>ERZ1645192.1715-NODE-1715-length-18277-cov-7.058720_pt1 | contig 18277 bp, 13 predicted proteins | sample MGYA00575354_ERZ1645192 | MGnify/ENA primary metagenome ERZ1645192 (study PRJEB40844, sample SAMN11349763) | freshwater sediment metagenome | isolation source: river sediment | host: Sediment | place: India: Faizupur Khadar , New Delhi | collected 2017-02-21 ... | reverse complement strand
GGCTGTAGATCAAACGCTGACAGCATCATTGTATCAGGTGTTACATTTGATACAATATCATCAAGTGAGGGAACTGACCATGAGCAGAGTGTATTTGTACCATTTACGCGGCGGAGGTAATAAGCAAACGGATATTCAGTAGTCTTTGACCCGACTGCCGGTGATGACTGAAGCTGAAAGTGAAGGTGTGACTCGGGCGATCTGCCTGAATTTCCGCATGAAGCCAGTACCTCTCCTTTTCTTACATATTCACCCTTTTTTCTTCTTATCGAACCTTGCTTAAGGTGGGATAACTGGGAATAAAGAGTTTCCGAATGTTTTATCACTACTGTATTTCCCCAGTTCTTCTCTGTATTAACTTTTCCTGGCTCATTATCCAAAACATTATCAACCAGTTCTGTAATATAACCATCAGCAGGTGCCAGCACTGGTTTATCATGACAGTAGTAATTTTCATTTTTATACGGTGTGCCTGAAAACAGCTTGCCGCTTTCATCCTTTATAACAAAGTCGAGTGCATTTTTCCATTCTCCCTTATGAGTATACTGTCCGTTATATCCCTGATAAACAGTCCATTCTCCCCAAAATGGAAGAAAAACCGGACTATATCTGAAACCCCTGAGTCGATCGCTGTTGTTAATGAAGGTATAAAGATTTGTTTCCGGTAAATAATACTGTATTAAGGTGCATTTCAGAGACCCGGGCTCAATTCTCAGTTTCAGGAAATAGACAAATACTATTGTAGCAATGCTGAATGGAAGTGAAAATAAGGGAAGACCTGCGGTGCCAGTCAGCATACGCAGGAATAAGATCAGCATTGAGATCACAGGTATCATTATTACAGCCCACAAAAATGAGTAGGCTGACGGGATGAGGAAGAAGCCCCCGATAGCAATTGCAAGAAGTATATAATTGACTCCCACATTGTAGAAACTGAAGCTTGCCATGTCGGAACCAATGAAAAAAGCGAACAGATAAGCTGCTGTAAAACCCAGGATGGAAAGAAGAAAAGTAATCCTTGAGGTAATCAGGATTGCCGTTGCTATTATTATACCTGCAAGAAGGTTATCCTGAAAAATAATAGAACTCATTGACCTTAAATATATCACAAGCATTCTGTTAAGCGGCAGATTATCTATTACCTGGAAAATATCGAGCAGCGGTTTTCCTCCTACTGAATACATCTCATTCATCCAGAATACATTGCGCTGAGTCAGGCCAAGGTTTGTCATGTGAGCCGATGAAACCATTATGATCCAGATTGAAATTACAAAAGGAATGCTGAGGATTGGCAGGCCCGACCGGCTGAAAAAACCTCCCAGCGTAACTGAAATCAGCAGGCTGATAACTGAAACCAGCATAAGGAGTGCAGAGAAGACAATACCCGGTTCATACATAGTGCCCATGCCAATACCAGCCAGAAGAGCATTGAAACTGTAAATACCCTGCCGGAGAAGAGCCTTGTCGAATCCCATTCTGTCAGCAATCAGGACAGTTGCCGTAGCTGCTGCAAGGCCGCTCAGACCGGCAACAGGATTAAAAAAGGTGACAAGAAGCAGTACAAGAGAGAAAAATCTGTTGTTGAAGAAGAAAATCACTGAGTAGCTGTTGAGCACAGCAGGCAGGATAGTGTTGCTGAAATGTTCCTTTAAAACTCTTGTCTTCATCGGCTGTCAGCTTTATTTGCCCTTAAGTTGTTCCGGTATCGATTCATTCATTGTTACTGTCTCTATTGTTTCACTCTTTCTTATAATATGGGTCCTCATATTTGAATCTACCAGTACCACATTGGGTCTGAAAGTGATGAACTGCATCCACTGTGTCATATTGTAGGCGCCTACCTTATGAACTACAACATGATTCCCCTTCTCAAGCACCGGCATGTTTATCCCTTCCCTTATCACATCAATATTCATGCACAGAGGGCCATACAGTACCATATCCTCTGTCATCTGCACTGAATCCTGGGCCGGACTGATCTTATGATCATACCATAATGATGTAAAAAGAATATTCACTCCGAAATCAAGTATCGTAGCCCTTCTTCCATCTGACAATCTCTTGTTGGTCAAAACAGTACCCAGCAGATACCCGGCGTCATCAATAAGAGCCCTGCCTGTTTCAAGGATAAGCAAAGGCAGTTCGTCCTGCCTGTATCCAAAACCCAGCAATGCAGAGGTAATTGCATCGGCATACTGATCAAGTGAAGGCACTGTATCCGATCCCGGCATATAAACACCCTTAAGCCTGTTGTTCGATGGGAAACCTCCCCCGAGATCAAGATACTCAATAGCCTTTCCGTATTTGTTTTTAATATCCCTTGCCAGCTCTGAGAGCTTTAAGGCAGCTGCCGAATAGGCTGACGGAGAAAGAACGAAAGTTCCAATATGACAATGCAGGCCTGACAACTGAAGGTTTTTATCGTTCATTATCCTTGTGATAGCACTCCATGCCTGCCCGTTCTCGAGGTTGAACCCGAACCTGTCCCATTTTGGAAAGATACCGGTATCCATATTCACCCTGATTGCTACTCTTGGCTTCAGGCCATGTACTCCTGCAATATCGATAAGCATCAGAAGTTCATCAAGATGATCGATGTGTATAAGTGAATTATTTTTTGCAGCCTTCAGAAGGTCTTCTCCTGATTTGTCAGGTCCGTTAAAAATGATCCTGTTGCCGGGCACATTGTTTGCCAATGCCTTGTCGTATTCAAAACCCGATACCACTTCAGCCCATGATCCTTCCTGATGAAAGATGCGGCACACTGCATCGAGGTAATTAGTTTTGTACGACCAGGCAAACTGTACAAGCGGATAACGTGTTCTGAAAATACGTACAGCATTCTGGATATTGCTTCTGATCTGCTTTTCAGAGATCACAAAAAGCGGGGAACCATAATCCCTCATCAGGGAACTTACCGGGACGCCATCTATCTGTGTAACCGGCTCATTCTCAATCCTCGCACCGAATTTATTCATAAGTCCGGCATTCATCTTCCTTATTGCCGGCCGTTCGTAACTTAACTTTTCCATAGTCATACAATAATGAAATTGTAACAAATGTTACAATTCTCCGGTTCCTGAAATTTTTTGAAACTCATTAATATCCACTATCATATCCCATGAATAGCGGATAAATAGTTTTCCTGCCTGATATTCCTTCATTTCGGGCAGTTCATAACCCATTGCCAGCTTTGCAAGAGCAGCAGGCTGATTCTGACCGGCTGCAGCTGTAAGGTAGATCCAGGCAGGAAAGCGGGGGTTTACCTCAAGCAGATATGGTTTGTTATCAGCCGACATCATAATTTCAAGTTCGCATCCGCCCTTCCATTTGGTTGCCCTGACAAATCTGACTGCTGTTTCTGTAAGCTGGCTGTTTTCAATAGTTATCCCGGCCCATGCCTTACCCTTGTCTGTAATATAAAGTTTTCGCATCGCTACAATACTCAGTGCATTTCCTTTGCCGTCTCCAAGTACAGCCACGTTGAGTTCTGTTCCCGGAATGAATTTCTGAATTATCACCGGCACACCCCATTTTGCCTGCAACTTATAGAAAGCTTTCTCTGCTTCAAATATTGAGTTGCATATATAAGCATCATAGTATTTCCCTTTTACAACAAGGGGAAATCCAAGATTTTCAGAAATCTGTTTCACTTCATTCAGCTGGAATATTACTCTGTATGGAGGTATGGTAAAATGGTGTTTCTCGGCAAATTTTGCAAGGTTTACCTTATCTCTTGCATCGAAGGCTTCTGCAGATGGCAGAAAAGTCCTGATACCAATTTCCGACAATCTGTCTTCAATCCTGATGAAGTTATACAGCTCCGCATCAAAATTGGGGATAAGCACATTTATCTTCTCAATTTCATTTATCTCCCTTATCCTAGTAAGAAGCATATCAGTGCCCGATGCAGGGAAGGGTATCTGGTATGTCTTGTCAACAAGATCGTGCATGTAGATGCCGGGTTCCAGAGACTCGTAAGACAGTCCTATGATCTTAACATCAAATTCCGGATCTTCCCGCAGGCAGCGTATTACAGCTATACCTGGCCCCGGACTGTCGATTGCATTAAGAGCTGTGACAGCAACTACAATACTCCTGCTTTTCTGTTTCTCCTTCATCTGTAAATACTGATATTCAGATTATTATCTCTCAATAAGATTGAAAGTATAGAGCTGTGAAATGAAATCATCAAGGTCTTTTTCGGCATTATCCGCCTCAACTTCGAACTTCTCTGTTAATATCCTGATGATTTCCTCAGGCGAAACTTCCTGCTTGATTAAAGCCAGTATTTCAGCACCTGTCTGGTTCACTGAAAACGAATCGCCTGTGCCAGGATTGAAGACAAATCCTGCTTCACTTGTTGCAATGTTTTTTTTCAGCTTCATATAAAAAATAGTTGTCCCGTTTCTGCAACAACAAAAATGGGACAACTATTTCTGAGAAAAAAAATAAATCTCCGTAGAAGGGTATTTTCTATCTGAAAACGGCAATTTTATCTCCGGTCAGATTAGCGGCATATTGCTGCCGCTCCTTTTATTGCTTCTTCAGGCAATAAATTGATACCCCCAGCAGATAAACCAGGCAGAGAATAAGCAGCGACATGCCAAGAACTACATTTGTCACCTCACCAACCCATCCTATTACAAGTGGGATAACTGCTCCGCCTGAAATAGCCATCATCATCAGACCTGAAATCTCATTGCTCCTGTCAGGGTATTTCTCAACTGCTATGCTGAAAACAAGCGGCCATATATTCGCTACTGCAAGGCCGGTCATGAATACCATTGCCCAGGCAACTGCAGTTGAATGAACCAGAAGAAGTATTGCAAGACAGATTATGCCCAGAACGGAAGTCCACATGAAGAAACTCCTTGAAGAAATCCTGGTCAGCATAAGTGCACCTGCAAAGGTTCCAAGCATACGACCAAAGAAATAGACGCTCCTGCCTGATTCCGCTGCCACAGGATCCATGCCGAATTGTTTTATAAGGAACTGGCCTGAGTTTGAATTGAAGCCGACATCAATGCCAACAACAAGAAATATCGACATGACCATCAGGAAGACAAAGCCGTTGCCAAGCAGTCCGAAAGCAGAACTGAATGTAGCCTTTGACTCAGGCAGCCTGGCCTCATCAACCTTTGTTGCACCAAGCCATACAACTGTAAGTATCGACACAATTCCGAAAATAAGGAAGAGAAGCTTCCAGTCGCCAAACTGAAGGGCAAGTAATCCGGCAAGCGGTGCACCTATCATTGAACCGATAGCTTTAACAAACTGAGAGAAGCTCAGGAAGCTTGAAGCCCTGTTCCCGGGAACCACGTCAACAAGAAGGGGATTTGCTGATACCTGTACTATTGTATTACCAATTCCGAGAAGCGCAAAACCCACAAGAACCATTTCAAAAGAATACATGAAATATGGTACTAAAAGCCCGAGAGCAGTGACACCCATTCCAATATTGAGCATGAAACGTTTTCCAAGCCTTGACTGCATTATTCCCACCGGAACTGACAGGAGGAGGAACCACAGGAAGGCAGCCGAGGGTATAAGCTGTGCAAGCGTGGCGCTCAGGTTCATGTCCTTGCTTACCCTGTCGACGCCAATTCCCACAAGGTCTACAAAACTCATTACGAAGAATGCCATTAAAACCGGCAGTATCTTCTTTATGTTAAAATGATTCTGGTGCATATAATAATTAGTTTAAAGTTTGGAGTTTAGAGTTTGGAGTTAATTGTTCTTCCTTTTGCCTTCTGCCTTTCGCCTTCAGCCTTTTTATTTACATCAATGGCAGTGCATGCTGAACAGCTTTCCAGAAATCATCATCAAGCAGGTAGGCACTTCCTATAAGTGCAGCATCCTCCTTGAGCCTCGACAGGGCTACTTCGCTGTTGCAGTTCTGTTCCCTGAGGCTGTTTTCAAAATGACTGCCGAAAAGGTTGTATGCATGTGAAATATTACCCCCGATCACAAGTATCTCTGCATCAAAGCCTTTGAGCCAGGGAGCAAGAAATTTTCCAAGATTGTCGCCAAAATCTCTGAAGAGTTCATTGACAACAGTATCTGTGCCGGCGAGAGCTGCGAGTTCCTTAACTCCTGAAAGATCCTTGCCTGTAAGCTTTTTATAACGTCCCAGAAGACCGCGTGTTGAAAAATAATCATCGGCAATGCCATCGCGGTAAGGCAGGTGATATACACATCCTATTTTCGGAACAAGTGGACCGTCGACAATCGGAATTTTATTTTCAATAAAAGCTGATCCGAAACCGGTTCCAAGAGTAATTGAAAGTGACCTGGAATAATCCTTTGCACTTCCTGCCCATGCTTCACCTACAGCGAAGGATGAAGCGTCATTCATGAACCTGATGAGAAAATTCTCAGGCACATCAAGGCTGCTTGCAATGGCATCGGAGATATTGAATCCATAAAGGTTTTCATATTTCGCCACACCCTTAATGTAACAGATACCCTTAACATAGTCAAAAGGCCCTGGCATTGCAAATCCGATTCCCCTGACGCTCCCGGCGGGAACCCTGGAAAGGGTTGAAGACAGTGTTGAAGCCCACAGGCCTATTATTGTACCTGCAGATGCCTGGTTATTCACAGCCTGCTCCGTAATCGTCTCTTTCAGGATCAATCCTGTTGTAAGATCAATCGCTGCCGAGGTAATATGACTGCCGCCAATATCAGCACCAATTGCTAAATTTCTGTTCATATATCAGCTTTAAAAGGTGAACTTTATAAGGTTGTAAATAAAAAGGCTGAAAATATTGAAATTTGTTTGTAATGCAAAATATATTTAATCAATAATGAGCCATGCAGTCACAGAACTGACTTTTCTCATAATAATAACATACAGATTTAGTAACTTTGATAAATGATATTTTTTTCCCATTTATTGTTCTTCATCGCAGGAGAATTTCAACCTAAAAAATAAACGCCATGGCAAAAGTTACAAAAGAGGAAGCTTTGCTGTATCACAGCAGATGCAGGCAGGGCAAGGTGGAAGTTATACCGACAAAGCCCTATTTCAACCAGAGGGATTTAAGCCTGGCCTATACTCCCGGCGTGGCATTCCCCTGTCTGGAGATTGAGAAAAATCCCCGCGATGCATATAAATATACTGCAAAAGGAAACCTAGTAGCTGTTATTTCAAACGGAACCGCAGTACTTGGCCTTGGTGATATTGGGACACTTGCCGGGAAGCCTGTCATGGAAGGCAAAGGCCTGTTATTCAAGGTTTTTGCTGACGTGGATGTATTCGATATAGAGGTTGATGAAAAGGACCCTGCAAAAGTAATAGAGTTCTGCCGCCAGATAGCTCCTACATTCGGCGGAATAAATCTTGAAGATATTAAGGCTCCGGAATGCTTCGAGATTGAAACAGAGCTTAAAAAGATATTGAAAATCCCTGTGTTCCATGATGATCAGCATGGAACAGCAATTATATCCGCTGCGGGGCTTCTTAATGCCCTCGAAATAAGCGGGAAGAAGATAGATAAAATTAAACTGGTTGTCTGCGGGGCAGGTGCTGCTGCAATTTCATGCTCAAGACTCTATGTTGCACTGGGTGTCAAAAAGGAAAATATTGTAATGGTCGACACAAAGGGTGTGATAAACAGTAAACGTACCGACCTGAATAAATATAAAAAGGAATTCATTACAAACCGCGATATAAGTACTCTCGCAGAGGCAGTAAAAGGAGCCGACCTGTTCCTCGGACTGTCAGCAGCCAAAATGCTGTCGAAGGAGATGCTTGCAACAATGGCTGAAAATCCTGTGGTTTTTGCAATGGCTAATCCAAACCCCGAAATTGACTATGAGGATGCCATGGCCACAAGAAACGATCTGATCTTTGCAACCGGAAGATCTGATTATCCCAACCAGATAAACAATGTTCTTGGATTTCCATATATATTCAGAGGTGCACTCGACTGCATGGCTACAACAATAAATGAGGAGATGAAGCTTGCTGCAGCAAAAGCGCTTGCCCAGCTCACAAAGGAACCTGTTCCTGACAGTGTACTTAAAGCCTATAATGTTGACAAACTCGAATTCGGAAAAGAATATATAATCCCCAAACCTCTCGATCCCAGGCTGTTGCCAAAGGTTGCCTCAGCAGTTGCAAAAGCAGCTGTAGAATCGGGTGTTGCACAGCATGTTATATCTGACTGGGATGCTTACGAAAAATGCCTTGCAGAAAGGACAGGTGAGCATATAAAAAGGATCGGAGAGATAAGTGCGATAAAATAATAGGCGAAAGGCGAAAGGCGAAAGGCGGAAGGAAGAAAGAGGTCCTGCATAGCCTGTAACCTGTTGCCGGTTGCCTGTTGCCTGTTGCCTTTTATCTTTGGTCTACAATAAAAAATCCGACTTACGTTTTTCTCCCTTATGTCTGCCGATCTTCAGCTCATACATTGAACAGATCATGCCTGATATCTGCTGTACTGTAAAGCTGCTCCTGTTTATTGTGGCATCAAAGAGATAATCGATATTTATCTGCTTTTTATCGAGAAAACTTTGTATGAGGTTAAACCTTTTCTCATCTGTATCGACAACATATTCCTCAGCAGCCTCAATGTCCATTTCCTTCTTTTTCATGACGTTTTCCACCCTCCAGTAAAACGGGGCCATAAGCCTGATGTGAAGGGAGTCGGCAATATCATGAGCAATTGAGACTCCTCCCCTTCCCACAAGTACAATGTAACCTTCCTTGGACATTGAAAGCACGACATCCCTGATAGCCTTCTTAACCCTCAGATCACTTACAAATCCTCCAGAAAAAGCCATTATCATTTCTGACATGTTCGAAAGCTCTATGCCCTTGTAGAAATTCTCAACACGCTGAGTATCTGTGTTAAGTTCCTTTGCAATGGCATATATTATGTCCTTGTCCACCCATTTCCACCTGTTTGTACCTGTCCTGTGGTTCAGGTCATCAACCAATAGAGCTGCAACCTGACGGGCATCACAGCCTGTCAGACGCGATATTGTTATAACAGGTCCGTCCTCATCAGAAGACTTTTTCAGTATTTCATCACGGTGACGGTGATCAAAATAATCAAGAAACTTGTCCATATCCTGTGATTTAGCTTAAGTTTTCCCAGGGAAAGAAAACAAAATCCAAACCCTGTTTATCAATCATTTATCCCGCAACCTGCGGATGGAATCATTACTGGTTCCAGGGTAATTCCACCGGAATTTTGATCGATATAAGTTACAAAAAATAAATGAATAAGAAAAATTTTTCTTCAGCACTCCTCAACAATAGATAAGCACAACTGATTGCCAGGCAGAACTACTTAAATATTTTTCCAAAGTTTGCCTGAATTCCAAGGGATATTATAAGGGGCTGATAGTTGAATGGAATCTCATCCTCATTAACCGGTAGCGAAAATCCGAGCTGTCCGACAGCTTTTATATGGTCATACCCGGCCTTCAGAGTAAGCACAGGCTCTACAAAGAATCCTGAATTTCTTTCAGAATCCTGATTGAAACCAACAAGCACCAGCCTCGATGACAGACCCAGGTCTACAACCTTCGTAGTGAAACCCAGTGAAGGCTGAATAAATATCCTGTTGAACCTGGCATCGGAACTTGATGTCCAGATATTATTTGAATAGAGTGAACTTACCCGGCCTGATCCGAAGCCCAGGAAGGTCTCAAATTTCCCTCTTGTTGCAAAATGAGTATAATACCCTGCACCTCCCTCAAAGAACCTGTGTTTGTGAAAGTTATCAGTTGAATCAGAAGTATTGTTCATGAAACTTGCATTAACCATAAGACCTAAATGATTTGTAACTGCATACGCAATCCGGGGATCAAAACCTGAAGTGCCTGCATGAAGCGAAGCCTGAATCTCATTCCTGTTCGTGAACAATGGAACGTTTACTGTGTTTGGAACATAGACAGGCGCACATGAGCATGCCAGAATTGCAGCAGCACAAATTACAAGCACAGGATTTAAATTCATTTTCATGATCATTCTGTAAGGATTATTTGATAAATACAACTTACTACTGCATTCAAAATTAGGCTATTATTGGAGATGATGCAAAAAAATGAAACTATAAATATTAATACAGGATTACAAAGAAAACTTAATTTTGCAATTGTTACATTTGGCCCGGTTTTTGAATGGAAAAATGGACAGCTGATAAAATGAAACTGAACACAATCAAATATTTGTCTCTCCTGCTCATTTTTGCCTTAACAGGTTGCAGGAAGAGCTACGTAACTAATGAAAGACAGCAAATCCTCTTCCAGTATGATTACATAAACTTTGCCTGGGGCTATACCCATGAAGGATTTTATGTGGATGAAAAGGGAAATGTGCTGGTTTATTCCAATCCCGAAGGCTGGAACTTTCACAAGGGCGACTATAATCTCACTGAGTCACAACTTGCAGAAAACCTTTCAAAATGTACAGTCTCGGAAATAAAGATCGACAGCCATGAACTAAGCAGGTTTTCGTCATATATTCACAATCTGGCAGCCAGCAAGGTGACTGCTTTAAAAAACAGCGCTGCAGATGCCGGGACTACCCTTTATCTCTGCTATAGCTACAACCAGCAGAGTAGTATATATAAAGGTACTCTAATAAGGATGGAAGGCGATTTTACCTGTGAGAACTTAAATTTTCTCTCAAGGAAGGTCAGTCTGTGGATGAAGGATGTAAACAACAGCCTCCACAAAAAATAAGATCACATATTCTTACTGATTATCAATACTGTAAAGACAGATCGTCCTGTATCTTTCAGATTTGATATTTTTTTCATATCTTTACTACATGCATAAAAAATATCTCGCTAACCACTTAAATTAAAGAATATGATTGAAAACATTCTTTCCAGACCAGAACTGGTATGGTTCATACTTGGCCTGGTGCTTTTCCTGCTTGAACTTGTCATTCCCGGTTTCTTTATCTTTTTCTTCGGGCTGGGTGCATGGGTTACTGCACTGGTTTGTCTGATCGGTGACCCCGGGACAAACCTTCAGATTGCAATCTTTGCGATTGTTTCAGTGGCTGCCCTCATAACACTGAGAAAAATGATCCAGAAACGCTTCTTTGATAGTAAATACAAGGAATCTGAAGACGTTGAGGATGAATTTACCGGCAAAGATGCTGTTGCCCTTGCTGATTTTGGTGATGATAACACCGGAAAAATTGAATTCAAAGGAACTACCTGGAAATCAGAATCATCATCACCAATAAAAAAAGGACAAATTGTAATAATTAAAAAGAAAGAGAATTTCAAACTGCTAGTCGAACCAAAAAACAAATAACATGAACAGTGCTACATTTATTCTTGTAGGATTAATCTTCCTTGGATTCATCCTCATAGCCTCAATGATTAAGATAGTCCCCCAAAGGACTGCAATCATTGTGGAAAGACTTGGAAAATACAGGTCAACATTCACTGCCGGTTTCCAGATACTAATCCCTTTCTTCGACAAAGTGAGGTACAGGCATACGCTTAAGGAACAGGCTATTGACGTTGCTCCCCAGATCTGCATCACACGTGATAACATTGCCGTTGAGGTTGACGGTATACTCTACCTGCAGGTACTTGATCCGCAGAAAGCTTCATACGGTATTGATAATTACCGCTTTGCATCAATCCAAATAGCACAGACAACAATGAGGAGCGTAATCGGGAAACTTGAACTCGACCGCACTTTTGAAGAGAGAGAATCAATCAATGCCACTATAGTTGAGGCTGTTGACAAGGCCAGCGAACCCTGGGGTGTTAAGGTAACCCGTTATGAAGTAAAAAACATTTCCCCGCCACAGAGCATCAAGGATGCAATGGAAAAACAGATGAGGGCTGAAAGGGAGAAAAGAGCCGTCATTGCTGAATCGGAAGGTACCAAGCAGGCTAAAATTAATAACGCCGAGGGCGATAAGCAGGAGTTCATCCTGAAATCTGAAGGGGAAAAGATGAGACGCATAAATGAGGCAGCAGGCCGCGCTTCAGAAATTGAACAGGTGGCTGTCGCAACTGCGAACGGGCTGAGAGCCATTGCAAATGCAATAAATGAGGAGAATGGGCTTAATGCTGTAAACCTCAGGATAGCAGAACAATACCTTGCCGCATTTGGTAATCTTGCCAAGGTAAACAATACTATGATTCTTCCTTCTAATCTTTCTGATATTGCAGGAATTGTTGCAACCGCAACTTCTGTTTTCAACGAGACAAAGGATAAGAAGAAATAGGCTTTAGAGGCTATAGAGGCTATAGAGGCTATAGAGGCTGTAATCTAATTTACAGCCTCTTTTGCATATATAACCTTTACAGCCTTTACAGCCTTTACAGCCTTTACAGCCTTTACAGCCTTCTCTAAGCTTCTTCATGCTCTGTACGCTTTATTATTTCATTCTGAAGATCCTCTCCCAGATCATTGAAATAATCACTGTAACCTGCCACCCTGACAATCAGGTCGCGGTAACGCTCCGGATGTTTCTGTGCATCACGGAGAGTATCTGCATTGACAACATTGAATTGTATGTGGTGCCCGTCAAGGCTGAAATATGACCGTATAAGAGCCGTCAGATTTCTGTAACTATCCTCATCCTCAAAAAATGAAGGAGAGAATTTCTGGTTCAGTAGTGTTCCGCCTGTCCTCAGATGATCGATCTTTGATGCTGATTTAATTACAGAGGTTGGCCCCCTGTGGTCAGCGCCCTGGAAGGGTGAGATACCCTCGGAAAGAGGTAGTCTGCTGTTCCTGCCATCTGGCGTTGCACCAGTCACACTGCCAAAGTACACATGTGAAGTTGTCGGCAGCATATTTATCCTGTGAACACCTCCCCTTGTATTCGGCCTCCCGTTAACTGAATCATAATAAATCTCAAACACTGCAACTGCCTGCTGATCTGCATAATCATCATCATTGCCATATTTAGGCGTTTCATAAATCAGGTCGTGCTGTATATTCTCATAGCCGGCAAAATCCGACTCCAGTGCATGAATCAGTTGCGGCCAGGTAAATTTCTTCTCATCGTAAATATTGTATCTGATTGAGGTAAGCATGTCGGTTATGCTGCCAAGCCCCACGCCCTGAATATATGAAGTATTGTATCTGGCCCCTCCGGAATTGTAATCCTTTCCGTTATAAATGCAATCCTCAACAAGTAATGAAAGGAAGGGCACGGGAAGCCATGTGGCAAATTGTTTTTCGATAACATTATTCCCTCTGATCTTGATATCGGCAAAATATCTTACCTGCACCTGAAATGCATTCATCAGTTCTTCAAAGCGCTTATGATCAGCTGCATATCCTGTTTCAGGTCCTACCTGCCTGCCTGTTCTTTTGTCAAAGCCGTTATAAAGTGTAAGCTCAAGAATCTTGGGCAGATTGAAATAACCTGTAAGCCAGTAGGCCTCTGTGCCAAATGCTCCGGTCTCCACACAGCCTGATGCTCCTCCATTGCGGGCATCGGTAATATTCTTGCCCTGCCTGAGGAGTTCGGAGATAATTGCCTCGGTGTTGAAGCAGGATGGCTGTCCGAAACCAGTCTTAATAATGTCAAGAGCACTGTGTATGTAACTGTCCGGATTCTTTTTGCTGATCTGAACCATTGAACTTGGCTGAAGCAGCCTCATCTCCCTGATCACATCGAGCAGTATATATGACATCTCATTCACAGCATCAGTTCCGTCAGCTTTTACACCTCCAAGGTTTATGAGGCAGAAATCAGTGTAAGTGCTGCTTTCATTCGCAGTTACTCCCATCTTGGGAGGTGAAGGATGGTTGTTGAATTTCACCCAGAAGCATCCCAACAGGTCCCACAGCTTTTCCTCATCAAGTGTACCTGCCTCAGTCTCCTTCATGTAAACAGGATACAGATGCTGGTCGAGTCGACCAGGATTGAAGGAATCCCATGGATTGAGTTCTGTAATTACCCCGAGATGTATAAACCAGTAATGCTGAAGCATTTCATGAACAGTTTCGGGGGCGTGGGCAGGAACCTTACGACAGACCATTGCCATTTTAAGAAGTTCTTTTTTCCTTTTGTCATTCAGCTCCCTCGCTGCAAGTTTCTCAAGCTCGCAGGCATGGCGGTTCGCATACATAATAATTGCATTGCAGGCAATATCCATAGCCTTAAGCTCTTCATGCCTCTCAAAAGCCTGAGGATCTGTAAAATAATCAAGTTTGTCAATTGCCTCCCTGATCTCTTGCTTAATATCGTGGAATCCTGTCCTGAACATTTTATATCCCAGCACAGTATGCCCCGGCGCCCGCTGCTCCTGAAACTCAGTGAATATACCGGCATTATATGCAAGTATCCATTCTGACGTCATGTTGCTCATTAGCCTGTCGCGGTTGCTTTTCCCTGTCCAGTATGGTATTATTTCCTTTTCATAAACGGCCTTCACCTCTTCATCAACCTTAAAAGAAACTTTCTCCCTTGAATTGAGAACCTCCAGATCATTCATCGAATGAAGGCTTATTTCGGGATAAGTCGGAGTGGCTTTTGGAGCAGGACCTCGTTCACCGACAATCAGTTCACCGTCATTTATGCATATCTTCTTGTTTTTCAACAGATATTCAAAGGCTTTTGCCCGCCTGACGGGTGCAGAAAGCTCCCGTGCCTCATCACTTTTGTAAAACTGAGTCATAAGCAAAGCCCTCTCGGCTGACATTGTTTCCTTTGCATTCAGACTCTGTTCTCTTAGTTTCTTTACTCTTTCTGATAAGATCATGTCTTTGGTCGTTTGTTTTTTGTCTTAAATCATCTGTTTTTCCAGTCACTCTCTTCCTTTGAAACCCACCCCCAGCCCCTCCAGGGAGGGGAGCACAGATCCAGACTGCTAGCCTCCCCCTCTCACCCCGGGAGAGGGGGACTGAGGGGGTGAGGTCATGCTGTATCTGTTGTCGTATTCCGTGTGCTATTCATCCTCCAATTTTAACCTTAATCCCTGTTTGCGAAAAATATTCCTTCATCTGCTTCATTTTTTCCCCTGAAGGTGGTTCAACACCTTCCATCTTCCATTCCATATTAAACCTCCTGTATTTTGAAGATCCGATCTTATGATAAGGAAGAAGGTTGATCTTTTGTATGTTCCCGGTATTCACAGATATTATATAATCCCTTAATTTCATAAGGTGCACAGCATTATCATTCATTCCGGGTATAACAGGAACCCTTATCATTACTGCCTTTGCCTCCCGGGCAAGCATTCTGAAGTTTTCGAGGATAAGTTTGTTCGATACACCTGTTAATTCGATATGCCTCTCATCGCTGAGGTGTTTCAGGTCGAAGAGGAACAGGTCGGTATACGGCAAAATTTCCCTGAAATTCTTTTCCGGTGAATATCCGGATGTATCAACAGTTGTATGAAAACCATTCTTTTTCAGGGTACTGAGTGCAGCCAGAAGGAATTCAGGCTGCATCAAAGGTTCCCCTCCCGAAAAGGTTACCCCTCCTCCTGACCTGTCAGTGAATACCCTCTCCTTTTCACATATTTCAAGGATATCAGCAACGGTATGGTATTTCCCGACTTCCTCCTCCTTTATAAAGGACTTGCCACCCACCCTGTTCGTCCTGCTTATCTTTTCCGGCAAGCTTGAGATACCTTCAGGATTATGACACCAGCGGCATGCAAGAGGACAACCCTTCAAAAAGAAAGTCACCCTGATACCGGGACCATCGTGAACAGAATATCGTTTAACGCTGAAAATCAAGCCTTCCATGAGAAGTAAAAAGTAAAAAGTAAAAAGTGAAAAGTGAAAAGAAAGTAACTGGCAGATCAGCGGGGATTCCGCATTTCACAAGGAATAGAACATCAGGCAGCAGTAAAGGCGTTTCCCAAGTCGCTGCATCATGAATTTATGTCTTAAAGCTGCAAGCATCACAGTACAATTACGAACGCAAGTTAATTTATTTAAATTGAACTGATACATAATATAATAAAGATTTAATCGTTATTTTTATAACAGTTCCCGTGTATACAAATGAAGTGCCTGCTTACCTTATTATGCTTGCTTTTTGTTTCTGTCATGCTCTTTTCACAAGGTGGTTCAAGGCATACAATAAGCGGCTTTGTCCATGAAGATGTAAGCGGTGAATCACTCACGGGTGTAAATATCTATCTTCCTGATAATAAAACAGGTACAGTTACAAATAATTATGGTTTCTATTCAATAACAATTGAAGGAAAGTGTGCAATCCTTGTTTTTTCCTATATAGGATATTCAACTGATACAGTAAGAGTAAACCTTGAAAGTGACACGGAACTCAATATCGATCTGAAACCAAATGTAATGCTTGGTGAAGTGACTGTAGCGGCAAGCAGGCTGGATAAACAAAGCGAATCGGCTAAAATGAGCTCAGTCAGGATTAATGTATCCCAGGCAAAGAACATCCCATCACTTCTCGGCGAAAAAGACATTCTCAAAGTTATTCAGCTTATGCCGGGAGTACAGAAAGGCACAGAGGGCAGCAGCGGTTTCTATGTAAGAGGTGGCGGGCCCGATCAGAATCTCATAATCCTCGACGATGCGGTAGTCTATAATGCAAGTCATCTTTTCGGCTTCTTCTCAATCTTTAACGGAGATGCACTCAAAAGCGCCGAGCTGACTAAGGGAGGATTTCCTGCAAGGTATGGCGGCAGACTGTCGTCGGTGCTTGACATGAGCATGAAGGACGGAAATAAGGAAGAATGGCATGGAGAGGGAGGTATAGGACTGATTTCGTCGCGGCTGACAGTTGAAGGGCCACTGAAGAAAAACAAATCATCAATTCTGCTTTCAGGCAGAAGAACTTATGCGGACCTTCTCCTGCGTCCGATCCTCAAAGCCATGGATGAGCAGAATACAGGTTATTATTTCTATGATCTCAATGCAAAGGTAAATTACGATTTCGGAAGGAACAATAAGCTATACCTGAGCGGCTACTTCGGAAAAGACAAATTCTATATAAAAAACAACAGTCATGATATAAAGGAAAATGCCGGCTTCCTGTGGTCAAACAGCACCGGCACATTGCGATGGAACCATTTATTCAGCAACAAACTGTTCTCAAACACATCGATAATATACAGCAATTATACATTCAGCATCTTTGACAACTATACATATCTTCCTGAAAATAAAGATTTTCATGCTAAATATTACTCAGGCATTACTGACTACAGCCTTAAATTCGACCTTGATTACCTGCCGGGTACGAACCACACTGTAAAAGCCGGATTTTTAGCATGTTCGCACCAATTCAGACCTTATGCCTACGTTGAAAATGATCTGAATTCAAATGTCCATAAACGGGATAGTAAATTAACAAGCGGAATCGAATCGGCAGCCTATGCTGAAGACACCTGGCAGCTGCTTCAGAATCTTAAAATAAACGGTGGCATACGATACAGCCATTTCCTGGCATCTTCGAAACAGTACCTGTATCTTGAGCCAAGGCTCTCAGTGGCATGGAGGCCGTCAGGCGACCTGGCATTAAAGGCATCGTACAGCGAAATGAACCAGTATATTCACCTGATCTCAAATACCGGTATCAGCCTTCCGACAGACCTGTGGGTTCCGACAACCGACCGTGTCAGACCACAGCATTCCCGGCAGGGAGCTATAGGATTTGTAAAAGATCTCGCTGATCCCGAACTCGAACTTTCCGTGGAAGGCTACTACAAAACGATGAATAATGTACTGGGTTACAAGGAAGGCGCAACCTTTCTTGATTTCGGCGACCCTGCCTCATCATCTGAAGTGAGCTGGGAGAATAATGTAACTGAAGGAAGAGCATGGTCCTACGGAACAGAACTCCTGCTTCAGAAAAAAAACGGCAGGCTGACTGGCTGGATAGGCTATACACTTTCATGGACCCAGATGCAGTTCGATTCACTTAATTTCGGAAAGAAATTCTACGCAAAATACGACAGGAGGCACGACATCTCACTTGTTGGCGTTTACCGGGTGAACGACAGAATAACAATCTCCGGAACATGGGTGTATGGTACAGGAAACGCAGTAACTATCCCATCTTCAGCCTACTACACCTCCATACATTCGTTTACCCCACGCAATCCATCATACCCCGGAGGAGGCCTGGCGGGAATTATGGGAATTTATGCAAAAGACTTTGGAGAAAAGAACAACTTCAGGATGGGTGCATATCACAGGCTTGATGCTGGCATTCAGTTTCATAAACAAAAGAAACACATTGAAAGGGTGTGGGAGTTTTCTGTTTATAATGCCTATAATCACAAGAATCCATTTTATTACTATACCGAAACAGTGACGAAGGATAATAAGGACTATGGCA
>ERZ1645192.1714-NODE-1714-length-18278-cov-9.559183_pt1 | contig 18278 bp, 7 predicted proteins | sample MGYA00575354_ERZ1645192 | MGnify/ENA primary metagenome ERZ1645192 (study PRJEB40844, sample SAMN11349763) | freshwater sediment metagenome | isolation source: river sediment | host: Sediment | place: India: Faizupur Khadar , New Delhi | collected 2017-02-21 ... | reverse complement strand
TGCGTCGATCCGAAGAGCAGGGCCACCAAAACTGCGGGAACCGCAGCCAGGATGGGGCCGACATTGGGGATCAGCTCCATGAATCCGGCGATCACTCCCAGGAAGAATGCCTGGGGCAGACCAAGGATGAATCCGCCGATCCAGGTGATCAGGCCCACCAGGACCATGAGGTGAATCTGGCCGCGCAGAAAGCCGGTCCAGGTCCTGTGGATGCTTCCAAAGAGCAGGGAGAGCTCCGGGCCGTGGCCCGGAGGTATCAGATCGGAGAACCACTTCTTCATCTCGCCGGCGGAGAGAGTCATCTGCAGCGACATGAGCAGAGTGAACAGCACCGAAGCCAGGCCGGAGAACGTCGGCCCCAGATATCCGGCGAGAGCGCCCAGCGCCTTTCCAACACGGCTGCTCAGGTCGGCCACCGACATATGCACCGCAGGGGCAGGCACTGCGGCACCGGAGGTGGCGGCATTGAGGGCCTTGGTAATGGTCTCAAGCGCCGGATTGAAGGCCGAAGCCAGGAATCTGTGGTCCTGCAGGGAAACGGAGATGGACTGGATGGCGAAGATGAGCTTTTCGACAATTACATTGGGATCGATCTTCATGGCGAAGTTAATGGCATCCACCAGCGGCTGGATGAGCAGCAGGGGAATGATGAGCATCGCTGCCACCACAAACAGATATGTGATTAAAATGACGAAAGACCGATTAAGCCGGAGGCGGACGGAGAAAAACCGGATAACGGGATCGACCAGCAGGGCCAGCAGGGCGGCGCATATCACGAGAGAGAGGGATGACCGCCCGGCATAGATGATGAAAAGCACAGCCAGAAAGAGAAAAATCCCCATAATATAGCGTGTGGGCTGGCTCCAGTGGTTGCCGGCCATGGCTGCCTGACTTGCTGCCTTATCCTCGTGCAGCCGATCGCTGGCAGGTAGATCTTTTCCCCGATTATTGTTTTTTGTCTCGCTCATTTTGATTCACCCTTCATAGCAGCATTCATGCCGGCCTGGTCGGCCTTCGAGATCTTGTCTAAATTTCTTTGTATAGATATGGCAGTGCAATCGCCGATCTCCATAAAATAGCCGTCTGAGATCTCTGATCCTGGTTTGGATCGACGGCTAGAATTCATAAACGAGGTTCTCTCTCAAGAGCATTAAGCTTTTCTATTTGATGTATATTTTATTCCTCTTGGCCCGGAACTCACTGGAACCTGCCGGACTTGCCGTCCTGGAATTATCTTTGCCGATCTGGACATAGTTTAGCCGCAAATTTGAAATATAATCATTAAAGATTCTATTTAATAAACGGTGACTTTATGAGAATCAGGACATATTTGATTTCGATTGCGATAGCATCCATATTCATATTATTAGTGGCAATGGCTGTCGATGAGAATGAAGAGAAGTCTGCGCCGGCGGCAGATCCTCTACCATCCTGGAATGAGGGATCGACAAAGGACGCGATCATGGATTTTGTGACAAATACAACCAACGAGAGCCATCCGGACTATGTGCCGGCGGAGGAGAGAATCGCCACATTTGACAACGATGGCACTCTCTGGTGCGAGTATCCAGATTACGTCCAGTCCCTCTTCATGTTCGACCGAATCAGGGAGATGGCAGCAGAGCATCCGGAATGGAATGATACGGAGCCCTTCCGGTCCATCATCTCCGGCGAGAGATCCTACTCCACGAACTTTACAGTCAATGAGTCGCTGCAGATTTACGTCACCACCAGCTCCAACCTGACCGCAGACGAGTACATGAGCCTCGCCGGCGAGTGGCTCAATAGCACGCAGCATCTCAGATTTGGCCAGCCCTACACCAAATGCGTCTACAAACCCATGCTGGAACTGCTCAGTTATCTGCAATCCCAGGGCTTCAAGGTCTACATAGTTACAGGAGGAGACGAGGACTTCGTGCGCAGCTTCTCTGAGGAGGTATATGGCATTCCTCCTGAGCAGGTGATCGGCTCGGCATTCAAGCTGCAGTTTGTAGAGAACAACAGCAGCGTTTCGGTTGTAAAGCTCCCTCAGATCCTGGTCATGGATGATGGCCCGGAGAAGGCCAAGGAGATACAGCAGAACATCGGAATGAGGCCGATATTCGCCTATGGTAATTCGAACGGAGATATTGCCATGCTGCAGTTCGCTACATCGGACTCCCGACATGGATTGGGTCTGCTCAATCATCACGACGACCCCGTCCGCGAGTATGCCTATGACAGGCAATCGCCAATCGGAAGACTGGACGAAGGTCTGGATATAGCCGGAGAATGGGGCTGGCAGATCGTCAGCATGAAAGACGACTGGAAGGAGATATTTTAATATTTAAAATTTAAAAATGGGCCTGAATCTCAGGCCCTCAGATTTCTGACCAAATTCTTTTTTCATCAATTCTGCTCTTCATCAGGGCTTCAAAAAAAAATTAGCTCTCAACCTCCATTACAACCTTCTCCAGCTTCCCGGTGAACGGGAAGGGGCTGTTGTAGCTATTGGCGACAGGCGTCTGGGGATCCTTGCCCACCTCCAGCCCCTCCTCGAAGGAGTAGCGCTTGGGCACTGTGCGGGGCATGGAGACCTTTCCCTGCTCCTTGCCGTTGATAAAAAGGGTGCCCTCTCCCTGATAGGGTCCCGTCTTGTCAAAGGCAAAGCTCAGAGTGGACTGACCGGCAGCGACCTCATCTCCGGAGGTCACAATGTAATGGCGCAGCCCCAGGAAGTTGTAGTCGAAGACCAGATGACTGTCCTGGATGTAAAGGGACAGCCCGGCAAACCGGCCGCCGATGGAGAAGAGCACGCCCTCCGCTCCGCTCTCCGGGATTTCTACATAGGCGGTTATGGTATAGGAGCTGTTGTGAGTGTCCGGGATATCCGGCTCCATGATCTTCTCCACATCCGGCCTGTAGGTGTAGGTGAACTTCCCGGTCTTCTGAAGCTCATCATATCTAGCTCCTGCCCGGTCGTCCAGGGGAAGCACATTGTACTTGCCGGCCTCGGCCCACCAGCGCTCCTGCATCTCCTGAAGCTTCTCCGGGTTTTCGGAAGCCAGGTCGTGAGCCTCGGATACATCTGCGGATAGATTGTACAGCTCCCAGACGTCCTGGTCGAAGTTGCCTCCGGATGCCAGGTGATGGAATGCTACTGCCTTCCAGTTGTCGTACCACAGGCCGCGCGTGCCCATCATCTCGAAGTACTGCACAGCTTTCTGGGTCGGAGCGTCAGGATTGCCGAAGGTGTAGGCCAGGCTCGTGCCCTCCACCGGCCTCTGGGCTATTCCTCTGTACTCCTCCGGAGCCGTCAGGTTCAGGACCTCCAGCACGGTGGGCACTATGTCTATGGCGTGGCAGAACTGGCTCCTCATGCCGCCCTGATCCGGGATGCCTGCCGGCCAGTAGATGATCAGGGGATCGTGGGTGCCTCCCTCGTGGCTGGTCCACTTGTAGAGCCGGTTGGGTGTATTATCGGCCATAGCCCAGCCCAGCGGGTAGGTGGGATAGCTCGCCGGCCCGCCCAGATCGTCGAGATTGGCCAGCATTGTGCTTATGTTGGAGAAGGGAGTGGCCATGAACTGCTGCTGGAAGCCTGAGGAGTCACCGCCCTCTGAGATGCCGTTGGACCAGAGAACCATATTGGTATAGCCGTTGGCGTCTCCCTCCGGAGAGGCTCCGTTATCTGATATCACCACAATCATGGTATTCTCAGCGAGGCCGCTCTCGTTCAGATAATCCATGAACCGGCCTATCTGCTCGTCGGTGTAATCGATGTATGCGGCGTGAACCTCCGCCAGGCGGGCGTAGACCTTCTTCTCGTCATCAGTCAGGCTGTCCCAGGCTTTGACGTACTCGTCCCTGGGCGGCAGGACTGTGTCCTCTGGAACCACTCCCAGAGCCTTCTGCCGCTCCAGCGTCTCATTTCGCACAACATCCCAGCCCTGGTTGAAGCTGCCGTTGTACTTCTCGATGTACTCCCTGGGGGCGTGGTGCGGCCAGTGGCCTGCTCCGAAGGCCAGGTAGAGGAAGAAGGGCTTGTCCGGGTCGTTGCTCTTACCGTCGCTGATGAACTGGATGGAGCGGTTAACCAGGTCGCTGGAGAGGTGGTATCCCTCTTCCGGAGTGGCCGGGGGACTGATGCGGGTGTTGCCGGCTACCAGGTCCGGATACCACTGGCTGGTATGAGACTCCAAAAAGCCGTAGTACCTCTCAAATCCCCTGCCTAAAGGCCACTGGTCGTAGGGCCCGGCGGCGTTGATGGTGTCTGATGGGGCCAGGTGCCACTTGCCGGCGCAGTAGGTGTTGTAGCCCTGCTCTTTCAGCATCTCAGGCATGGTGGCTGCGGCTTTGGACAGGTATGTGGTGTATCCGGGATAGCCTGCCGGAAACTCCATCAGCACGCCCACTCCCACGGAGTGCAGGTTTCTGCCGGTGAGAAGGCAGGCCCGGGTAGGCGAGCAGATGCCTGTGGTGTGGAAGTTGTTGTAGGAGAGGCCGCCAGCCGCCAGGCGGTCGATGTTGGGCGTCTCGACAGGTCCGCCGAAGCAGCCCAGGCCGCCAAACCCGATGTCGTCGAGCACCAGGAAGACCACATTGGCTGAGCCCTTGGCTGCCCGGTCAGGCTCCAGGCTGCAGGCCACTGAATCTTTGTAGGTCAGGCCGATCTTCTGGCCCTGGCAGGTTCCGCTCTCCCGGGATGATGCCGATGGATCTGATGCCCCGGAAGCGGATGCACTGGCATTGGCGGACTGGATGACCAGGACCGTCTCCTTCTGGGGGGAGGCTACATCCTCGTTGGTCACATCGGCCAGAGTGGAGCTGTCGGTCAGGACCTTTCTCCTGTTGGTGACCAGTTCCAGGCCGGACCGCTCACCGGCCAGGGCAGAACTGCTCTTGTCGTCTGCTGCCAGATAGTCGTACGGCTGGCTCTGTCCAGCCGCGAGAGCATCAGTTGCGGCTGGAGAGCCATCGCTATCCGCGGCAAAGCCGCCGGACGCGATGATGGCGAACAAAAAAATTGCAATAGCCATTATCAATCTTTTTCTATCAAAGATATTAATACCTCCTGAGATCTTTGATAGCATCATAGTAATATATGTCTTTTGCCTAAATTGTCTAAAGAGCACCGATAAAAAGATCAATAGATAGGATGGTGATAATATGAAATATAGAATGTCAACTTTAGGATTAATTCTTTTATCAATCTGCATTTTGGGGCATTCTGCGCTGGCGGAGGGCGCGGCAGAGCAGGCCGGCCTGCCATCCGGCCAGGGTGAGTACAATCAGGGTGATCAGGATGAGTACAGCCAGGATCAGTATGCTCAGGCGGAGAGGTTTCTGCCCGCCAATGCCACTTCCTCCATCTTCAACGCCAGCGTCGAGCCTCACTGGATCGCGGGAACGGATTCTTTCTGGTATCTGAAGAATGGCAGGGGAGGCGATGAGTTCATCCTTGTGGACATCGGAAACAGGACAAAAGCCGCTGCCTTCAACCAGACCTCTCTGGCGGCATCGCTCTCCGCCGCGGCCGGAGAGCCGGTTGATCCAGACCATCTTCCCTTTGCAGAGATCACTGTATCAGGGACAGATGGAGCGGGGGCAGTCGAGATTGGATTTGAGGCATTTGACAGGAGCTGGCAATATAACGCCACCAGCGGCGATCTGGTGCAGGATTCCCCCCGGCCCCTTAGCCCAGGCGAATCTCTCTCCCCGGACGGCAGGCTGGCAGCCTTCGTGCTGGACCATAACCTCTGGATCAGAGACACTGAGACGGGTGAGAGGTATCAGCTCACAGATGACGGGATAAAGGACTACGCCTACGCTGAGCGCTCCGAGACGGTCTCCCATCCCGTCACCCTGGCCAGGCTCAATGAGACGGCAAAGCCCTATGCCGTCTGGTCACCGGATTCGACCAGGATCGCTACATTCAGGATGGACCAGAGGAATGTCTCGCAGATGCATCTTCTGGAGTATGTTCCAGGCAACGACAGCCGGCCCAGGCCCTGGAGCTACAGGTTCGCAACTCCTGGTGACACAGCCCTTCCCATGTACGAGCCGCTGGTCTTCGATGTCGCTGCCAGGAAAGCCGTTGCCGTAAATAGCCCGGCCCAGCCGGAGGTGTCGCTGATGGATACGGAGGACGATGTGCTGCAATGGTGGAGCGATGACAGCCGGACCCTCTACACCCTCTACGCAGAAAGAGGAGAGAAGGCCCTGCGTCTCCTGCGCACTGATCCGCAGACGGGCCGGACGGAGGAGGTCCTGGAGGAGAGGGGCAGCACATTCGTGGAGGAGAACCTCGATTATGCCAGCCCGCCCAACGTACAGGTCCTGAAGAGCGGGGATGTGATCTGGTTCTCGGAGAAGGACGGCTACGGCCACCTCTATCTCTACGGGCCGGACGGAAAGGAGAAGAACGCCATCACTTCAGGTGATTGGGCGGTCAGAGACCTGCTCTACGTCGACGAAAACGCATCGCTGGTTTATTACCTAGCGGGAGGCAGGGAGGCGGGGCGCGATCCCTACTACCGGCACCTCTACCGGTCCGGCCTGAACGGCAGCGGCCAAAAGCTGCTCACCCCTGAGGACGCAGACCACAATGTGCAGGTGGCCCCGGGCGGGACGGCCTTCCTGGATAGCTATTCAACGGTTGAGCAGCCGCCGGCAGCAGTGCTGAGGGACATGAATGGCAGCGTCATCCTGGAGCTGGAGAAGGCGGACATCGGCAATCTCACAGAGATGGGCTGGAGGGCCCCGGAGCGCTTCTCAGTAAAAGCCCTGGACGGAGAGACCGACCTGTACGGCCTGATCGTCAAGCCCACGGACTTCAATTCCTCCCGGAAGTATCCGGTGGTGGAGACGGTCTACCCCGGCCCCTGGATAATAGTAACCGCCAAGTCGTTTCCATCGGACATGGCTTGGGTGAATAAGATCTTCTGGCGAGCCCAGGCGGTGGCTGAGCTTGGATTCATCGTGGTCACACTGGACGGGCCGGGCACACCCTACCGCTCCAAGGAGTTTCACGATGCCTGCTACGGGCGGCTGGGCGAGGCGGGAGGGCTGGCAGACCATGTCAATGCCTTAAAGCAGCTCGCAGTCGACCGGTCCTACATGGATCTGGGGCGGGTGGGGATGTTCGGGCACTCGGCGGGCGGGTTCATGACCGCCCAGGCTCTGCTCACCTATCCGGAGTTTTATAAGGTGGGGGTGGCCTCCGGCGGGGACTACGACAGCCGGTTCTATGGAGCCTTCTGGGGCGAGAAGTACGAGGGGCTGAATGCCTCTCTTTACGGCGAGCAGATAACCTCACTGAAGGCCTCGAACCTGACGGGCAAGCTGCTGCTCGTGGCCGGGGACGTGGACGACAACGTCAATCCCTGCATGACCATGCAGATGGTGGATGCGTTCATCAATGCCGACCGGGACTTTGACCTGCTGATCATGACCGGCAGAAACCACGATCTGAGCTACGACACGTACTATCTGCACCGGCTCTTTGGGTATCTGGTGGAGGGGCTGGGGGAGCTTGGGTAGCGGAAATTATCCTTTAAATAATCTTTTTCATCATACTTTTTGTGCCATGTGCTCCTTCATGCACTCACTTATGACGTTCATGAGCGGAGAGCCCGACAGGTGGTGTGAGAGGTCAATTCCGTTTTCGCTCATATGCTGAATTATATTGAATGCCGCACCGATTGCAGCCTTCTCAGATGCGCACATAAAGGCAGAGACGGTATTGTAGCTTCCAGTCGAATGGTAATTTGTGCATCCGCACCAGTTCATGCAATAGTCCTTGAGGCTGCACGTCTGGCATTCGACATTGGCGGCTGAACCGGATATGTCCTTGCATGCCCTGGCTATGGCGGCCCCGTCATTGATGTTTCCAAGGCAGTGCTCCCCACCTTCATCAGCTCCGATCAGCCTCTCGCACGGGTAAATGCTTCCCGACGGCCCGAAGGCAAACTCGCCCTTTCCCATTCTGCACCGCTCAAGGGGCCTGTATCCTCCCCTCAATATCACGGCAATTTTTCCATCGAGCAGGCTGATGTACCTCGGCCTGCCATCTCTGTAATAATCAATATACTTTTTTCCGATGGCTTCATAAATTTCAGGCAGCATCTGGGCGTCCTTCTCCGTCCATGCAGCAGATATATTCGGGCTCAGGAATATGTTCCTGCCTCCAAGCCCTGCCAGGAAATCTACGACCTGGGGCAGAGACCGGAAATTATCTGGAGAATAAACGGCATTTACGGGCGTAAGAGGGAAGATGGCCAGTGCCTTTCTCAAGTTTTCCTCGACTATTGCTGAGCTGGCCCTGCCGTCTGGGAAATGCCTATATCTATCCTGCACAGCCCCTGGTCCGTCGCAGCTTATGCACAGAGCGACATTATTCTTAATCAGAAATTCTGCGATCTCACTGGAAAAGATGGTGCCATTGCTGACGACTGATATCGCAAACCTGTCACGATCGAAGGACGGATCCGACTGGATCATCTCTGTGATCTCTTTTAACAGGTCGAACTCAAGCAGAGGCTCGCCGCCAAAGAAATTTATGTCCGCCTTATTGCTTTTTCCCACGAATTTAAATATGAAATCAACTGCTTTGCGGGCAGTAGATAATGCCATCGTTGAGCCGTTCTTTTGAATGTAGCAGTAGTCGCAGGCCAGGTTGCACTTCAGGGTAATGGCCAGTGTGATTTTGAGATGCTCAGAGCGATCAATGAAATCCAATGGAGTGTCTGTCATAATAGAGCCCAATAAAACCTTGCATTAATTTCATGTGGAACAAAAAAATTGATGAGCTTGACCGGCAAACAGTTCAAATTATCTCTTGCATTACGTCCGACAGCCTCATGAGCTGGTCATAGTTGATGTTCTTGGCACTGGCCAGCTTTGTTCTAAAATCCTCGATTATCTTTCCAGAAAAAGCCTTCCAGTCCTCTTTTTTCAGGAGATATATGTCACCATTATAATGAACATGTGGCGACTTGATCCCTCCTGGGAAATGCCTTGGCAGCAGTGTAATTGCGGACTCCTCAGCAGGCGCTTTGGCATTTATATCAGCAAGCATCTCCCTTTCAGCGGTAACTGCCGAAAGAGTGGTTATCTTCTGGCCTTTAAGCGCAAATTCCTTTATCATGGTCCCTTTAACAAAATCCAGTATCGGATACGGTCCTGCTATAATTCTGGGCTTTTCGACATAGTATGCCATCGATTCTATTGCCATGTTTTCCCTCCGCAATTTTTTTCATTATTAATATGTCTATTAGCATATAACTATTTCGGTTATTTCTTAAATTGATGGTCAGGGCATCCTTAACTAAAAAGTGATTAAGGGCAGGGTTTTCGAATGCAGACTGCACTGACCTTTGTCAGATTAGATGCTCGAAGGATACGCACCTTGCCCAGGTCACTTCCCAGCGGGTCTTTAAATGATTCAAGTTCAGGAAGCAGTTCAACTGCCATAGCACTCAATGGAGTGCAGGCAGGCAGCGAGTATGATTTGAGCAGCTTTTCGATTTCATCCTGATCCCATTTCACATTTCCAACATAGTCCGGGTGTGCATTTTGATTTTCTTTGAGGACCTCCTCAATCGAAACCCTCCTGCGAGAAAGAAGCAGATTTCTATTGCTCTTCCCATCCGTCTGCATCACCTGGGCATACAGCAGCATCCACAACTGTGTGGCAGGAATCCTGGGCAGGAGGGACTGCCCACTGAAAACCGGAGCTGCAAAAGGTGCACTGACCCGAACAGATTTAGCTGTTCTCACTGTGCTGCAATGCAATGGCGGTGCAGGATGCATCACTCCGGTAACACGCTGCGAAGGCCCAAATCTGGCTTTAGCCAGGGACCATTCAGCCAGGTGACCGACTCTTAATTCGTACGTAAAGAATCCGAAAAGCTCTCTGGAACTTTCATGCAGTCCAGGCGGGAGCGGCAGAAGGAAATGGCATGCTGAGTCTGTTGGTATGAGCTGCTGCATTGCATCCATCCCTCCACTGTCTCTAGGTTGATTGGGACGAATCACCCTGAAATGCTCCGGATCTATGGGCAGGGGAGGCTCAGGCGGCAGGGATACTTCTGCGCCTCTGGTCAGCATCGGATCCGGAGCGGAGGACAGCACCCTGACAAAGTAAGTATCCTTTGGATTTGCAGGGGGATTATCGAATTCCAGCCATAGCAAACGCTGGCGAACAGCAGTTGAGGAATAGTCCTCATCAGGAATATACTGCGATAAGGCAATCCCTGCAGAAACCAGCTTTGGAGTCTGGTTGGGGGGCACAGCAATCGGCAGATCGATCTTCAGATTCAGATCCTCGTTGGGCACATCAGGCTTCTCCCGGAAAAGAGTTTTGACGGTATACGATATGACCATCTCATGAGGAAATCCATCATCGTATGTCGTACTGGAGCGTTTAGGCTTGGGATCTATTGCATCAAAGAAAAAGACTTCGGTGAAGTTCCTATCGATGTTATCGCCTTTCACGGATCCTGTTTCAGGTTCTCCTTTTGGATGAGCGGCCTTTGAAAAGACCGATGGATTTACTATCATCGGCAATCGCATGGATCCTGCTTCATCATTTCCTCGCATGAACTGCATGGGCCGGGAGATATCTCCATTGTTCCATGTCCAATCCCTGTTGATTCTCAGATTGATAACCGTGATCCATCGCAGTATCAGATCGGCTTTGGAGGAGAAGGTTATGGCGGACTGGTCAGGGGCGATGATATGGGAAATAGCACTTGAGCAGCCGAATATGGTCCTTCTTCCCGGCCTGCCCATGAGGGTAGTTCCGTTTACGGTAAGACCCAGCTCTGCTGCCAGGCGGGACATGATATCCGTCTCGGCCTCCTCTCCATTGGCCACTGAGGCCAATAGCGATAGAAGGCTGGCATTCATTGCATCATCCTGCCGGAGGAAGATTGCCCGCATTCTATTTTCTTCCTTGTCCGGTGCAAAGAAATCGCTCTCATCAAATGAATTGAAGCGCAGCCGTATATCCGTTGGACGGCCAAACCTGGACTCTTCAGAGCCGAAATACTCCAAATTAGTGTCTTCTCTGCATATTGCTTTTAAGGTGACGACCACATCTCTTGCAGTGGGCACCTGTATTACCAGATCGTCGTCCTCCCAATTGTGGTTTTCTATCTTTGGCATATCAGAGCCGACCAGCAGAAGATCAATCGGATCATCCGGGTTGGCAGGGAAATTGCGTTTGAATGTATGCACACATCGCAATGCTGGATGTCCATGTCCGTTGTTTTCCGGATCAAGCTCAGGAGAGGCAACCTGGATGCAGATCTCCATAGCTTCGACATCAGGGTCAGGGATGCTTGGCCGTCCTCCATTGCTTTGAGAGGATCCTGAAATTATATCTTTGAGATCTTTTTCCAGTTTATCCCTGGCATTGGCTGCCCTTGTGAAAATTGCCGCTGGATAGCCTATCCTGGGCCTGGCTACCTGAAGCTTGACCGGTTGCTTAACAGTTATGAATTTTTCATGAGCATCTGATGTGGGCCTGCCCCCGACAATAACCTCCCGAGGAGCTACATATCTGCGGAAATGGCATTCGGATATGGGCGCAGGAGATGGATTTTGCGGATTGGACTGCGGGCCGGGGCCGCCTCCGGATATATCAGCCAGACGCACCCGGAATTCATATCGTCTGCCATACTGCAATGAAACGCCTTCAAGGCCAATTGGCTCATAAAGCCCTTTGAGATCTCCTTTTTTCACTCCAGAAAGCATCATGGCCAGTGGGTCGGCCACAACCAGGGAATTTCCATTCCACTGGGCGAAGTATGTCGGCAACCAGTAATCGCCATCATCCCGATTGTCAAGCTGAAGCGGTTTTGCTTCAACCGTCAGCTCGCCTTTGAATTTGCCGAGGGGATGAGCAGTCATCTGGCCGGAGAGAATCATCTTTGGCAAGAAAGACAGATTTGCTGAAGCCCACATCAGCGATGTCCAATCGGCTATGGGGTTCTGTGATGTGGCTTTCTCTCTTACATCGATCCTGTAGCCCATAACGCCCAGGGGAGAGTTCCTGATCTCAATTGATGGGTCGGCTATCTGCCGGTTGAGCCATATCAAGATCTGTTCGTCATCCCAGCCCAGCATTATCCCGGAATCGGTGATAACAGGCTGCGAATACGTCTTTTCCAGGCCGACCAGTTCGGCAGTGGTCTGCTGGGCACAGTGGACTATCTTGGCAAAACCATCGTCGTATGAAGCCGCTTCTGCAAATAGCTCGTCGAAGTTGGCGGCCGTCGTGGTGTCGCTGACAGGAAAGAGCAGTGCCGCAAATAGATCCCTGGATTTGCGTTCAAGAGGATCGAGGGGCGGTATTCTGGCTGCATACCTGCAGAGCAATTCTGGATTTGCTGCTGCCTGCCTGGCAAAATGACTTGAGTCAGAGAGGTCCAGGTACAGCCAGCCTCCGTCCTTAAAGAAGGCATCCGGCAACTTGACATCAACTTTATAAAGCAGGCCGAGCCTTGCGGCTAAAACAGGCTGGCGGAGCGCCTGAGCTATTATCCTGCCCCATATAGTCTTCCTGCCGGGGTGCGGGCCGAGTGGTCTTTTAAGCCTGCATGGATCTGACAGAGCGCAGGCGTAGCTGTCATCTATTTTTGCAAATTCCGTCTTCTGCCCAGAAAAAGCAAAGGCATTGCGATAACTGGGCACGAGGTATTTCTTGATTTGCCGGCCCGACCTCCTGGGATTCTCTGTTAAATTTTGCGGATGAGGATCTATCTCAACGGAATTGCTCAATGATTCATATAAGTAGCGCATATCCGCAGGGGCAGATATATGAAGGTCTGCTTTCAATGCTACGTTGCCCGGTTTCGGCAACTCTTCCAGGCCTGGAATAAGCATTGCTCTGATCTCCAAAATGGAATCGGCAAAAGCCGGGCCGTCCGGCGTTGACGGTATGCCTGTCATAAGCGGTACAAGGGGATTTCCCCTGGGAAGAACGACTATATTTAGAGATAGGACGCCCTCATCCCACCTTTGTGGGAAGGGAAGAAGGCTGAGTTTGCATTTCTGGTTAGACGCCATGATCAAGCTCACTCCTCAATCGTAAATTAATTCTCATCAGATTCCAAGGTCATTGCTACTGTACTCAACAGTGTAGTCGATATCTATCGTAAGGAACCAGCAGACCTCAATCTCTGCTGCAAATCGAGCCTGGCCGATAGCAGTGACCGTATCGCCATCAGTCTCTACTATTGCCATCAGCTCCAACCTGGCGGTAATGGTCGCAATCCACAGATCCACTGTACCTGATACGCCCACCAGAAGGCCTATCTGCCATTCTCCATTGCTTTCGGCGACTGCGAGGCGGTAGTATATGCTTCCCTGCACCTCTATGACTTTCAAATTGATGGGAATGTCGGCGCCCCAGGTGAGCTGGATAGCTATTTCCTGTGTTGCCAGCTCGCTGCCCTTGAGCATAATTGCCGCTTCGCCCAGGCCGTAAATTGGCGGAAGCACCGGCACCTCCATGCCCAGGCTTATTCCCAGGTAGCCATTCCAGGCAGGCTGATTGCCCAATCCCAGAGTCAGCCGCCCCTTTATCCTCATCGGAGGCAGGTCAATATATCCGTTGGCGGCATCAGGATCTTCAATGGGCAGATCCAAAGCCGCCTGGAAATTAAAGGATCCTGCTGAGCATATAACCTCAAGAACATTGTCTCTATGCAAAAGCTTTGTAAGGAACTTGATGGTATCGACGATCGCTGATAGAGCTGTTGCATATTCTATCGATGGCTCCCCAAATTTCGCAAGAGCGCCATCACTCAGATCAAGTTTATGATAGACGCTCATCAGATCAGAGAACGGGCCCAGACTCATGGCTATCTTCATAAGCGGAACATTGACAGACCAGAATCCGTCTGGATTGAGCTTGTATGTTGCATTCTGCTCATATCGGAGATTTGCTTTAAAGGCGTCTGAATTAAATAGGAAGCGGTCATCTGGTTTGATGAAATTCATTCCCGAAGACCCCAGAGAATATTGCCCTTCAGCTCCAACTATGAGCTGATAAGCTGTCTCTCCGCTAAAGCACATTGATTTATCCGGAAAGAGCCCCGTAGACCCAGTCAGGGAATACAGATCTGCCAGGAGAGGCACCTGGGTGCTTGAGATCATCTTTTGGTTCTGCTCAATTCTTGGCCGCGGGAATATTATGCGGTGCGCTTCGGAGCTCTGGAATATCCCGAAATCAACAGTAGGATCGTCCTCCCGCTGGAGGTCTCCTGGCTCAGATATGCGGTAATAGGTATCTGCATTTCCGGTATCCGTTCCTCTGCGAATCACAGGAACGCCGATATCTGGACGCACCGGCAGGAATGCTCCGCCCTCGCTGCGCAGCACAGACCATTTTCCGGATCCAGGAAGCTGCAAAGAACCATGAACAACCGCCGCAAAATGGGGGGGGCCAGCTGGAGAAGGTGCCACGCCAACATCCACTCTTATCACTTGCATCATCTGCCCGGATTTACCTATGTCAACGAGGCAATCCACAGGGCCGCCTATAGGTCCTTCCTTGTCAATCAATATCTCATACTGCTCAGGAGAAAGCGGATATTCCATGGGTGAACGCTGCAGATAGCCGATATGATGCAGTCCAGTAACAAGGCCATCAGCATTCATGCCTGAGACTGCACCCTCGATTTCGAAATCTCCGTCAAAGCTCACCTCCAGGAGTTCAGCCTGGTCCAGGAGAGGATTATATGAATTATCTATCACCTTGGACGTCTCCCTGATATTTCGAACATTATAGACGCCAGCCACCAATCCCGGATGGGTTTGAATTTCGGACCACCCTGATTTCGGCGAAGGGTACCGATATAATCCCGGCCCCACTGCGATCCAGCCGCTGTCCTTCCTGATGACAAATCCCTCCATCTTGCGCTCCATGGTGACGATTCGAACTACCGGCACCGCCCAGGGATACAATATGCAGGATACCTGAACAACCTCATGGGCAGTGCGCCCCACCATCACATCAAAGCAGGCCTGGCTGACACCTGATGCTTTTACGTTGGGATTAAACCAATGGCTGAACATGCTTGCGCCGTAGCCTGAAAGGTCTATCCTGGTTACTGGGACTCTGCTGGTTATTTTGCCGGGCCCCATCTCATTGTTAAAATAAGGTTCAACTCCTTCATTGGACATGTCTCCTCTGAGAACACTGATCCCCAGCACTTTTTTTGAGGCCATATCCACAAGGTTTCTCGTCTGATATGCTGCCCCAAGGAAATGGGGAGATTCAAAGTCCGGTCCTTTTTCTCTGGAATTAGCCCTTGCAGAAATCTGCAGGCTTCCCTTTAAAGAGCTACTCGGTTCTTCAAATTCAATCAAATTCAGGGTGGCCCACAAATTTGCCTCTGTCCTCTTATACTGGAAGAGAGCTACTACCTTTATGCCGAATGGCAGGGTAAATAGGGATGCAGCATCAGTCTTTTTCTGTTTGAATTCGGTTATTATCTGCTCGAGCAGGCGATCAGGAGCTATGGGAACGAGAGTTGCTGAGTTTGCCCCGATAATTGCTGGACCGCCGTCATCCATCGATCCTGTCTTTTCCGGGAAGTACCCAACATTTTTTGATGGCACGTTTATGACCGGCTCCCACTGGATCTGAGGCAGCATAAAGATCCGAAGAATACCTTCCGATGCGACCAAATCCATACCTTTGATGGAGAAGGGGATAGCCAAAGAGGAACTCATCGACTTAAAATTGCCTACTTCTATTGATCCATACGACCTGCCGAATCCAACACCGATCTGACCCACATTGCTAGATACATCAAGCATAAAGAAATTTTCCAGTTTCCCCCCTGCCCCGCGCTCGAAGATGTCTTGCAGGTTGATCTCCGCATTTTTATCCTCTGCCTCAGCCCTCTCTAGATCGGGCTTTTCTCTCCCGTGGTCAGTATCAGTCTCTCCATTGAAATGAGCTTCGATTGCCAGTCCTTTTGTTGCCGGTGCCTCGATGGTTCCGGCATCCATATGATAGTATTTCGATATTAACTGCAATAGCAGGCACGTGTCATTGCCATTGAGCCATTTGGTGCAGGCCAGCAGCCTTGAAATCGGCTCATTTGCTGCAGTCATTGCGTTTGCGTTGCCATCTTTTGCTTCAGCGGCCAAGATGTTGCTGACATAAGGATCTCTGAGCATGGGCGTGAACATGAAGATATCCATAGGCAAAAATAGAGACCCTGCACGAATTTCGTTTGGAGCGGGCATCGATGCCTGCATCTTTATGCCCAATGGCGATCTCACTTTGAAGAGGGCATTGGTTAGAGCTATGGAAAAGTCGGTGCTCTCTGCCTTTATGCCGGAGACGACTTTAATCTGAAAGCCGTCCAGGTCCCGCCAGAGCGTTATTATCCCGTTTTCGCCATGCAATCGCATTCGAGTCCTATCGGCTTTGACCGGCCGATCCAGGCGGGCATCAATCATGCCCTTCAATTCCAGAGCTTCCAGACCGCTTCTACAGATATAGTGCAGCGGAAATGCTGAGGTAAATTGAAGATCCATTCGGGACTTTTTGGATATGTTGCTGCCATCTTTCCAGAGCTGCCATCCCAAAGATGCTCCGGAATTTGATGCGCCGCCTGCGACAAGCTCTATCAATCCCGGCTCGGAGAGGAGAGTGGTCCTGCCAAGGCGGATCAAACCGCCAGCTAAACTGAGCCATCCGGCATTGATGCCCCGGTCCATGACTAGCGCAATTGCACCAGCGCCAATTGCATCGCCCAGGTATTCCGGCGGAGCAATTGCCACCGGGAGAGCCCATGCACAGCTCAATACTTTCGCAGAGCCGCGAGTTGATAAGAGATCGGACTTTGGCCTATCGATCTTAATCTGTTCCTGCGCCTTGAATATGCCCGGAAAGCCTATCTCCTCAGAGGCAAAGCTCATTGGCAGGAGCACCCGATTTAACAGTGGCTCATAAATGCCGTTGCTTTCATCTCGTGGGCTCCTTTTGGAAAATGAAAACTTGAAGGAGTTGCCATAAACTTGAATCTCTGAACCGGACCCATCCTTCAGTCTGCCTCCCCGATATGCAAATTCAAAAATGACCTTTTTGGGAAGGCTGCACTTTGAGTCTCTGGCATCGCCGCCGGGGCCGGGGAGAAATCTTCCTGGAGACTGAAGGTCGAGCGTCAATTCCAGGATCACTGTGGATTTGGGACTGATAATCAGTTGGCCATCGGCCACAAGGGCCGGAGAGCTGAGCCTCATGGTTCCGCCTGTCACCCGTATGCCGGAATAGCTCTCTTTAGGGGCTTTGGAGGCGAGCAGGCTGGATAGGATCCAGATGCTGCCGGCAGGGATCGCGTATTCGCTATTGCCGGCCAATTGAGTACCGAGAAATGGCAGCAGGATGATAGTGGTATTCTTGTTTCCCACAATGGGTTGCCTTATTACCGAAACATGCCTGGCCGACCTGTATATATCAAACCAAACAGTCCTGCCATAACAATCTTCGAAAGGGCCAAGAATCGTCACAATTCTCTGTCCCTTCGCCCAGCTCGGCTCAGATGAGGGACCCGTTGCCGTGAGGAATGGGACAGTCCTGCGAAAGATGCGCTTAGCATCCCAGGGGGCAAACGGCCCGGTTGCCGATGAAATGGCATTTGTTATGATTTTTTCCATTTCCTGGCGCGATTCGATATCCATGTTGGACAGCGCCGATTCATCCGCACACAGGTCCAGCTTCGACTCAGTATTTAATGTGTAAATTGATTTGCAGGAAGAATTTTCTGCCAGAGTTTTTGCAAGTATTTTGAAAGCCTCTTGCATTTTATTAGATGCCTGCGATGCTCCGGATTTCAGTGATGCGGTGATCAGCATGAATTCATCTATCAGTTCAGCTTCGTCCATAAGCCCTCGCCCCAGTCCTGTCAGTTTTCGCTGATTGAAAAATTGCAGTAGTATAGTCTCCCTAATTTATAAATGTTTTCCATGAGCGACATTGCATAAAAGATAAAATAATAGAATAATAATAAATAATTCAATTCTTCATCATATAATCTGCTTCTGCATACTCAATATCAGACATCACAGGTAATATTGCCTGCCATAAAACTGAATTCAACTGTTGCGCCTGTATGTGATTGACATTCAAAAAAAGAATTGAAGCAGCCACTTATGCGGCTGCCTTTCCTAAAGAACGCAATCTAACTTCCGATCTCGCTAGCTCGCCCCTCCCACTATCGGATACGCCCTCGACGGCGTGTTGGGATACTTCTTCATGCTGGCTACGAGCT
>ERZ1645192.1713-NODE-1713-length-18281-cov-6.469275_pt1 | contig 18281 bp, 15 predicted proteins | sample MGYA00575354_ERZ1645192 | MGnify/ENA primary metagenome ERZ1645192 (study PRJEB40844, sample SAMN11349763) | freshwater sediment metagenome | isolation source: river sediment | host: Sediment | place: India: Faizupur Khadar , New Delhi | collected 2017-02-21 ... | reverse complement strand
AAAATACGACTTAAACGTGCATTGGTATGTGTCCATATGTCAATAATTTGGTTATAACGTTCGTTGCCTGTTATTAACCCTCCGTGATAATTTGACATTACTTCTTCCACTTGTTGATTAGCATCTTCAATGAGTTTATACTTTTCTTCAGGAATAATTACATCACCCAAATTAAAAGATAAACCTCCTCTGAATGCCATTTGAAACCCTAAATCTTTAATATCATCAAGAAATTTAGCAGTTTTAGCTGTTCCTGTTATCTTTAAAACATCACCTATAATGTCACGTAAAGATTTCTTAGTAAGTAATTCGTTAATATAAGGATACCCTTTTGGAACTACTTGATTGAATAGTATACGACCAACTGTTGTTTCAATAATTTCAAGTTTACCGTTGCCATCTATATCTACTTTACATTTGATATGTGCATTCAAATGCACTTTGTATTCATTGTAAGCCATTATCACTTCTTCCGATGAATAAAATAATTTATTTTCACCGTGGATTTGAAGACTTTCTGTAGATTTCATTTCTTTGGTCATATAATACAATCCCAATACCATATCCTGTGAAGGAACGGTAATAGGTGCACCATTGGCAGAGTTAAGAATGTTATGGGATGCGAGCATTAACAATTGAGCTTCTAAAATAGCAGCATTACCGAGAGGTACATGTACTGCCATTTGGTCACCATCGAAGTCGGCATTGAAAGCTGTACAAGCCAAAGGGTGTAAACGAATAGCTTTTCCTTCTACTAATTTAGGTTGAAAAGCCTGAATTCCTAATCGGTGCAGGGTAGGAGCACGGTTAAGTAAAACAGGATGCCCTTTTAATATATTTTCTAAAATATCCCAAACGACAGGGTCTTTTCTATCAACAATTTTCTTTGCAGATTTAACAGTTTTCACTATACCTCTTTCGAGCATTTTGCGGATAATGAATGGTTTAAATAATTCAGACGCCATTTCTTTTGGCAATCCACATTCATTGAGGCGTAATTCAGGTCCTACCACAATAACAGAACGTCCGGAATAATCCACACGTTTTCCCAATAAATTTTGACGAAAACGTCCTTGTTTACCTTTTAAGCTATCGGATAAGGATTTGAGAGCTCTGGTATCGGATTTATAAGCGTTGGTTTTGCGTGAATTATCAAACAAAGAATCAACAGCTTCTTGAAGCATACGTTTTTCATTACGCATAATTACGTCCGGGGCTTTAATATCCATTAATCGTTTCAAACGATTGTTGCGAATAATAACTCTTCGGTATAATTCATTTAAATCAGAAGTAGCGAAACGACCGCCATCCAAAGGAACCAAAGGTCTTAATTCGGGAGGAATTACGGGGATAACTTTTAATATCATCCATTCCGGTTTATTCTCGATACGTTTACGACTGTCTCTAAAAGCTTCGAATACATGAAGACGTTTTAAAATGTCTTGTTTACGTTGTTGTGATGTTTCTGTATTGGCTCTGTGACGTAGTTCATACGATTCTTTATCGATGTCTATTTGGAGAACAATATCTTGGATTGCTTCAGCACCCATTTTGGCAATGAATTTATTGGGATCGCTATCCTCTAATAAAGCATTTTCCTTGGGTAATTTATCTATTATCTCGAAATATTCCTCTTCAGAGAGTAAATCTAATTTTTTAACACCTAATTCTTCAGCAGCACCTACTTGAATTATCACGAATTTTTCGTAATAAATAACCGCTTCAAGTGATTTTGAAGGCATGCCAACAAAAGCTCCGAGTTTGTTGGGAAGTGATTTGAAGAACCATATGTGAGCGATAGGTATTACTAATTGAATATGTCCCATCCGTTCTCTTCTTACTTTTCTTTCTGTTACTTCAACCCCACAATGATCGCAAACAATTCCTTTGTAACGAATACGTTTGTATTTTCCGCAATGACATTCCCAGTCTTTAACAGGACCAAAAATTCTTTCACAAAATAAACCATCACGCTCAGCTTTATATGTGCGATAATTAATGGTTTCAGGTTTAGTAACTTCACCTTTTGATTGTTCAAATATTGATTCCGGAGAGGCTAAACTTATGGTGATTTTAGTAAAATCTTTTCTAACATTATTGTCTTTTCTGAAAGCCATGTGTTATATTTTTGTATATAAATTTCAATAATTAATTAAATATTATACAGTAAATTATTCAAAAGTCATATTTAAACATAAACTTTTCAATTCATTTACGAGTACATTAAATGATTCCGGAAGATTAGGTATCGGCATGTTTTCTCCTTTAACTATCGCTTCGTATGCTTTGGCTCTTCCAACTACATCATCCGATTTAACAGTCAGAATTTCTTGTAGTATATTGGCAGCACCAAAAGCTTCGAGAGCCCATACTTCCATTTCTCCAAAACGTTGTCCTCCGAATTGTGCTTTTCCTCCCAGAGGTTGTTGCGTTATTAATGAATAAGGTCCTATTGATCGTGCATGCATTTTATCATCGACTAAATGATGAAGTTTCATCATATAAATATATCCAACAGTTACAGGTTGAACAAATTTTTCTCCTGTACCGCCATCATATAAATAAACACCACCATTTTCAGGTAAATCGGCTTTTCGTAAATATTCATTTACTTCTTCAGTGGTAGCGCCATCAAAAATAGGAGTAGAAAATTTAATACCCAATTTTTTACCTGCCCATCCCAAAATGGTTTCATATATCTGACCGATATTCATACGAGAGGGAACTCCCAATGGATTTAGAACGATATCAACAGGTGTTCCATCTGCCATAAAAGGCATATCTTCTTCACGTACTATTCTGGCAACAATACCTTTATTTCCGTGACGACCGGCCATTTTATCACCTATTTTTAATTTACGCTTATTTGCAATGTATACTTTAGCCATTTGTATTATTCCTGCAGGAAGTTCATCTCCAATGGTAATAGAGAATTTTTTACGCGTGTATTGAGCGTTTAAAATTCTAACTTTTTCATTGTAATTATGAACTACTTGTGCAACTAAAGCATTGACTTTATTGTCGGTTGTCCATCCTGATAAGATTACTGTACTAAAATCAACATTGGAAAGTGCTTTTTGAGAAAATTTCGGTCCTTTAGGAATAAACACAGCTTTTGTGTTGCTTAGAACTCCATGTGAGAGCTTGCCTTCCAATATTTTATATAATTTGACGATTAATTTTTCTTTTAATGCATCAAATTCTTTTTCGTACTGTGCTTCAATATCTTTGATTGTGTCTTTTTCTTTAATTTTCCCTTTACGTGTTTTCACCATGCGTGAAAAAAGACGATTGTCTAATACGATTCCTTCCATGGAAGGAGGTGCTTTTAAAGATGCATCTTTTACATCACCGGCTTTATCGCCAAAGATAGCACGTAATAATTTTTCTTCCGGAGTAGGATAGGATTCTCCTTTGGGAGTAATTTTTCCTATTAATATATCTCCTTCTTTCACTTGTGCACCAACACGAATAATCCCATTTTCATCCAAATCCTTTGTTACCTCAGTACTTACATTGGGAATATCGTTAGTTAATTCTTCTATGCCTCTTTTTGTATCTCGTACTTCCAAAGTAAATTCTTCTATATGTATCGAAGTAAAAACGTCGTTTTTAACTACTTTTTCTGAAATAACAATAGCATCTTCGAAATTATATCCTTTCCAAGGCATAAAAGCAACCATCAAGTTTTTACCTAAAGATAATTCTCCGTCTTTAGTTCCATAACCTTCCGTAAGCACTTGTCCTTTAGTAACCTTTTGCCCTTTTTTAACAATAGGTTGCACATTAATAGTAGTACTTTGATTCGTTCGTTGGAATTTAGTAAGGTAATAAATTTTAACGTTGGGGTCAAAACTTACTAATTCTTCTTTTTGGTTTCTGTCGTATTTGATACGAATTTGAGATGCATCTACATATTCTACTTCGCCGTCACCTTCTGCATATAATTGAGAACGGGAGCTTTTAGCTACTTTTTCTTCAATGCCGGTTCCCACAATCGGACTTTCGCATTTTAATAAAGGTACTGCTTGACGCATCATGTTAGAACCCATTAAAGCGCGGTTAGCATCATCATGTTCCAAAAATGGAATCAAAGAAGCTGCAATAGAAGCTATTTGATTTGGAGCAATATCAATTGCGTTGATATCAACAGGGCTGACAATGGGGTAATCTGCAGTTCTTCTGGCTTTTATTCTTTGATTTACAAATTCTCCATTGGCATTTTGAATGGGTTCGGTAGCTTGTGCTATTGTTAGTTCTTCTTCTTCTTCAGCGGTTAAATATATCAAAGGTTCGTTAATGGCTACTTTTCCATTTACGACTTTTTTATAGGGTGTTTCGATAAAACCTAAACGATTAATTTTTGCATAAACACATAATGAAGAAATTAACCCGATATTTGGACCTTCGGGTGTTTCTATCGTACAAAGTCTTCCGTAGTGGGTGTAATGAACGTCGCGAACCTCAAACCCGGCTCTATCGCGTGATAAACCTCCTTGTCCAAGTGCTGAAATTCTTCTTTTGTGTGTTATTTCAGCCAATGCGTTGGTTTGGTCCATGAATTGTGATAATGCATTAGTGCCGAAAAAAGAATTAATAACGGATGATAATGTTTTTGCATTAATCAAATCAGAGGGTGTAAATAGTTCGTTATCTCGCACATTCATTCTATCGCGTATAGTTCTTGCCATACGGTTTAGCCCAACACCGAATTGATTAGATAATTGTTCGCCTACTGTTCTTACCCGTCGATTGCTTAAGTGGTCGATATCGTCCACTTCTGCTTTTGCGTTAATAAGTTCAATAAGGTATTTTATTATACAAATAATGTCTTCTTTTGTCAATATTCGTACATCAGGAGAAGTATTCAGATTTAATTTTTTATTAATTCTGTATCTTCCCATTTCTCCTAAATCGTAACGTTTTTCGGAGAAAAATAATTTTTCCAATGCAGATCGGGCTGTTTCTTCATCAGGAGGAGCTGCACTGCGTAGTTGGAAATAGATATATTCAATAGCTTGTTTTTCAGAATTAGCAGGGTCTTTTTGTAAGGTATTGAATATTATAGAGTAATCTGAAGCTCCTTCTTCTTCTTTATGTATTAAAATGGTTTTTATGCCATTGTTAACTATCAAATTAATGTGTTTTTCATCCAGAATGGTTTCTCTTTCAATTAATATTTCCGTTCGTGGAATAGTAACAACTTCTCCGGTTTCTTCATCGACAAAATCTTCGTTCCATGTTCTTACAACACGTGCAGCTAATTTTTGACCAAGTAATTTTTTAAGATTTGTCTTGGTGGCTTTTTCTTCTTTAGCCATATTAAAGATGGTGAGAATGTCTTTATCGGTTTCAAAACCAATAGCACGTAATAAGGTGGTAACCGGAAGTTTTTTCTTTCTGTCTATATAGGCATACATTACATTGGAAATATCCGTTGTAAATTCTATCCAGGAACCTCTGAATGGTATGATTCTAGCGGAATATAGTTTCGTCCCATTTGTATGGTATGATTTTCCGAAAAAAACACCGGGAGATCTATGAAGTTGAGAAACTATCACTCTTTCAGCACCATTTATCACAAAGGTACCTTTCTCGGTCATGTAGGGGATTAATCCTAAATAAACTTCTTGAATTATAGTTTCAAAGTCTTCATGATCCACATCTGTACAATATAATTTCAACTTAGCTTTTAGAGGTACACTATAGGTTAATCCTCTTTCTATGCATTCATTGATAGTGTAACGCGGAGCATCGAGAAAATAATCAAGAAATTCTAAGACAAAACTATTTTGGGTATCTGAAATTGGAAAGTTTTCTTCAAAAACTTTATACAAATTTTCTTTACATCTTAATTCAGGATTTGTATTAATTTGAAAGAAATCTTTGAAAGATTGTAACTGAATATCCAAAAAATCAGGATATTCTACTTGAGCCGAGGAGGCAAAGCTTATTCGTTTAGTATTATTAACCAATTTTTTAGTTTTTTAATGTTTACGATAAGAAAAATTTAAAGAACGTTATGTTTTAAAAAAATACATATAAGACCCCATAAAGGTCTTATATGTATTAGAAAAGAACTATTTATTTGATTTCAACTTCAGCACCTGCTTCTTCTAATGTTTTTTTCAATGCTTCGGCTTCGTCTTTTGATATACCTTCTTTTAAAGGTTTCGGAGCTGCGTCAACTAATTCTTTAGCTTCTTTTAATCCAAGACTAGTTAATTCTTTGACTAATTTTACAACTGCCAATTTTTGAGCACCAGCTGCTTTTAAGATTACATCGAAAGATGTTTTTTCTTCTTCTGCTGCTACTGCATTTACTGGACCTGCTACTGCTACTGCTGCTGCTGCTGCCGGTTCAATTCCGTACTCTTCTTTTAAAATTTGTGCTAATTCATTAACTTCTTTAACTGTTAAGTTAACTAATTGTTCTGCAAAAGCTTTTAAATCTGCCATTTTTTATTTTTTTTTAAATTGTTTTTTTTACTTTTTTTAATTATTAATTATTTTTCTGAAAGAGTTTTTACTATGCCGGCTAATTTTCCGCCACCTGATTGTAATGCTGATATAACATTGCGAGCAGGAGATTGTAATAACCCAATAATATCTCCGACAAGTTCCTCTTTTGTTTTTAGATGATATAGGACATCTAATTGATTGTCTCCTAAATAAATAGATTTATCGATGAATGCAACTTTTAATGCAGGTATAGGAGATTTGGTACGAAAATCTTTAATTATTTTTGCCGGTACATTTCCAATTTCCGACAACATAATTGCTGAATTTCCGTGGAGAGCTGGATACATTTCCGAATAATCCGTGTCTAATTGTTCCATGGCTTTTATCAAAAGTGTATTTTTTACCACTTTCAATTTAACGCCTTTACGGAAACAAAGTCTGCGTAAATTGTTACTTTTCTCAACGGTTAATCCGGTAAGATCAGCTACATAGACATTGTCATAACTTGATAACAATGCTGCTATCTCATCAATAATCTTTGTTTTTTCTTCTTTTCGCATTTCTGATAATATTATAATGTAACTGATTTAACATCTATTTGCACACCTACACTCATGGTGCTGGATAAATAAATGCTCTTAATATAAGTACCTTTAGCAGCGCTTGGTTTTAATTTGATAATAGATTGCATGATTTCTTTCACATTATCAAGTATTTTATCGTTTGTGAATGATACTTTTGCAACTGAAGAATGGATAATACCATATTTATCAACTTTAAAATCAATTTTTCCTGCTTTAACTTCTTGGATAGCTTTTGCCACATCCATGGTAACGGTACCTGTTTTGGGATTCGGCATGAGTCCGCGAGGACCTAAAATTTTACCCAATGCGCCTATTTTAGGCATTACATTAGGCATTGTAATAATTACGTCTACATCAGTCCATCCTTCTTTGATTTTTTGGATGTATTCTTCTAAACCAACATAATCGGCTCCCGCTGCTTTGGCTTCATCTTCTTTTTCAGGAGTAACAAGTGCAAGTACACGTTTTACTTTCCCTGTTCCATGCGGTAATGTAACAATACCTCTCACCATTTGATTCGCTTTTCGTGGGTCTACACCCAAACGAACATCAATATCCACGGAAGAATCAAATTTAGTGTAAGTAATGTCTTTGACTACTTGAATTGCATCCGCTAAAGCATACACTTTCGAAAGATCGTGTTTAGCTAAAGCTTCTTTGCGTTTCTTTGATATTTTTGCCATTTTTTGATTTTTTGTAATTTAATGATTAATTTTCAAAAGGATTTTCACCTTTAATAGTAACCCCCATACTTCGTGCTGTTCCTGCTACCATCATCATGGCTGATTCAACTGTAAAACAATTTAAATCATTCATTTTTGATTCAGCAATCGTACGAACTTGTTCCCATGTAAGGGATGCTACTTTGGTACGGTTAGGCTCAGAGGATCCTTTTTGAAGTTTTGCTTGCTCCATAATTTGAATAGCAACAGGAGATGTTTTGATAATAAAATCAAAAGATTTGTCTTTATAAACAGTAATGATAACAGGAATTACTTTTCCTGCTTGATCTTGTGTACGCGCATTAAATTGTTTACAAAACTCCATGATATTCACACCTTTTGAACCTAATGCAGGTCCAACAGGAGGGGATGGATTTGCAGCACCTCCTTTAATTTGTAATTTAATGAGTCCTGCTATTTCTTTTGCCATTTTTTTTAATAATATTTAATGTTAATAAATTCGTTATCCTTTCAATTTTACGATTCTTTTGTAACTTGATTGAATCCTAGTTCTAATGGAGTTTTTCTGCCAAAAATTTTCACTGTAACTTTTAGTTTTCTTTTCTCATTGTTAATTTCTTCAATGATACCACTAAAACTGTTGAAAGGCCCATCAACAACGGTAATTGATTCTCCTACTATAAAAGAAGAAACTAATTCTTCTTCCATTTCACTAAGTTCATCAATTTTACCCAGTAAACGCATCACTTCCGAAGGACGTAATGCTTGGGGATTGTTGTTCCCTAAAAAACCTAAAACACTTGGCGTATGACGTAATAAATGTTTTACTTCACCTTGTGATATATCAGCTTCTACAAAAACGTATCCGGGATAGAAATTTTTTTCCTTGGATATTTTCTTCCCATTCCGAATTTGAAAAACTTTTTCAATAGGAACTAATACTTGCGATACAAATTCTTCAAGTCCTCTACTTAAAACTTCACTTTCGATGTGTTGTTTTATTTTTTTTTCATGACCGGTAATGGTTCGTAAAACATACCATTGCTTATTTGTCTCGCTCATACTTGTAATTCAAAAAACGTTATTAGATAGATTTATTTATTATAACAAAGCATCTTTCAAAAATCATTGCTGTTTTTGGGAAGCAAGATGATTTGTTCTTTTTTTCTTTTATGCACCATATAAATATCCCAATAATCCTTTCCATATAAATTCGCCAAAACTAATATGTTGGATGCCAAATGTAAAATCCATAACAAAGACAAGAAGTGCTATTATCAAAGATGCAATCGATACCACGATAGAACTATTTTGTAACTCATCCCAAGTTGGCCATGAGACTTTTTGTGTTAATTCATAGTATGATTCTTTGAAGTAATTTATAATCTTTTTCATTATCTTCTTTTATACATTATTAATACTTATACTTTTTAGCAGGAGCAGTAAGATTCGAACTCACATCAACGGTTTTGGAGACCGCTATTCTACCTTTGAACTATGCTCCTAAAAGGGAATCAATTAATTGAATTCCCTTTTAAAATTAAATTAATTATGAAAAACAAAAATTACTAATCTAAAATTTCTGTTACCTGACCGGCACCTACAGTTCTACCACCTTCACGGATAGCAAAACGCAAGTTCATATTCATAGCGATTTCAGCAATCAAATTAACTTCTATAGTTAAGTTATCACCGGGCATAACCATTTCTACACCTTGTGGTAATGAAATTTCACCTGTAACGTCTGTAGTTCTAAAATAGAATTGAGGACGATATTTATTGTGGAAAGGGGTATGACGTCCACCTTCTTCTTTTTTCAAAATATACACTTCAGCTTTGAAATGTTTGTGAGGTTTGATAGAACCCGGTTTCGCGATAACCATACCACGACGGATTTCATCTTTATCTATACCTCTTAATAATAAGCCTGCATTGTCACCGGCTTCACCTTCATCCAATATTTTGCGAAACATTTCTACTCCTGTAACAACAGATTTAAGTTTTTCAGCTCCCATACCGATTATATCAACACTTTCACCTGTTCTGATAATTCCGGTTTCAATACGACCTGTAGCAACTGTTCCACGTCCGGTAATTGAAAATACGTCTTCAATAGGCATTAAGAACGGTTTATCTTTATCTCTTTCCGGAAGAGGAATCCATGTGTCAACGGCATTCATAAGTTCCATGATGGTTTCTACCCATTTGGGTTCGCCATTCAATCCACCTAATGCTGATCCTCGAATAACAGGGGTGTTATCTCCGTCGAATTTGTAGAATGTTAATAAATCACGAATTTCCATTTCAACGAGTTCCAATAATTCTTCATCATCAACCATGTCTACTTTGTTCATGAAAACAACTAATCTTTTTACACCTACTTGACCGGCTAAAAGAATGTGTTCTCTGGTTTGAGGCATTGGTCCATCGGTAGCAGCTACAACTAATATTGCACCGTCCATTTGGGCAGCTCCGGTAACCATGTTTTTGATATAGTCAGCGTGACCCGGACAGTCAACGTGAGCATAGTGGCGTGATGCTGTTTGATATTCAACGTGTGATGTATTAATTGTAATACCACGTTCTTTTTCTTCAGGGGCATTATCAATAGAATCAAAACTTCTGAATTCTGATAATCCTTTTTCTGCTAATACTTTTGTTATTGCTGCAGTCAATGTTGTTTTACCATGGTCGATGTGACCAATTGTTCCGATATTTACGTGTGCTTTGGAACGTTCGAATTTTTCTTTTGCCATTTTTTAATTGATTTTTAGGGTATTTTATAATATTCAAAATTAATTTTTTATGAGAATCAAAATAGAGCCATTGACGAGAGTTGAACTCGTGACCCCTTCCTTACCAAGGAAGTGCTCTACCACTGAGCTACAACGGCTTTTCTCGAGCGGAAGACGGGGCTCGAACCCGCCACCTAAAGCTTGGAAGGCTTTCGCTCTACCAAATGAGCTACTTCCGCTAATGTACATTGTTATCAAATTTCTCGTTTTCTTTATGGTGGGGGGAGGAGGATTCGAACCTCCGAAGGCTTCGCCAACAGATTTACAGTCTGCCCCATTTGACCGCTCTGGTATCCCCCCATAATATTTTTATTTCAAAGAACTTGAGCCACTAGAGGGATTCGAACCCCCGACCCGCTGATTACAAATCAGCTGCTCTGGCCAACTGAGCTACAGTGGCTTTTCTCATTCTAAAAGCTTTGTTTAGAAATGGACTGCAAATGTACTATTTTTTTTTATATTAAAATTCATTTTTTTGTTTTTTTTCTCATTTGCATAAAATGTTGATATTTAATGAAATTGTTTTAAAAGAAAGAGTTTATCCGTATTCAATTTTTATTTTTAAATTAAATGTGTATTTTTTTTTGGAAACTTTTTGGATTTTTCTTGTGCTTTTTTAGTGTTTTTTGAAGTAAAAAATATAGATTTTTTTAAACTTAATTTGTGTTTTAGAAGTATCAATAATAAAAGTTTTTTAAAATTAATGCAATTGTCGGATATCACCGGATCCTATAATAGTAGACTTAATCTCGGGGTTTCCTTTGTATATTATATTTCCACTCCCAGATATATAGGCTTTTAATGTGCTGTCTGCATTTACTTTGCAATTTCCACTTCCGGTAATAATCACATCTGCTACTTTTGTTTCAAACGATAATGCATCTACATTGCCTGACCCATAAATATATATCTGTTGGGATGGACATCTTCCACGTATATTTGTATTACCCGAACCATTAATGAGAATAGTAGTAAAATCACAGACATTCATAAGTGCATCAATATTTCCCGAACCATTAATTTCTAATAATATTGTTTTACAAGAATCAAAAAGGTTTTCTATTTTCATATTACCAGATCCATTTATACAGTATGTTTTTAAAGTTGGAATATTAATGTATATATCAGTAGGAGCATAGAATGGGGGCAAAGGCTTGCGATAATCAATGTGTAATTTATTGTCGCTAACTTCCATAATAATGTTCTTGGAAATTATTTCAGGAGCTTCTATTTTAACTGTTTGGGTGGTCGATTTTCCAATATGTACATCGGCAAATGTGTTATTAATAATATGTTCAAACCCAGGCAAATCATACGTTTTTATTTGACGCTCATTTTTATTGCAATTTGTAAATAGAAACAAAGAGAACACAGTGAGAATGGCTAGTCTAAGATTAATGATATTTATTTTTTTCATAACTACTGATTTTTAAGTTTTATACGAATTTTTTTTTGTTTAATGCTGCAAAATTATACTTTTTATTTATAACTTCATATAATAAAAAAATGTAATTTTGCACATCTTTATTTTATATATTCTAAAATGAAGAATTTCTTAATATATAAATGACAATGAGATATTTTTTTATTGTAATCGGCATATTCATTCTTTTTATTTCCGATAGTTTATGTAGTTTTAGAGTTCCACCGGGAACTGTATTATTGGATAAAAAAACGTATACATACATTGATGTAACTGAAATTACAGTATTGGATTGGGCTGAATATTTGTTTTGGTTGAAAAAGGAGAAAGGAGAACAATCGGAAGCTTTTTTATCGGCTATTCCAGATTCTGCTACTTGCGAAAAATTATATGGGGCATTTCGTTATTTTTCACATCCCAGATTTAGAAATTATCCTATGGTAGGAATCAATTATTCACAAGCTATTGCTTATTGTCAATGGCGAACAGATAGAGTGAATGAAAAAACAAAAAAAGAAAAGATAACGTATGTTTTACCCGATGTGCAGGATTACCAAATGGCATTTGAGAAACAAAAAAAAATAAGAAAAATCAATTCCGGTATTGAAGCTGTAAATCCAAAAAAACGAAAACTAACAGGTATAGGTTTTAATGCACAGGAATTGACTGCCGATTCAAATGTGATTGTTGCAGGAATAGAAGAAGATCATCTGATTTTTGATGATAACAGAGGTATTAGTTATACACTGGGATTTCGTTGTAAAGCTATAATTGTTAAAGAATGATTATGAAAAACATTATATTTATATTATTGATTGGTTCCTTATTTTTCTCTTGTCAGCATAAAAGTAAAAAGACCGATTATACTCCTAAATTGAATGAAAAGGAAATCAATAAAATTCATCAAACCATTGACGTTGATATACTTCGTTATGATAAAGCATTGTTTTCTTTGGATAGGAGTCAGGTAACAAATGAATTATTAAAATTACAGAAGGATTATTCTTTTTTTATCAGAGAAAATCCAACTACTTCCGAAAATATTGAACGATTACTCACTTTTATGAATGATAATTTGAATCAGGAATTGTATAAAGACGTTCAAAAACAATTTCCTGATTTATCATCTATGGAAAAAGATTTTAATTCGGCTTTTACATTAATAAAATATCATTTTCCTCAAGCCGTGATTCCTAAAATTTATTCCGCTATTTTAGGACTTTCTTATGAATATCCGATTATTTATGAAGATAGTGTATTAGTCATAGCATTAGACATGTATTTAGGAAGCAATTATAAAAATTATAAAAGACTAGGTAACTTGGTGCCACATTTTATAATTCGCCGTTTTACTAAAGAATATATATTACGAGATTGTATGAAAATAATTTCGTATGATTACATAAAATTTGATAAAAATGCAACTACTTTGTTGGATGAAATGATTTTTGAAGGGAAACGCTGGATGTTTGCCGAACTAATGTTACCTTCAACTCATGATAGCATTATTGCAGGCTATAGTCTAGAAAAGTTACAATGGACTCAAAATAATGAATTAAATATTTGGACGTATCTTATTGATAAAGAGTATTTGTATTCCAATGACAATATACTTATACGAAAATTTATATATGATGCTCCTTTTACGGCTACATTTGGCAATGTTTCTCCCGGTCAAATTGGAGCATGGCTGGGGTGGCAAATTTGTCGTTCCTGGATCAAACAAAATCCCGAAAAGAAAATAAGTGAGTTAATGACTGAAACAAATGCTCAAAAAATATTGAAAGAATCCAAATATAAACCTAAAAAAGGTAATTAAAAAAAGAATTTTTCAAACAATTAGATATTAATACAATGTTGTTATTTTTAAGTTTTGTAGAGATTAAATTAATTGATATTATTGATATACTTCTTGTAAGTCTCTTATTTTATCAATTATATCGATTGGTAAAAGGAACAGCAGCTCTTAATATTTTTTTGGGCTTGTTATTGTTTTATATATTGTGGAAAATTGTTGTTCTTTTCCATATGGAGTTGCTTTCCGAAATTTTTGGTCAATTTGTAAGTGTAGGTGTAATTGCATTAATTGTTGTTTTTCAACCTGAGATAAGAAAATTTCTTTTGTATATAGGGAGTAAAAATCCATTGAAGAAGGCGACAATTTCACTTTGGAAAGAAAGAAATAACACTCAAGAATATCCTCAAATACATACCATTGTAAAAGCATGTGAACATATGTCTTCTTCAATGGTTGGAGCACTTATTGTTATTACAAAAGAAAATACATTGGAAGAATTTGTTCAAACAGGCGAATTGTTACGAGCGAGAACTTCAAACGAATTGATAGAGACAATATTCTTTAAAAACACACCCCTTCACGATGGGGCGATGATAATTACAAAAAAAACGATAATTGCAGCTCGTTGTGTATTGCCTGTATCTCAAAGAAGCAATATTCCTACGAATTTAGGATTACGACATCGTGCAGCTTTAGGTATTACTGAAACCACAGATTGTATTGCAATTATTGTTTCTGAACAAACCGGATTTATATCTTATTGTTATGAAGGATATATGAAAAAGAATGTAAGTGGTGAAGAATTAAAATTGTTTTTAGAAAAACAATTTTTTACGGAAGAAAAAATAGAGAGAAATAATAAATAATAAAAAAATACATTTATGGATAATTTTAAAAATTATATCAATGGACAATGGATTGATGCAGTATCAGGAAAGACATTTAAAAATATTAGTCCTGCAAACCTCAATGATGTTATTGGTGATTTTCCCTTATCGGGACAAGAAGATGTAGATATGGCTGTTGCTGCAGCAAAAGCCGCTTTTGAATCTTGGCGTTTGGTGCCGGCTCCTAAACGTGGAGATATGTTACGTAAAGCTGGAGATATTTTTAATCGTCGAAAAAAAGAGTTGGCACGCATCATGACACGCGAAATGGGGAAACCTACATTTGAGACCGAAGGTGATGTGCAAGAAGCTATTGATACAGCTTATTATGCAGCCTCAGAAACTCGTAGAATGTTTGGCCATACTGTACCGAGTGAAATGGAAAATAAAATGAATCTGTCTTTCCGAGTGCCTATTGGTGTAGTTGGAGTAATTACGGCTTGGAATTTTCCTATTGCAGTTCCTTCTTGGAAAATCTTACCTGCAATAGCAGCGGGGAATACCGTTGTTTTTAAACCTTCTAAAGATGCTCCACATTCAGGAGTCATCTTTGCTGAAATTATGGAAGAAGCAGGATTCCCGAAAGGTGTTTTTAATGTATTGTTAGGAACAGGGAGTATGGGTGATATGATTGTTCATCATCGCGATATTAAAGTAATAGGCTTTACCGGTTCCACAGATATTGGATGCAAAATTGCGGAGGTATGTGGTAAATTGAATAAACGTGTTTCTTTGGAAATGGGAGGTAAAAATGCACAAATCGTAATGGAAGATGCCAATCTGGAATTGGCTTTAGAAGGTGCTTTGTGGGGTGCTTTTGGTACCACCGGACAAAGATGTACGGCGACTTCGCGTTTAATTGTTCACAAAGATGTTTATGAAAACTTTTTGCTCATGCTTAAACAACGTGCTGAAAAACTAAAAATAGGAGATGGTCTCTTAAAAGGCACAGAAATGGGTCCTGTGATTCACATGAGATCTTTGGAAAATTGTGAACGAATAGTAAAAGTAGCTGTTAGTGAGGGAGGACGTCTGATTACAGGAGGGAAAAAATGCAATCAAGCTGAATTATCAAAAGGGTGTTTCTTTGAACCCACCATCATAGCCGATGTAGATGAAAAACATACTATTTTTAATGAGGAAGTCTTTGGTCCTGTATTGTGTGTCGCTAAAGCTGACTCGTTTGAACATGCGCTATTTTTACAGAATCATTGTGAATACGGATTGTCAGGGTCTATTTATACGAAAGATGTTAATCGTGCTTGGCTTGCAGCTCGTGAAATCCAAACCGGCATTTGTTATATTAATGCTCCAACTATTGGTGCCGAAGCACATATGCCCTTTGGTGGTGTAAAAGGTACTGGTAATGGTCATCGTGAAGGGGGATGGACTGCGTTTGATATATTTACAGAATGGAAAACGGTCTATTTCGATTATTCCGATAAATTACAAAGAGCTCAGATAGACAATTACTAGTTCTATAATTTTTTTTCATTCCAAAACGAATTATTTTTAGTTTTTTGGATAGAGGTAATAAAGCTTTATTTTTTTTAAATAAAGCTTTATTAGTAATGCTAAATGCATTAAAACAACAAATTAATTCTGAATTTCGTTTTTTATTTCTTCTGTGATATTAATAAAAAAAAAAACAGTATCTTTGCAAAAAAATTGTTTGTAATGAAACGGCGATATTTATTTACATTTTTCTTTGTTTTATTTTTCGGTTTTTCTAATGCACAGGTTTCAGAAATAGGACTGTGTGGTGGTGTTTCTTTTTATATGGGAGATATTAATCCTTCCGGTGTCTTTAAAGGTTCTAAACCTGCAGGAGGCGTTATTTTTCGATATAATATTAATCCTCTTCTGGCATTTAAATCTACCGTTTTATTTGGCAGTATCGGAGCTAGTGATGCGGAGTTTGGGAAAGACGATAATGCCAAAGCACGTAATTTAAGTTTTGTTTCTCCTATCAATGAAGTGTCCGGTCAATTGGAACTGAATTTCATGCGTTTATATAATGAAGCAGGTAAAAATGCTTTTGCTCCTTATCTCTTTGCAGGTGTCGGAGTATTTTCATTTAATCCTCAGGCTAAGGCTTCCGATGGTAGATGGTATGATTTGCAAATGCTTGGAACCGAAGGACAAGATTTAAATCAAGAAGGATACGATAAAAAAAGATATCCTTTGGTTGGTTTAAGTATTCCGTTTGGCTTAGGTATGCGATATAACTTTCTTAAGTATTATTCCATTGGTTTGGAATGGGGTATGCGTATGACGTTTACCGATTATCTGGATGATGTAAGTACGACTTATGTTGCTGATAGTATTTTAACGATATATCGTCATCCGATAGTTGCCGAATTGGCAGATCCGGTAGATGCTCATAGCAAACATGACCCGGGAACTGCCAGAGGCAATGCCCAAACAAAAGATTGGTATTCGTATGCTGTTCTCTCATTTACTTTTAAATTGAATTATCAAAAAGGCTGTTCTGCTATGGGAACGAAAGCTACTCGTATGAGTACGAGAAGAAGATAATATTTATTTTTACGAGTTACAAACATTATGGTTTCCCTAAACGATATAAAACAACATTGCATTCCTTTTCATATTGCTGTGATAATGGATGGAAATGGTCGTTGGGCACAAAAAAAAGGTAAAGATCGTATTTTTGGTCATCAACAAGGAGTCGAAACAGTTCGTAAAACGATTGAAGCCTGCGTTGAAATAGGTGTTAAATATTTAACAGTTTATGCTTTTTCAACAGAAAATTGGAAACGTGAACCTGAGGAAGTGAATGCGTTAATGTCACTTTTTGTAAATGCATGCAATGCCGAAATGGATAATCTTCATAAAAACAATGTACAAGTAAAAGCTATTGGAGACTTCTCAATGTTAAGCATTGAATGTACTACTGAGTTACAAAAATTAATGGATACAACAAAGAATAATACAGCCCTTACTTTTGTAATAGCTATTAGTTATGGATCACGATGGGAAATTACACGCGCAGCAAAGTTAATAGCTACAGAAGTACAGAATAATCAAATTAACATTGATGAAATAGATGAAAATTTGTTTGATAGTTATTTACAAACTAATCAATTTGATATTCCCAATCCTGATTTATTAATACGTACGAGCGAAGAATACAGACTTAGTAATTTTCTGTTATGGCAATTAGCCTATGCGGAATTATATTTTACCAATGTGTTATGGCCCGATTTTACACGTGAAGAATTAATGAAAGCTATTGATGACTTTCAACATCGTACAAGACGTTTTGGAAAGACAACCGAACAAATTATAAATGAATTAAAATAAAACTCCAAGTGATACGTTTTATAAATTATATTAATTTTTTAACACATTGATAGAGATAAATATTTTATGCGTATAGCTAAACTACTTTTTCCCATTTTCTTATGTCTCTTTTTTAATGTAAATGTACAATCCCAAGTAAATTTACAAAATCAATCCGGCATTTCATTGAATTATCTTAATCCTGTTGAATACGAAATAGGTGGCATTACCTTTAGTGGCAATGGAATCTGTGACCCTAGAAGTTTAAACTTTGCTGTTGGAGATAAAATTAAAGTACCCGGAGAAAAAATCACAAAAACTATTGAACGTCTGTCTAAAATGGGAT
>ERZ1645192.1711-NODE-1711-length-18286-cov-11.899183_pt1 | contig 18286 bp, 17 predicted proteins | sample MGYA00575354_ERZ1645192 | MGnify/ENA primary metagenome ERZ1645192 (study PRJEB40844, sample SAMN11349763) | freshwater sediment metagenome | isolation source: river sediment | host: Sediment | place: India: Faizupur Khadar , New Delhi | collected 2017-02-21 ... | reverse complement strand
AGCTCGGCGAATTCTACTGGGGTCCGCTGGTGGGCGGCGGCATCGAAAGCTGGCTGGCGTATTTCATTGCGCTGGGCTTCCTGCTGTTCAGGCCGCAGGGCCTGTTCGGCGAAAAAATCATCGAACGCATCTGAGGCGGGGCTCATGTTCTATCGCGAAGCCGGCCAGTTCAAAACGTCCTACGCCTCGGATCAGGCGATCTTCCCGATCCTGCAGGACCGCATTGGCATTGCCATCATTCTCGCCATCGCCTTCATCGCCATTCCGGTGTTCGGCGGCTCGTTCTTCCTCGCCTCGGTGATGATCCCGTTCCTGATCCTGTCGCTGGCGGCGATCGGGCTCAACATCCTCACCGGCTACACGGGCCTGGTGTCGCTCGGCACGGCGGGCTTCATGGGCGTCGGCGCCTATGCCTGCTACAAGCTGTCGAGCCTCTACCCCGACGTCAGCATCGTGGTGTGGATCGTCGTTTCAGGCTTCTTCTCGGCGGCTGTGGGCGTGCTGTTCGGCCTGCCGAGCCTGCGCATCAAGGGCTTCTACCTGGCGGTGGCGACACTGGCGGCGCAGTTCTTCCTGCAATGGTTCTTCGCCCGCGTGCAATGGCTCTACAATTACAATCCCTCGGGCGCGATCGAGGTGCCGAAGCACACGCTGTTCGGCATTGCCGTGACGGGGCCGCAGGCGACGCCGACGGCGCGCTATTTCGTCGTTCTGACGATCGTCGTGGTGATGACCTGGTTTGCCTCCAACCTCGTGCATGGCCGCATCGGCCGCATGTGGATGGCGGTGCGCGACATGGACATCGCCGCGCAATTGATGGGCATTCGCCTGCTCAACGCCAAGCTGCTGGCTTTCGCCGTGTCGTCGTTCTACGCCGGCGTCGCCGGCGCGATGATGGTTTTCCTTTGGCTCGGCGCGGCCGAACCGGAAGCGTTCAAGATCGACGAGAGCTTCCTGCTCCTGTTCATGGTCATCATCGGCGGCCTTGGCAGCATCATCGGCTCGTTCATGGGCGCGGCGCTGATCCACATCCTGCCGATCATCCTGCGCGCCCTGCCGGACGCGCTCGGCCTGCCGATCGGCTCGGCCACCGTCGAACATCTCACCTTCATGGTAACCGGCGCGCTCATCATCTTCTTCCTGATCGTCGAACCGCACGGACTGGCGCGCCTGTGGCAGATCGGGAAGCAAAAACTCCGCGTCTGGCCGTTCCCCTATTGATGGCCGCGCGCTCAAATTCCTTGTCTCGGGAGGACATGATGAAAATGAAAACCAAGTTGATGCTGGCTCTGGCCACGGCGACGAGCCTTTGCGCCCCGGCGCTGGCGCAGGCGCAGGAATCGATCTTCGTGCCGCTGTTCACCTATCGCACCGGCCCGTTCGCCTCGTCGGGAATTCCGATCGCCAACGGCATGCGCGACTACCTGACCATGCTGAACGAGCGCGACGGCGGCATCGGCGGCGTCAAGATCCAGATCGAGGAATGCGAGACCGGCTACAACACGGCCAAGGGCCTCGAATGCTATGAAGCGGTCAAGCCGAAGAAGCCGGTCCTGGTCAATCCGTGGTCGACCGGCATCACCCTGCCGATCATCCCCAAGGCGGCGGTGGACAAGATCCCCGTGCTGTCGATGGCCTACGGCCTGTCGGCATCGGCGCGCGGCAACGTCTTCCCGTGGGTGTTCAACCCGCCCGCGACCTATTGGGACGGCATGTCGCAGATCATCAAGTATATCGGCAGCCAGGTCGGCGGCATCGACAAGCTCAAGGGCAAGAAGATCGGCTATCTCTATCTCGACGCGGGCTACGGCAAGGAGCCGATTCCGCTGCTCGAGCAATTGTCGAAGGACATGGGCTTCGAGGCCAAGTTCTATCCCGTCGCCGCGCAGGACATGCAGAACCAGTCGGCGCAATGGCTCAACGTCCGCCGCGACCGTCCCGATTTCATGATCATGTACGGCTGGGGCGCGATGCAGCCGACGGCGGTGAAGGAAGCCGTCAAGGTGAACTATCCGATGGACAAGTTCATCTCGATCTGGTGGCCGGGCGAGGACGACGTGAAGGCTGGCGGCGACGCCGCCAAGGGCTTCAAGGAGCTCAACTGGCACGGTTCGGACGCCAACTTCCCCGTCATCGCCGACATCAAGAAGCATGTCTTCGACAAGAAGCTGAGCCAGGTCGATTCGGCCGACAAGATCGGCCAGCTCCTCTACAATCGCGGCGTCTACAATTCGATGCTGATCGCCGAGGGCATCCGCACGGCGCAGAAGGTGACCGGCAAGAAGGCCGTCACCGGCGAGGATGTGCGTCGCGGTCTCGAGAACATCAATATCGACGCGGCGCGCCTGAAGGAGATGGGCATGGAGGGCTTCGCCGGCCCGATCAAGCTCACCTGCGCCGATCACAACGGCCACCGCCCGACCTTCGTGCAGCAGTGGGACGGCGCCAAGTGGAACAAGATCTCCGACTGGATCGAGCCGCTGTCTGAAAAGGTGCAGCCGCTGCTCGAGGCCGACGCCAAGGCCTATGCCGAGAAGAACGCGCCGTGGCCGGCGCGCAGCGAGCCCTGCGACAACAAGTAAGGCTTTGACGCGCCCTTCCTCCCGCGCCCTTGGGCGCGGGAGAAACTTCACAGATCGAGAGCCGACATGACCGCATCGACCCAGCCCGCGCCGCAGGCCTCAGCCGACCTCGTGCTGTCGGTGAACAATATCGAAGTCATCTACGACCACGTCATCCTCGTGCTGAAGGGCGTGTCCCTCGCCGTGCCGCGCGGCGGCATCGTGGCGCTGCTTGGCGCCAATGGCGCGGGCAAGACGACGACGCTGAAATCGGTGTCCAACCTGATCCGCGCCGAGCGCGGCGACGTGACCAAGGGCACGATCGAATTCAAGGGCGAGCGCATCGACAAGCTCAGCCCCAACGATCTCGTGCGGCGCGGCTGCATTCAGGTGATGGAGGGCCGTCATTGTTTCGGCCATCTCACCATCGAGGAAAACCTGCTCACCGGCGCCTTCACGCGCCGGGTCGGGCGCGCCGAGATCATGCGCGACCTCGAGGCGATCTACGCCTATTTCCCGCGCCTGAAGGAACGTCGGCTGTCGCAGGCCGGCTATACGTCGGGCGGCGAACAGCAGATGTGCGCCATCGGCCGCGCCATGATGTCGAAGCCGGAGATGATCTTGCTCGACGAGCCGTCGATGGGCCTCGCGCCGCAGATCGTCGAGGAAATCTTCGAGATCGTGCGCGACCTCAATTCGAAGGAAAACGTTTCCTTCCTGCTCGCCGAGCAGAACACCAATGTCGCGCTGCGCTACGCCACCTATGGCTACATCATGGAAAACGGCCGCATCGTGCTCGACGGCGAGGCGTCGGCCTTGCGCGAAAACCAGGACGTGAAAGAATTCTATCTCGGCGTCGCCGGCGACAATCGCAAGTCGTTCCGCGACGTCAAACATTACAAGCGACGCAAGCGCTGGCTGGCGTAAGACCAGGCAGGCGCGGGGCCGCCGCGGCGGCGAGTCGGGGGCTAATTTCATGTCGGTGCATTACGATCGTTACGAGACCCGCCGCGCGCCGGCGCGCGAACAGGCGCTGATGCGCGACTTGCGCGGCATTCTCGGCGTGGCGCGGGCGAAGGCCCCGGCGCTGCGGGCGCAATTGAAGGGCGTCGACATCGCCGCCCTGAAATCCCGCGCCGACCTGGCGCGCATTCCCGTCATCCGCAAGTCGAGCCTGCATGACATGCAGGCCGAGACGCCGCCGTTCGGCGGGCTCGCCGCCACGCGCGTCGGCGCGCTCAAGCGCCTGCTCGTCTCGCCGGGTCCGATCTTCGAGCCGGAAGGCCACGCCAAGGATTGGTGGGGCTGCGCGCGCGCGCTGTTCGCCGCCGGCGTGCGCAAGGGCGAAGTGGTGCTGAACTGCTTCTCCTATCACCTGACGCCGGGCGGCCACATCATGGAGAGCGGGGCGCATGCGCTCGGCTGCGCCGTCATTCCCGGCGGCGTCGGCAATACCGAGCAGCAGGCCGAGGCGGTGCATTTCCTCAAGCCGTCGGCCTATTGCGGCACGCCCGACTTTCTCAAGATCCTGCTCGACAAGGGCGCGGAGCTGAAGCTCGACATGTCGTCGATCAAGCGCGGCCTCGTCTCCGGCGCGGCCTTGCCGGCCAGCCTGCGGGCGGAGTTGGCCAGGCGCGGCGTCGAGGTCAGGCAAGCCTACGCCACCGCCGAACTCGGCGTCATCGCCTATGAGAGCGAGGCGATGGAGGGGCTGATCTGCAACGAAGGGCTGATCGTCGAGATCGTGCGCCCCGGCACGAACGATCCCGTCGCTGACGGCGAAGTGGGCGAGGTCGTGGTGACGCGCCTGAACCCCGATTATCCGCTGCTGCGCTTCGGCACCGGAGACCTATCTGCGGTGTTGGCGGGCGAGAGCCCCTGCGGGCGCACCAATATGCGCATCAAGGGCTGGATGGGCCGCGCCGACCAGACGGCGAAGGTCAAGGGCATGTTCGTGCATCCGAGCCAGGTGCAGGAAATCGGCAAGCGCCACGCAGGCCTCGGCCGCTTGCGGCTTGTCGTCACCCGCGCCAACGAGCAGGATGCGATGATTCTGAAAGTGGAGGCGCGCGCGGCCGATGGTCTGGCCGAGGCGCTCGCCGCCACGCTGCAATCTGTGACCAAGCTTAAGGGCGCGGTGGAGATCGTTCCGCCGGGAAGCCTGCCCAACGACGGCAAGGTCATCGCCGACGAAAGGCCTGTGGGATGAGACCCTCCGAACGCAATCAGACGCCTCCCAACGTGTTGTCGATTGCGGGATCGGACCCATCCGGCGGCGCGGGCATTCAGGCCGACCTGAAGACCTTTTCGGCGCTCGGCTGTTACGGCATGGCGGCGATCACGGCGCTGACGGCGCAGAACACGCGCGGCGTCAGCGGCGTGCATGTGCCGCCGGCCGATTTCGTCGCCGCGCAGATCAAGGCGATCTTCGCCGACATTCGCGTCGACGCCGTCAAGATCGGCATGCTGGCCTCGGGCGCGGTCGTCGCGGCCGTCGCCGAGGCGCTGGCGCCCTTCGCCCGCATTCCGATCGTGCTCGATCCCGTGCTGGTGGCGACGAGCGGCGACAGCCTCGGCGCGCCGGACGTCGTCGACGCCATGCGGCGCGACTTGTTTCCGCTGGCCGCGGTCGTCACGCCCAATTTGCCGGAGGCGGCGCGCCTCGCCGAGCAGCCGGAAACGGCCAGCCCCGAGGCGCTCGCCTTCCGCATCAAGGCACATGGCGCCCGCGCCGTCCTGATCAAGGGCGGTCATGGATCAGGCAGCGAGGCCGCCGACGATCTTTATTTCGAGCTCGGCCATCGCCGTTTCGTCGCGCCGCGCATCGCCACGCGCAACACGCATGGCACGGGCTGCACCCTGTCCTCGGCCATCGCCGCCTTTCTGGCGCGCGGGCTGGACCTGCCCGATGCGGTCGATCAGGCCAAGGCCTATCTCACCGCGGCGCTGACGGCGAGCGGCGGGCTCGACGTCGGCCTCGGCCATGGGCCGGTGCATCATTTCCACGCGCTCTGGCGCTGATCTCAACGCAGTTTCAGCCGGCCCTCGACCTTGGCGGCGATGGTTCCCAGCTTGCGCGCGTGCACCATGACATCGTTGGCGACGAGCGCGTCGCCGGAATCGTCCGTGATCTTCGACTTGCCGGCGAGCATGGCGTAGCCGTCCGCGCCGCGGGCGAGAAAATCATTGGTGGCGAGCGAATAGACGCGGGCCGGATCAAGCGGCTGGCCGTTGATCTCGATCGCCTCGGCGCGCGAACCGGGCGGGTTCGACAGGCGCGCCGTGACGGTCATGCCGGAGAATTGCGGGAAGCGACCGGCGCGGTCGGCGGCCTTCGACAAGCCGTTTTCGATCGCCGCCCTGATGTCGGCGCCGGTGACGGCGGTGCGCACCGTCTTGTTGCCGAAGGGCAGTTCGGTCAGCACGTCGCGGCGCGTCAGCTTGTGGCCGGCAGGATAGAAGCGATTGCCGCGAATGCCGCCGCCGTTGACGATGGCGATTTCCGCCCCGGTCGCGGCGCGCAGCGCGTCGGCGATGAAATTGCCGATGGCCGTTTCGCCGCCGCGCACGGCGCTGGAGGTGGAATCGAGCGGCTCGGCCAGCGTCGCCAGCACGGCGTCGAGCTCGCGCGACAATTCCGCTTCGTATGCGCGGATGCGGGCGAGGACCGCCGGATCGGGCGTGACGTCGGCGGTGTCGATGACGCGCAGGCGCGGGCGCCATGTGACGCGCCGCCCCTCCTCGCCCTGCCGCGCCGAGATCGTCACGTCGATCAGCGTCACCGCCTGGGCGTCCTGACCGGATTCGGCCAGAACGGCGCGGCCGTCATATTCGACGCGAAAATCATGGTTGTGGCCGGCAAGCACGGCGTCGACGACGCGCGAATCATAGAGTTCCTGCGCCGCCGTCTTGTCGGCATGGACGAGGGCGACGAGGAAATCAGCGCCGGCCTTGCGCAGCGCGGCGGCGCGGGCGTTGACCGCCTCGCGCGTCGAGGAAAATGCGACGCCGGACGGCGAGGAGACTTTCGGCGTGTTCTCGAACGTCGCGCCGACGATGCCGATCTTGAAGCCGCCGATTTCGATCGTCAGGTCGTCGGCATGGCCGGGCAGGGGTTGGCCGGCAAGGTCGCGCAGATTGGCGGCGAGGATGGGAAAGCGCGCCCTGGCCATTTGCGCGCGGTAATTGTCGCCGCCGAAATCGAATTCGTGGTTGCCGGGCGCGAAGGCGTCGGGGCCGATCATGTTGAGCAGGTCGACCATATGCGCGCCCTGGTCGAGGCCAGACATCAGGCTCGGCGACAGCATGTCGCCGGCATGGACGAAGATGATGCGGCGGCCGTCGCGCGCGGCGGCGGCGCGCTCGGCGTTGACCACGGCGGCGAGGCGGGCCATGCCGCCGCGCCCGTCGCGGTCTTCGTTCATCAGGTAGATGTCGCTGGTCAGGATCAGGGTGAAGCGGGCCTGCGACGCCCCCGCCGCAAGCGCGCCCGGCGCGGCGAGGCCGGCGAGCGCAAGGCCAAGCGCATGGCGGCGGGTGAATGCGGGCATGACCGGACCTTTCAGACAAACCGGCGCGCGGGAATCGACAAGTGCGCCGCCATAATCCTAGATGGCGCAGATTTCTCCTTTTTCAGCGGCGAGCGCAATCGATGAAACAGAGCTTGAACACGACGGACGCGGCCGGCAAGGCGGCGTTGCCGGCAGGGCACCCGCCGGTCGCCTTCGGCAAGGTGGGCGTGCTGCTGGTCAATCTCGGAACGCCGGACGGCACCGATTATTGGTCGATGCGCCGCTACCTGAAGGAATTCCTCTCCGACCGCCGCGTCATCGAGGTTCCGCGACCGATCTGGTGGTTCGTGCTCAATGTCATCATCCTGACGACGCGCCCCGGCCGCAAGGGCAAGGATTACGCCTCGATCTGGAACACGGAGCGCGACGAGGGGCCGCTGAAGACGATCACGCGGGCGCAGAGCGACAGGCTCGCGGCGTGGGTCGCGGCTGGCGGCTTGGGTGAGGGCGGCGACAGGGTCGTCGTCGAATGGGCGATGCGCTATGGCAATCCGTCGCTGGCCTCGGGCATCGACGCCTTGCGCGCCAAGGGCTGCGAGCGCATTCTCGTCGTGCCGCTCTATCCGCAATATTCGGCGGCGACGACGGCGACCGTCGGCGACAAGGTGTTCGACCATCTCAAGACGCTGCGCTGGCAGCCGGCCCTGCGCATGGCTGCGCCCTATCACGACGACCCGGTCTATATCGAGGCGCTGAAGCGCTCGCTGCACGGCAGCCTCGGCAAGCTCGACTTCGAGCCTGAGACGATTCTCGTGTCGTTCCACGGCGTGCCGAAGGCCTATCTCGACAAGGGCGACCCTTATTATTGTCATTGCATGAAAACCCATCGCCTGCTGCGCGAGGCGATGGGCTGGCCGCAAGACAAGTTCATCGCCACCTTCCAGTCGCGATTCGGGCCGGCGGAATGGATCAAGCCCTATACCGACGAGACGGTGAAGGCGCTGGCCGCCAAGGGCGTCAAGAAACTTGCCGTGGTCACGCCGGGCTTCTCGGCCGATTGCCTCGAGACGATCGAGGAGATCGGCGTCGAGAACGCGCATTATTTCCACGACGCCGGCGGCGAGAAATTCGCCGCCATTCCCTGCCTCAACGACAGCGACGAGGGCATGAAGGTGATTCAGGCCATCGTGGCGCGCGAACTCGGGGGCTGGGTGTGAGCACGGGCGTCTGCGTCGTCGTCACGACAACGGACAGCGAGGACAACATGCGGCGCATCGTCGCGGCGGCGCTCGACGCGAAGCTGGCGGCCTGCGTCCAGGTCTTCCCCGTGCGCTCGTTCTATACATGGAAGGGCGAGCGCTGCGAGAGCGGTGAATTGCGTCTCGAATTCAAGACAAAAGTTGAGGATTACAAGGATTTGGCCGCCGCCATCCGCGCCGCGCACAGCTACGAGACGCCGGAAATCCTGCGCCTCGACGTGGCGCAGGGCGATGCGGCCTATCTGGACTGGGTGAAGCAGTCGACGCGCTGACGGGCGGTCGCATTACCGCGAGTTAATTTGCCTTGCCGCCGGCGCGGCGCAACATCAGGCGCACCAGCATTCCGGCAAGGGGGCGCGCCATGCTCGCGTTTTTCACCAGATACGCCACGGCCATGACCACGGCGCTGTTCGCCGTCACGGCCATCACCGGCGTGATGATGTTCTTCCATCTCGGCAAGGCCTACGTGGAGGGCATGCATGAATGGCTGAGCCTGCTGCTGCTCCTGCCCATCGTCTTTCACGTCTACCGCAATTGGCGGCCGTTCTTCCTCTATTTCAAGAACCGCGTCATCGTCGGGCCGGCGATCCTGGCCGCGATCGGCGTCGTCGCCTTTCTCGTGCCCGCCCTTCTCGCGCCGTCGGGCGGAGATCCGGCGCGCCGCCTGCTGACCGCCATGGGCGACGTCCGCGTCGCCGATCTCGCGCCGCTGGTGAAGAAGACGCCGGACCAATTGACCGCCGCCCTGACCGAAAAGGGCCTCAACGCCACCTCGCCGCAGCAGACGCTGAACGAGGTCGCCAAGGCTTCCGGCAAATCGCCGCGCGACGCCGTGCGCCTCGTCGGCGAGACCCTGCCTGTGGGCAAGCGCTGAGCGAGGCCTTTGGCCAAAAGTCGGCTTGTCTTTGGTCAAATCGGACAAGGAAAAATCGGGAAAGTCCAATTCTCCTGCGCCCCTCCTGCGTTAGCTTTGTACAAAAAGGGGAGGAGACAGATGGACAATCTGAAGGTTCAGGTCTGCATCATCGGCGGCGGGCCGTCCGGCCTGCTGCTGTCGCAATTGCTGCATCTCAAGGGCATCGACAATGTCGTGCTCGAAAAGCACAGCCGCGAATATGTGCTTGGCCGCATTCGCGCCGGCGTGCTGGAGCACGGTTTCGCCGCGCTGATGCGCGAGGCCGCCTGCGGCGAGCGCATGGACCGCGAAGGCGAAATCCATCATGGCTTCTTCATCGCCCATGACGGCGTGCTCGACCGTGTCGACCTGCACAAATATTCCGGCGGCAATTCCGTCGTCGTCTACGGCCAGACGGAGCTGACGCGCGATCTCTACGACGCGCGGGCGCGGATGAACGGCAAGGTCATCCATAACGTCGACGACGTGAAGATCCACGAGGTGACGAGCGACCGGCCCTATGTGACCTATCGCGACGGCGACCGCATCGTGCGGGTCGAGTGCGAATATGTCATCGGCGCCGACGGCTTCCATGGCGTCAGCCGCAAAACCATTCCGAAGGACGTGCTGCGCGAATACGAGCGGCTCTATCCGTTCGGCTGGCTCGGCGTGCTGTCGCGCACCACGCCGGTGTCGCCGGAACTGATCTACAGCAAGCACGAACGCGGTTTCGCCCTGTGTTCGCTGCGCTCGCAGGTGCTGAGCCGCTATTACATCCAGGTGCCGCTCGAAGACAATGTCGAGGATTGGTCGGACGACGCCTTCTGGGCCGAACTGAAGCGCCGCCTGCCGCAGGAGGTCGCCGACCGGCTGATCACCGGCCCGTCGATCGAGAAGAGCATCGCGCCGTTGCGTTCGTTCGTTGCCGAGCCGATGAGCTACGGCCGGCTGTTCCTAGCGGGCGATGCCGCCCATATCGTGCCGCCGACCGGCGCGCGCGGGCTGAACAGCGCGGCGTCCGACATCTACTATCTCTACCACGCCATGCTGGATCATTATCAGAAGGGCGATGACGCGGGCTTGCGCAATTATTCGCAGAAGGCGCTGGCGCGCGTGTGGAAGGCGCAGCGCTTCTCGTGGTGGATGACCACCATGCTGCATCGCTTCCCGTCGAACCTGCCTTACGAGGACAAACTGCAGAACACCGAGCTCGAATATCTGTTCTCGTCGGAGAAGGCGATGGGCTCGCTGGCCGAGAATTACGTCGGCCTGCCGTTCTGAACGAAACGCGCCGCGCTCAAAGGCGCGGCGCTCTTCAGATGCGTTGCATGTTGTACAGTCGGCGCTCCCAGTCGAGCGCCTGGCGCACGATGCCTTCGACATCGTCATGCTGCGGTCGCCAGCCGAGTTCGGCGCGGATGCGGTCCGACCCGGCGATGAGGGATGCGGGATCGCCGGCGCGGCGGCCGGAAATGCGAACGGGGAAATCGACGCCCGAGACGCGCTTGACCACGTCGATGATCTCCAGCACCGACAGGCCGCGGCCATAGCCGCAATTGCAGGTCAGGCTGCCGCCGCCGGCGCGCAGATGTTTCAGCGCCAGCATATGCGCGGCGATGAGGTCGCTGACCTGAATATAGTCGCGGATGCAGGAGCCGTCCGGCGTCGGGTAATCCGTGCCGAACACGTCCATGCCGTTGCGATGGCCGAGCGCCGCCTGCACGGCGATCTTGATCAGGTGCGTGGCGTTGGGCGTCGACTGGCCGAGGCGGCCTTTCGGATCGGCGCCGGCGACGTTGAAATAGCGCAGGGCGACATGGCGCAGATCGTGTGCGGCAGAGACGTCGCGCAGCATCCACTCGACCATCAGCTTGGAGCGGCCGTAGGGGTTGATCGGCGCCTGGGCGACGTCCTCCGTCACCGGGTTGACCGGCGGCTCGCCATAGACGGCGGCGGTCGAGGAAAAGATGAAATTCTTGACGCCGTGGCGGACGGCGGCGGCGATAAGCGTACGGGCCTTGGCCGTGTTGTTGTCGTAATAGGCGAGCGGGTCGGCGACCGATTCCGGCACGACGATCTTGGCGGCGAAATGGGCGATGGCCTCGACGCCGTTTTCGGCGATGACGCGGTCGAGCAATTCGGTGTCGCCGAAATCGCCGACGACGAGCTTCGCCTGCGGCGGCACGGCCCAGCGGAACCCCGTCGACAGATTGTCGAGCACGACGACTTTTTCGCCCGCGTCGAGAAGCGCCAGAACCATATGGCCGCCGATATAGCCGGCGCCGCCGGTCACCAGAACAGTCATCGCAATTCCTTCTACGTCCGTCTTGACCTGCATCCACGCGTCTTTAACGCTTTTGCGGCACAAGCGTCCTAGCACGCATGGGTTAAGGATGAGTCGAAAGGCGCAGGCCGGCAGCCTCTCTTTTTCCGCAATCGCGGGCGCATAAGGTCTCAGGTTTCCTTCCGCCTATCACAATCCAGGACAAGAGATGAGCAAGCGCATTCGCAAGGCCGTTTTCCCGGTGGCCGGCCTCGGCACCCGCGTTCTTCCCGCGACCAAGACCGTGCCGAAGGAAATGCTGACGGTCGTCGACCGCCCGGTGCTGCAGCATTGCGTCGAAGAGGCGCGCGAAGCCGGCATCGAGCATTTCGTCTTCGTCACCGGCCGTAACAAGGCGGTGATCGAGGATCATTTCGACATGGCCTACGAGCTCGAGGACACGCTGCAGAAGCGCGGCAAGCTCGAAGCCTACAAGGAATTGATGGCCGACCTGCCGGCGGCGGGCGCAACCTCCTTCACCCGCCAGCAGGCGCCGCTCGGCCTCGGCCATGCCGTTTGGTGCGCCCGCGACATCGTCGGCGACGAGCCCTTCGCCGTCATGCTGCCCGACATGATCACCCTGCCGGGCCAGCGCGGCTCGCGCTGCATCGCCCAGTGCATCGAGGCCTATAACGAGCATGGCGGCAACGTCATCGCCGTCGAGGAAGTGCCGGCCGAGGACACGCATATGTATGGCGTCGTCGCCAAGGGCAAGGACTTCGGTCCGGCCTTCGAGATCAACGGCATGGTCGAGAAGCCGGCCAAGGGCACGGCGCCGTCCAACCTGATCATTTCGGGCCGCTACATTCTCGAGCCGCAGATCTTCGATCTGCTCGGCAAGGGGCAGAAGGGCGCGGGCGGCGAGATCCAGCTCACCGATTCCATGATCGAGCTGATGCGCGTGCAGAAGTTCTACGGCGTGCGCTTCGACGGCAAGACCTATGACACCGGCTCGAAGGTCGGCTTCCTCGCCGCCAATGTCGCCTTCGCCATGGCGCGCGACGACATCCGCCCCGGCTTCCTCGCCGAGCTGAAGAAGATCGTCGGCCAGATCTGACGCCGGTTGGGCGCGTGAATGCGAAAGGGCCGGTTCATCCGGCCCTTTTTCGTGTCTTAGCGTTGCAGCCGCAGGCCGAGCATGACGACATCGGCGGAATAGCCCGAGCCGGGGACGTTCGAGGTCAGCTTCTCGTGCCGGTAGGAGGCGCGCAGCGCGATCTCGCGGGTGAAGCGATATTCGGCCTTGAGGCCGAGGGCGGCGAGCTTTTCCTTGGCCGCGACGCCGCGATAATCCGTTTCCTGATAGAGCGCCAGGCCGGTCAGGGTGAAATTGCGGAACAGCGCATGGCCGATTTCGAGCTGGCCGCGCCGGACGATCGCGCCCGAGGCCCCGGCCACGGAGGTTTCATTCGCCGTGGTGCTGCCGCGCAATGTCACTGTCGTCAGCGGCGTCGCTGACCAGACGAGCGAGGAATCGAAGGTCGCGCCGCGCAGGTTGGGCAGGCGCGCGTCCTCGTATTTGCGGTCGAGATAGCCGATCGCCGCCTCGCCGGTCAGCGTGCGCGTCAGTTCGAATGTCGTGCCGACGCGGCCGCCGACGCCGTCGGAATCGCGGGCGTAGCCGCTCGGATCGACGCGCATGTCATGCTGGCGCGTGTCGGCGAACGCTTCCGCGAACGGGATAATTCCCGGCGTCAGCTCGTAGGCGGCGCGGCCGCGCAATTCGTAAGCCGTGTAATTGCTGTCGGACAGGCGCAGCACCGTGCCGTCGGCGTAGCGCGCGTCCTCGTAGTCCGTGCGGTCGATCGAGCCGCGCAGGCCGATGGCGACGCGCCCGTATTTGTAGGCGCCGCCGGCGCTGGCGCCATAGGTGGCGATCCACGGGCGGCCGTCGACCGGATTGGTCGCGCCCGACGGCAGTTCGAGCGAGCCCGGGCGCTGCGTGTCGAGGCCCAGACGGCCCTCGAAATCCAATTGGAAGTCGCGCGTCACGTCGATGCGGGCGTTCAGCTTGCCGGTCGCGTCGGGGCGGCTCGCGCCCTTGTCCTGGAAATATTCCGAATAGCCGGCGCGCAGGTCGGCCTTGAGGTCGTGGTTCGTCCAGTCGGACTTCAGGCCGAAGCCGGCTTCCTCGCGCAGGAAGGTCGAGCCCTTGACGCCCGTGCTGACCCGGCCGGCGTTTGAATCGTAGCCCAACGAGGTTTCCGAAAACGGCGTCAGCCGCAGGCCGCCGACGTCGACGCCGACGGGCGCGTAAGGATCGTCCTCGACGCGCGGGCGCGGCTTGCGGGCGATGCCGGGCTCCATCGCCACGTTGGGATCCTCGTCGATCTCGGGGGCGGGCGGCAGGGCGAAAACCTTTTGCCGCTTGGCCGTCGCGTAGGGAACCAGCGCCGGCAGCGGCCGGGCGTTCTTTTTCGGCAGCGGCTTGTAGCCCGGCTTGTCGCCCGGCCTGCGCGCCGGAGCGCCGTAATTGGCGGCGCCCGAGACGTTGCGGCTCTGGACGAAGCTCGGCTCCGCGCCGCGCAGCGGCAGCGGTTCGGCGCTGTCCATGTCGAGCGACGGCGCGGGCGGCAGCGCCGGCCGCGTCTGCGCCAGGGCAAGACCGTTCCAGCCGATGACGAGCGCGGCCGCGCAGGGCGCGAGCGCGCGCCTGCGTCTGAACGCTCGATGAGGTTGGGTTGCGGTCGACACTTTCGCCCTCGCGTCGGCGCGCCGGGGCGGCGCGTCGACGTTCAGGCTTAATCAAGCATGGTTAATGCGGACTAAATTTCCGGTCCGCGCGGGATCATTCCGCCGCCGCGGCCAACGCCGGGTAGTCGGTGTAGCCGTGCGCGTCGCCGCCGTAGAGCGTGGCGCGGTCGACCTCGTTGAGCGGCGCGTCGCGCTTCAGGCGCTCGACCAGGTCGGGGTTGGCGATGAAGGCCTTGCCGAACGACACGAGATCGGCGCGGCCGGAAGCGACGGCGTCGATGGCGAGCGCGCGGGTGTAGCCGTTGTTGGCCATGTAGGCGCCGCGGAACGACTTGCGCAGGCCTTCGTAGTCGAAGGGGGCGTTGTCGCGCGGGCCGCCGGTCGCGCCTTCGACGATATGGATGAAGGCGAGGCCGCGCTTGTCGAGTTCGCGCACCAGCGCGAAGAAGACATCGGCGGGATTGCTGTCGACGGCGTCGTTGGCGGGGCTCACCGGCGACAGGCGGATGCCGACGCGCCCGGCAGGCCAGACCGACAGGATGGCGTCGACGACTTCGAGGGCGAAGCGGATGCGGTTCTCGATCGAGCCGCCATAGGCGTCGGCGCGATGGTTCGAGCCGTCCTTGAGGAATTGGTCGATGAGATAGCCGTTGGCGCCGTGAATCTCGATGCCGTCGAAGCCGGCGCGTCTGGCGTTCTCGGCGGCGCGGCGGTAATCGGCGACGATGCCGGCGATCTCGGCCGTCTCCAGCGCGCGCGGCGTCGAAGTGTCGGCAAAGCCGCCCTGAATGTAGGTCTTGGTCTTGGCGGCGATGGCGGAGGGCGCGACCGGGGCCTTCTGGCCCGGCTGCAGGGATTCATGCGAGACGCGGCCGACGTGCCAGAGCTGGATGGCGATCTTGCCGCCTTCGGCGTGGACGGCGTCCGTCACCTTGCGCCAGCCTTCGACCTGCGCGTCGGTATAGATGCCGGGCGTCCAGATATAGCCCTGACCCTGCTGCGAGATCTGCGAGGCCTCGGTGACGATGAGGCCGGCCGTGGCGCGCTGGCGATAATATTCGATATTGAGATCGTTGGGGGCGTCGAGGCCCGGCGTGGCGCGGTTGCGCGTCAGCGGGGCCATGACGATGCGGTTCTGCAACTCGATATCGCCGAGGCGAAACGGCGTGAACAGGGCGTCTGCGGACATGGATCTTCCTTTCAGCAAAACAAGCCGCCCGGCGTTGCGGGCGGCGTCGTCAGCACAGATAGGAAGTCCGGTCTGCAATGTCAGCAGCCCCTTTCGGGCTTACTGCATGCCCAGGGCGGAGAGGTAGAGCTCGAGAATCGCTTCCATCTCCTGGCGCTCGGCGTGGTCCTGCTTGCGGATGCGGATCACCTGACGCACGACCTTGGTGTCGAAGCCGCGGCCCTTCATCTCGGCGAAGACGTCCTTGATATCGTCGGCAAGGGCCTTCTTCTCTTCCTCGAGACGCTCGATGCGCTCGACGAACTGCTTCAATTCCTGAGCGGCGACGCCGGTTTCGGCAATGTCGGCTGTCATCTCGGTTCCTTCGGCTTGAAATAAGACTCAGCGATGCGCCGAGGCGAGCGGCCTCGTCAAGGCGTCGGCGGCGATTTCCCCGGTTTCCTTGTGACGGCCGGAACGGCTGGGGGCAAAGGCGCGGACGTGAACCTCGGGGCGGGCGAGGATCGGGCGCAGGGCGCGCGCCAGCCGCGCCGCCCATTCCGCCTGACCCGCCGCATCGGCGATGAGATCCTGACGGATTTCGATCAGCGCGCCGGCCAGCCCGTGCGCGGTCACTTCCTCGTCGAGCGTGTCGCCGGGCAGCGCGCCGTCATAGGGCTCGTTGTCGCCGACGGTCAGGCCCTCGGCGGCGAGCGCCGCCATCAACGGCCGGGCGATGCGGGCGTCGGCGTCCCACAGCAGGCCGACCTGCCAGCGGCGCGGAACGCCTTTCCAGTTCGGGGTGAAGGAATGCAGGCTGACGATCGCCGGCAGCGGGCCGGCTTGCGTCATGGCGGCGATGGCGGCGCGGATGGCGGCGCGGTAGGGCCGCCAATAGGCGTCGCGGCGGCGGTTGACCTCGTCGGCGCCAATGCGGGCGTTGCCGGGGATGAGCGCGCCGTCGGAAATGCGCATGACCAGCGTCGGGTCGTCGGCGCCGCGATTGGCGTCGATGAGCAGGCGCGACCAGCGCGTGAGCAGCGCCGGCGCGTCGAAGGCGGCGGCGAGCGTCCGCGTCACGGCGGCGGCGCCGATGTCCCAGGCGATGTGACGCTGCATCTCGCCCGGCGGCAAGCCGAGGCAGGGCAGGTCGGGCGGCAGGGCGTTGGAGGCGTGGTCGCAGATGAACAGCACGCCCGCATCCGGGCGGCCGGCGATCATTTCGACGGAATCGTTCGGTTGGCAAGAGTTCATCGCGGCGACATGCCGCGCAGCTTCGGCGAAATCAAGGCGACAATCGCCTCATAGCCGGAAGGCGCATAGGGCCGCGCCGGCGGGCGCCTGCCGCGCGCGCATGCGTCGAACTTGCCGCTTCACCTTCCGCCCGCGTCGTCGTAAGCAGGATTCGACGCGCTTTTGCCGAAGAGCACCTTTGTCGATGATCCGTTTCCGCCTTCTCGCGCCGCTCGCCCTCGCCTGCGCGTTCGCCTCGCCGGCCCTCGCCGATTTCCGCCTGTGCAACAACACGGCGAGCCGCGTCAGCGTCGCGCTGGCCTATACCGACGGCGCGGCCTGGGTGAGCGAGGGCTGGTGGAACCTCAAGGCCGGCGCTTGCGAAACGCTGCTGCGCGGGCCGCTGGCGGCGCAATATTATTATGTCTACGCCATGGACGAGCGCGGCGGCGAATGGAAGGGCAAGGCCTTCATGTGCACCCGCGACCGCGAATTCCGCATCGACGGGCGCGAGGATTGCTTCGCGCGCGGCTTCGACCGCACCGGCTTCTTCGAGGTCGACACCGGCAAGGACGCCAAGAATTGGACCGTGCAACTCACCGACCCGAACCGGCCGCAATAATGACCCTGCAAACTTCAGAACCCGTGCGTCGGCTGCGGCGCTGCAAGATCGTCGCGACCCTCGGTCCGGCCTCGAACGACCGAGGCATGATCGCCGAATTGTTCAAGGCCGGCGCCGACGTGTTTCGCATCAACATGAGCCATTCCGGCCATGAGGGCATGCGCGAGCGCATCGCCATGATCCGCTCGGTCGAGGCGGAGTTCAACCGCCCCATCGGCATCCTGCTCGACCTGCAGGGGCCGAAGCTGCGCATCGGCGAGTTCCGCGACGGCGGCGAAACGCTGGTCAAGGGCGAGACGTTCGTGCTCGACGGCGATCCGACGCCCGGCGACGCCCGCCGCGTGCACCTGCCGCATCCGGAAATCCTGCGCGCCCTGCGCCCCGGCCATACGGTGCTGATCGACGACGGCCGCGTGCGCCTGCATGTCGCCGAGGCCGACCCGACGCGGGCCATGGCCATCGTCGACGTCGGCGGCCGCGTCTCCAACCGCAAGGGCGTCAGCCTGCCCGACACCGAAATCCCGATGTCGCCGATGACTGCCAAGGACCGCTCCGACCTCGAGGCGGCGTTGCAGGAGGGCATCGACTGGGTGGCCGTGTCCTTCGTGCAGAAGCCGGAGGACGTCGCCGAGGTGAAGCAGATCACCCGCGGCCTTGCCCTCGTCATGGCCAAGATCGAGAAACCGCAGGCCATCGCCCGGCTCGACGAGATCATGGAAGTCGCCGACGGGCTGATGGTGGCGCGCGGCGATCTCGGCGTCGAAATGCCGGCCGAAGTGGTGCCCGGCCTGCAAAAGCGCATCACCCGTCTGGCCCGCCGTCTCGGCAAGCCGGTGGTCGTGGCCACCCAGATGCTCGAATCGATGATCCAGTCGCCGGTGCCGACGCGGGCCGAAGTCTCCGACGTCGCCACCGCCGTGTTCGACGGCGCCGATGCGGTGATGCTGTCGGCCGAGAGCGCCGCCGGCCAATATCCGGTCGAGGCGGTCGAGACGATGAACCGCATCGCCATCGAGGTCG
>ERZ1645192.1707-NODE-1707-length-18307-cov-8.124644_pt1 | contig 18307 bp, 13 predicted proteins | sample MGYA00575354_ERZ1645192 | MGnify/ENA primary metagenome ERZ1645192 (study PRJEB40844, sample SAMN11349763) | freshwater sediment metagenome | isolation source: river sediment | host: Sediment | place: India: Faizupur Khadar , New Delhi | collected 2017-02-21 ... | reverse complement strand
GACGGGGGGCCCGATTGGCCGACGGGGCGGGGCTTACGCTGTTGGCCCTGACAGCCGGCACCGGTTGTCTGGCGGGAGATGTACTTGCCGCAGCCTGGTTCGTTTCAGGCTTCCGAACGGGGGTTGCGGGTGCCGGGGACGTGAAGGCCGTTCGTGGCGCATTCATTTCGTTCTTCGGGCCTTTTGGCTCTGAGTCCGATTTCGTGCCTGGTGTTACCGCCGGAGAGTTCACTGCCTGTATTCTTTCACGCAGGGGCGTGACCGTCGGTGCATGGGCAGGTGCGGGCCCTTTCTGTGCGCCGGGCGCATTGGCCTTTACCGGATCGGACCGTGCTGCCCCGAGGGCCGGATTACGGGCATTTTCAACACGGGAGCCCAAAGACATGCCCGTCAGCTGCCGCGTCGCGACCTCCGGCCGGGATACGGGAGCCAGCGGGGTATTCGTGCCGGTCCCCGTTATATCCTTCGACCCCGTGCCGGACATCCGGAGCGGCGCCACAGAAGGCCGGGAAGGGGATGCGGCCCCGAGGCCGGCGGTCGAGAGCGTTGTCCGCGCAGGAGTAACGTTGGCCGCCAGACTGACCCTTGTCAGTGCGGGAGCGCCTTTGTTTGCCCCAGCGACATTCATCGTTCTCTGGCCGAGCACCCGATCGCGCTCGACCGTGACCATCGAGTTCGCCACCGAGGCGTTCCTGTAGCTCGCCCTCGCTGCCGCGGCCGATCTTTCGATGGTGACGTTGTTGTACGGAACATTCAAGGCGGTCGCCTGATGAACAACGGGCGCCGTGCGGCGGTCATAGTGCTCACCCGGGGCGAGGGGCACCCAGCCGATCTGCCGCGATGAATGGACCCATGCCACCTGTGCGGGTTCCCACCGGACATCCCGGTGCCTCGGCGGTACCCAGCACCAGCCGGCGCGGCCGTAGTTCACCCACCGGCCGTAATGGTACGGCACCCAACCCCAGGGCTCGTACCCTATCCAAACGTAACTGCCGCCTATCCAGGACCATCGGCCGTAGCGATACGGAGACCAGGCCCCTGCAACAATCACGGTCGGCACCCAGACATAGTCGTATTCCGGTGTATAGATCCATTGACCGTTGGCGTCAAGGTCAGAAGAATATGTCCTGAGCTCGTCCGGAAGGTACGCATAGCTGTCGCCTGAGCCCGTATTTGCGAGTGCCATGGCGTCCCTGTCCGTATTCCAGCGCAGCCATTCGTCCGGGGCGCGCAGGGCTGCCACGACCGGCATCGACCCGTCCGCCTTGAGAACGAGACGCTCTCCCTGGCGGACGAGCATTCTGCCCGAACGCTGTGATGCGTATATACCGCCTTTCAAGACAGATATCTCGTTCATGCCGTTTGAATATACATCGATCCTGACAACCGAAGGGGACGAGATATCAAGGGCGGTGAGCGGCGTATTCAAAAATATGGGGACTTCCCGCGATCCCCGGGAAACGACATACGCGGTGCCCTGCTGAACAGTGAACTGTGCTCCCCTGTCGTTCACCCCGGCTATTCTCATGACCGAGTTGTTTCCGACGCGGACCATACTCCCGTCCTTCAGAAAGAGCTCCGCCCTGCCGTTCGGGCCTGCGGCGACCGTATCGCCTTCGACAAGCGGTGTGTTGACAACGGCCTGCATCACCTCCGGGGACCCTGCCTCGGAAAGGCCTACGGCCCCGTCGATATATCGCACATACAGGGTGTCGGGATCTACCGCATGGGCAGGGATGGCAACTGCCAGCGTAAGGACCGCGAGAAAACCCGCCATAAGGAAATATGATCGTTTCATATGGTCCTCCGATCTTTCATCATATATTCGTATGAGCAATCCGCATACCACGGGATTTGTGATCGTATCTATCTGAAATGACTTAGCTTCCATGGTACATCCCGTATGCTCCGAGGCAAGATGTGTCGATGGACCATACGCTTAACGACAATATTGTCGATTAGTGCATTCACCGTGGTGTGCACGAGATTCCTGTTGATAATTCACAAGGATTCAGAGAAGATTTATCTGTACATCATGACAAAGAAGAAACCGACATACGAAGAACTGGCCGAAAAAGTCAGGCTCCTCGAAGAGGAGATTAAAAAGTCGCGTAAAGTACAGGACGCCCTGAAAGAGAGCGAGGACAAGTTCAGAACGCTCACCGATTCGACGCCCGTAGCGGTGTTCCTTTACCAGAATGACCGGTGGATCTTCGTAAACCGGGCAGCGCAGGAGATGACGGGCTACTCCGAAGGGGAGCTTATTGCAAAACAATTCTGGGAGGTCGTCCATCCTGATTTCGTGGAACTCGTTCGTGACCGCGGTGAAAAGCGCCAGCGCGGGGATACCGACATCGGTCGTTACGAGATCAAGATAATAAGGAAAGATGGATCGGAAAAATGGGTCAACGTGACCGGTGCCAGCACGACGATCGGGAAAAAGATCGCCGGTGTCGTATCTCTCATCGATATTGACTATTACAAGCATGCCGAAGCGGCGCTCAAGGCGAGCGAAGATAAATTCCGCAGCCTTTTTGATAATGCGGTTGAGGGGGTTTTTCAAACAACCTTGAAAGGCAGATTGCTGGAAGCGAACAAAGCCTGGGCCAGGATGTTCCGCTATCCGAGCGTTGAGGACGCGCTGAAAGAGATCACCGATATTACGCATCAATTGTATGTCGATCCGGCCGATCGTACGAAAGCGTTATACCTGCTCAAGAAAAAGGGATATATCAATAATTACGAATGCCGGATGTACCGCAAGGATAAGACTATATTCTGGGCAATAGTGAATGCCCGAATGGCAGCGCTCCCCGACGGCGCCCCGTGTATCCAGGGGTTCATAGCGAACATAAACAAGCGGAAGCTTGCCGAAGAGGTCTTGAGAGAAAGCGAGGAGCGTTTTCGCCTTCTCGTGGAGAACGCGCCCGACGGGATCTTTGTTCAGACAAACGGCCAGTTCGCCTATGTAAACAACGCGGCGGTCAGGATGTTCGGCACGCAAACGTCTGCCGCCATGATAGGCCAACCCGTTTTGGACCGCATGCATCCCGATTATCTCGATATCGTGCGGGAACGCATCAGGTGCCTTAATGTGGACCGCAAGGCTGTGCCCGTGGTCGAACAGAAATATCTCAGGCTTGACGGGACACCGTTCGACGTCGAGGTGTCCGCGGTGCCCATCCTGTATGACGACGAGCAGGGCGCCCTTGTTTTTTTCCGGGACATCAGTGATCGCAAGCGGGCCGAAGAGGAAAGGGAGAGGCTTCTCGCGGAACTCAAGGAGGCCCTCGCCAAGGTAAAGGTATTGAGCGGGTTCCTGCCTATATGTGCGTGGTGCAAGAAGATACGGGATGACAGGGGCTACTGGAACCAGATAGAAACCTATATAAAAGAGCATTCCGAGGCCGAGTTCAGCCACAGCATCTGCCCGGAATGTATGGAAAAATTAAAAAAAGACAGGCGATAGGCTATTGCCTGTAATTATTATGATGTACTGCCCCCGCTGCCGAACCCGATACAAGGACCCGACCGACGTATGCAGGTACTGCGAGATACCACTCGTGGAACAATTGCCGCCGAGGACCCTGACGGATTACAGGCAGGAAACCGCGGGGGACGATAACGAAGAATACTCGTTTGATGTCCCGGATGAGGAACGCGAGGGCCCGGCGGACCTTGCCGCCCTGCGTGAAGCGGCCGAGGGACAGAAAGAACGGGTCAGGCTCCTCAACCGTTATCTCCTCCTGAGGGCCCTGTGGTTCGCGGCCTGGCTCACGGCGGGATTCCTGGCAGCTTATTTTATCACCCCTGATGATGCAGGTGAAGAGATGAAGCTGCTTATCCATGCCGCTTTTCTTGCGGCCGGGCTCATCCTTGCCAACCTGGTCCTGAAAATGCGGGCCAGGCGCGACCTGCCGGACACGGATGACACCGGCATGTAACCTGCCCTTACGACATAATTACCCGGTTATGCGTTTTGAAACCCTTTATCGTCCTGCCTTGCATTGACGCGAAAAACGCGGCGATCAGCTCCCTGTCCTGTATTTCCTCAACAAAGATATTCTCCCTCACATCGAAAGCGATGAAACGCTTTTCACTCAGCAACGCTTCGAATATGGCCCCGGAGTGCGGGTCCTTCTGTATGCGCGGTGCGCCTGAGAGGTCATGAACGCCGGATGCACCGGGAGTGTCGTCAATAAGCGATTTCAGGACGTTGATGAACCGCAGGAGCTTCATGAACGTAAATGTTGTTTTCCGGGGAAAGGCCGGGTTGGCCTCAAACATGACGCTCGACCGGCAGTACGGGAAACTGAACGCGGGGCCGCCGCACAGCCCGTCAAAAAGGGGACTGCCCGGCGCGGGGTAGTAAATGCTCGGGCCGGGAAGGACCCGCTTGCCCATGAGGAAGACGAGCGTGTCGATTATTTCAGCCGGGGACTGCCCGGGAAGGCCGATGATAAAATGCGCCTCGACCAAAAAGTCGGATGCCTCGAGCCAATCAAGGATCCTGAGGAAGTTTGCCGGGTAGGCGCGCCGCTGTACCGCGTGGACGGCATGCGATGTGTCGACAAGGGAAAAATTGAGGCGGGAAAACCCGGCGTCGCGCATCTTCGTCAGGGTATCGATATCGAGCGTCTGACCGTACAGGCCGTTCATCGCCGATAGCGTTATCCCTCGCCCCTTCACCATCTCAAGCACGTTCCGGAAGAAGGCGATATCGAGGTTCAGCATGTCATCTTCGAAATCAATGGCCCTGATCCCCATTCCGTCGATCTCGTCCACCTCGCGCTCAATGCTCTTGAGGCTGCGCCTGCGATAGGGGACGGGAGGCTTTCCGCAAAAACTGCAACTGAACGGACAGCCCCGCGAGGTAAGAAGGAACGTGTACGGTTTTCGGCCGATACGATATTTTTCAACCGGCAGGAGATGGCGCGCGGGGATAACATCTATATCATCCTCGATGTGTATGCTGCCGACACGGGGCCTTCCGTTCCGCTTAAATGACAGCCCGCCGATTCTTGATTGGCCGCCCCTTCCCGATTGAAGGCTCCGGACCAGTTCCAAGAACGGTGTCTCACCCTCTCCGCGGACAACATAATCGACATTCACGTCATCGAGAACATGGCCCGGGAACAGCGTGGGATGCGTCCCTCCCATCACCGTGATAATACGCGGGCCGGCCCTCTTCGCTATGGCGGCTATTTCCGCTGCCTCACGGTAATAGGCGGCAAAGCACGACGATATCCCGACAACATCGGGGCCCTCCTTTTCGATCGCATCGCCTATTTCTTTCTCGCTCATACCGTACCGTGAATAGCGGCTGAACAGAGAAAAGGGTGTCCGGCGGTCATCGCGGTAGAAGGCGTCAAGTTCCGGAAAATCATTTTTCGGGGCGCGGGCTTTGTATCCCGTCCTGCAGTCAAGGATCGACACATCGCACACATCTTTTATCTTTCCTGCTATGCAGGCAAGCCCCAGCGGATATGTCCTGATAGGCGTATCGTAAAAATCTTCCACGGGAGGCTGGACAAGAAGAACCTTCACGCACCCAGTATAAGGTGATTCCCGAAAGGTATGCAAGGATAAGCGGTATTGCGCCGCGTTGATACCTTTTCGGAATGATATGAGAAAAAATATGTGGCAGTAGCCCGTTCGAGGTGATATGTATCTTTAAGGAGAGGTTTATGAAACGTCTCAAGAGAGTGATCTTGTGGTTTCTCATTGTCCTTGCCCTCTTTAGCGTTTGCGGTTTTTTCATCGCACCGCCCGTGATGAAGTCTCTTCTCATAAAAAAGCTTTCGGCTGCGCTTGAAAGGCCCGTGACGATCGGCAAGATCAGTGTGAATCCCTACACGCTCGGTGTTAGGGTCCAGGGCATACATATCGGGGAACGCGGCGGGCAGGGCACATTTTTCTCGGTCAGCGAGGTCAGGGCCGGGATCGGCCTTTCTCTTATCAGGGGGATCGTCACACTGCACGACATTTCTGTCAAGGACCCCTATGTCAATATCATCCGGAAGGACGATAAGACATACAATTTTACGGACCTGTTTGAGGTGAAAAAGGACAATGACGATAAGAGAGGCAAGGCAAAGAAGGCTCTCTCGTTTTCGTTCCGGGACATCTCCATAAAGAATGGGAGCGCCGATTTCTGGGACGGCCCGGCTAAGAAGAAGCACACCCTGAGGGAGTTCAACCTGTCGGTGCCCCTTCTGTCAAATCTCCGCAAAAACATAAACAAGCCCGTCGAGCCGGTTATCTCGTTCAAGATCAACGACGACCCGTATGTCGTCCGGGGGAAGACGAAGCCGTTCCTCGATTCCCTGGAAACACATTTCGATATCAATTTTGAGAATGTCGATATCCCCTACTACCTCACGTACATCCCCCTGAAAATTAATTTTTCGGTCCCGTCCGGTTTTCTTGACACAAAGCTGCAGTTGTCTTTCCGGCAATACAAAGACCGGGTGCCGTCGCTGGGGATAAGCGGGGACCTCACGATATCGAAACTTGTCGTGAATGATGAACGCGGCCGGACGGTCGTCAACCTCCCGGTCCTGAAGGTAGCATCGCGGTCCGTTGAGCCTTTCGCCGGGAAGATCGAGCTGTCCCGGGTATCCATAGAGTCTCCCGAACTGGCCGTCGTTCGCGGCAAAGGGGGCGATCTCAACATTCTGAGGCTCATCCCGAAAGCAGACAAAGCGGAAGGAAAGAAAAAAGAAGCCGCCGGAAGCCATCCCGGAAAGGGGGCAACGGACAAGAAGGGCGGGGCCGGACCGCTTCATTGTGTTATCGACCTGCTGGAGCTTACAGACGGGAAGATCACGTTCTCGGACACCTCCCTGAAAGACCCGGCAACAATAACACTCGAGAAGCTGGAACTGAAAGGCGAGAAGATATCCCTTGCCAAGGATTCGCCGGGCCTGTTCGAGGTGAACACCGTTATCAACAGGAAGGGAACGGCGAAACTCGCGGGGAAGTTCGGGATCGACCCCTTTTTCATCAATGCAAAAGTTGATCTCAAGGGTATAGGCATACGCCCGCTCGAGCCGTATTTTACGGACAAATTCCGGGTATCAGTCGTGAGCGGGGCCGCTCAGGCAAGCGGGGACCTGACGGTGAAAGAGGAAAAGAAAGGCACGCGGATACTGTACAAAGGGACCGCGGCTGTCACGAACCTGTCAACCGTCGATAAGGAAACGACGGACAGCCTTCTCAAGTTCAAGTCCCTTCATGTCCGCCGGGTCGACCTCAGCCTCAACCCGACCGCAGTCACGGCAAGCGGCGTTTCGCTGACCGACTTCTATGCCAACGTTGCCGTCAAAGCGGACAAGACCGCAAATCTCCAGAACATCGTGGTAAAGGGCGCGGCGCCCCAGAAACAACCCGAAAAGACCGGGAAGACACCGGAAAAGAAGGTGCCGCCCGGCAAAGACGAAGAGGTCCCGATAAAGATCGACGCTGTCACCCTCCAGGGCGGGACGGTCCGGTTCCGTGACGAGTCGGTCACCCCGAATTTTTCAACGAAGCTGGACCACATCGGAGGAAGGATATCCGGCCTGTCATCAAAGGCGAACACGACTGCCGATATCGAGCTTCGCGGCACCCTGGGAACTGCCCCCCTCGAGATCACGGGGAAGATAAATCCGCTCAGCAAAGACCTGTACGTCGACCTCAAGGCGAGCTTCAAGGATATGGACCTCACCCCCACGACGCCATATTCAGGTAAATATGCAGGATACGCCGTCGACAAGGGAAAGCTTTCGTTCGACGTCCAGTATCTTATCGAAAAGAGAAAGCTCGATTCGAAAAATACGGTTTTTATAGACCAGCTCACCTTCGGACAGCGGGTCGAGTCGCCTGACGCTACGAAACTGCCGGTCAGGCTCGCGGTCGCCCTCCTGAAAGACCGCAAAGGCCAGATCAAGCTCGACCTCCCCGTGACGGGAAGCCTCGATGACCCGCAGTTCAGCGTGTGGCGCATCGTCCTCAAGATCATCGTAAACCTCCTGACGAAGGCGGCCACCGCACCTTTTGCCCTGATAGGGGCCATGTTTGGCGGCGGCGAGGACCTGGATTACATCGAGTTCGATTACGGGAAGGCCTCGCTCACCGATGCCGGCATGAAAAAGGTCTCCGTCATACAAAAGATCCTTGTCGAAAAGACCGATCTCAAGGTGGACGTCCAGGGTTACGCCGACAAAGAGCGCGATCGTGAAGGTTTGAAGCAGTACCTCGTCCAGAAGAAAGTGCGGGCACAAAAGCTGAAAGACCTCCTGAAAAAGAGCAAGGAATCTATTGATGTGGACGACGTGCAAATCGAACCGAAGGAATACGAAAAATACCTGCGCCTCGCGTACAAGGCGGAAAAATTCGCGAAACCCCGGAACATGATCGGGTTTGAGAAATCATTGCCTGTCCCTGAAATGGAAAAGCTCATGCTCACGAACACGAAGGTCACCGAGGACGACCTGCGCGCCCTCGCCCGCCGCCGGGCAACGCGCGTCATGGAACAGCTCACGAAGTCGGGACAGGTCCAGACGGGCCGGATATTCGTCGTCGACGGCAAATCGATCACCCCGCCGAAGAACGACAAATTGAAGGAAAGCAGGGTAGAGTTCAAATTGAAATGAAGCCGTAAGACGTGAGTCGTAAGGCGTAAGGGGTTAAAGAAGACCTATCTGTTTTTTCACCTTACGACTGACCACTTACGGTGTTATGTCGCTAAACGGTCGCGGATCATTTTGAGGATGATGAGGGATTCTCGTTCCCTTTCTTCCAGTGAACCCGTGATGTAGTCGATCGTTTCCTGGTACTGGGGGATGAATATCTTCGAGAGGGCATTGGTGCGCCGCTGTGTGCGGCGCAGTTCCCTCGCGAGGCGCATGACGGCGTTCTCGAGCTCTGCGAGGTCGGCGAGGAGCGGCAGGACATCGACAAACTTGCTCATGGCGATGTCGGTGTTCGACGATGTCCCGCTTACCCCGAACCGCACACCCATCGGCTCGGCCCTGACGGTGACCTTCGGGACACCCATTCCCATCAGCCGGTCGTCGGTCATTTCTATCTCGTGCTTCATCGCCACGCCGAGCGTGACCCGGTCGATCGCCTCCGACCCGACATCGAGCGTCGTCTCCTTGAGCGCTTCAAAGGCCTGCCTTAAGGCCTCGGCCACGTTCCTCTCCGCCTCCTCCGCCCGGTTTAAGCGGCTCATGAGCTCAAATATCAGGATCTGTCTCTTCTGCTCCAGGAGATCGTACCCCTCCTGGGCAAAATCGAGCTGTCTCTCAAGGTTTAAGAGGTTCGATTTCGTGGGTGCAACGTTCAGCTTTGCCATGCCCGTCTCACTTTATACGGCGCAAGCCGCCTCGCCCGTATCACGTTTCATCCGGTAATGTTTTTTCAGCAGCTCGTCGCTCACGCGGTGGAGCTCTTCCTGCGGCAGGACGGACAGTGCGTCCCACCCGAGCTCGAGCGTCGTTTCTATCGAGCGGTTCTCGTACTCGCCCTGATTCAGGAACTCCATCTCGAACGCCTCGCCGAACTTCAGGTACTGCTTGTCGAGCGGGCTTAACTCCTCTTCCCCGATCACGTCCGCGAGCCCCCTGACCCTCTTGACATAGGCATAGCAGGCAAAGAGCTGGCTCGCGAGGATCGGGTGGTCCTCCCGCGTAAAGCCTTTCCCCACCCCGTCCTTCATGAGCCGTGACAGGCTCGGCAGGCCCGCGATCGGGGGATAGATACCACGCTGGAACAGGTCGCGGTCGAGAACGATCTGCCCTTCCGTGATATACCCCGTCAAATCGGGCACGGGATGGCTGATATCGTCGGCAGGCATCGTCAGGATCGCCATCTGCGTGATTGACCCGGGGGAGCCCTCGATACGCCCCGCGCGTTCATAGAGGCTCGCAAGGTCGGAATAGAGGTACCCGGGATATCCCTTCCGGCCCGGTATCTCGCCGCGCGCCGTCCCGACCTCGCGCAGGCTCTCGCAGTAGTTCGTCATGTCCGTCAGAAGAATGAGAACATGCTGACCGCAGTCAAAGGCCAGGTGCTCGGCAAGCGTCAGGGCGACCCGGGGCGTGAGCAGGCGCTCGACACTCGGCGCATCCGCCAGGGAAAAGATCATGACCGCACGTGCGAGGGCGCCCGACTCACGGAAGTTGCGGATAAAGAATTCGGCGACGTCGTGCTTTATCCCCATTGCGGCAAAGACGATCGAGAATTCGACCTGCTCGTCAAGGAGCCGCGCCTGCCGGATGATCTGGGCGGAGACCCTGTCGTGCGGAAGGCCGTTCCCCGAGAAGACGGGCAGCTTCTGGCCCCGCACGAGGGCGTTCATCCCGTCGATCGCCGACAGGCCCGTCTGGATGAACTCACGGGGATAACGCCGCGCGAACGGGTTGATGGGCATGCCATTGACATCGCGCCTGTCGGCCGACAAAGGCGGCGGCCCGCCGTCGGCCGGGCGGCCGAGGCCGTCGAACACGCGCCCCAGCATTCTCCGGGACACGGGAAGGCGGAAACTCTCGCCCAGGAACCGCGTCCTCAAAAACTTCGTGGCAAGGCCCGTCGTCCCCTCGAGCACCTGGACGACCGTGTGCGTCCCGGAGACGTCGAGGACACGGCCGAGACGGGTGTTCCCTGCGGGATCCCGTATCTCGACAACTTCGTCGAAACCGACATCCCGGACGTTTTCGACAACAACGAGCGGTCCCTCGATCCGCGACGCGCCGACATACTCAAGGCCTCTATCCTCGATTCCCGTAAATAGATTATCCATAGCAGGATGTCCCCTTTACATATTGTTGTGCTATCCTGTCCGCCTCTTCGTTGAGCCGTCTGTCGATATCAGCCAGCCTGTCGAGCTCCTTGTTGCTGAGCGCCGACTTGGCACGCAATATATCCGACACGCATTCCATACCGCGGACCATCCCGAGCGGCACCCCGTCCTGGATCAGGTCCCGCCCCCTGTGATAAAGGCCGAGCATGATCCTCAAAAGGGCGACCTGCTTTTCCGGGGAACAGTACGCATCGTTCGTGTCAAACGCGCTCTGCGCAAGAAAACCGTCCTTGATGACCTCAGCGATGAAAAGGATCAATTTCTGGCTGTCGGGAAGGACATCGGGCCCGACGAGCTTCACTATCTGCTGCAGCCGCTCCTCGCGCTGCAGCAGAGTGAGCGCTTCGGTCCTCAAGTCCTCCCAGTCGCATGCGGCCGTCTCCCACCAGTTCTTTACGTCCTCGGAATATTCCGAGTACGACTGCAGCCAGTGAATGGAGGGATAATGGCGCGCATTCGCGAGCCCGGTGTCAAGCGCCCAGAAACAGCGGATGAAACGGCGGGTATGCTGGGTAACCGGCTCCGAGAAATCGCCTCCCGGGGGGCTTACAGCACCGACGATGCTCACGGAGCCGCGGTCACCCGCAAGCGTAGTCACCGCGCCACCGCGCTCGTAGAACTGTGCAAGCCGCGTCGGTAAGGACGCCGGGAAACCTTCCTCGGCGGGCATTTCCTCGAGCCGCGCCGCAAGCTCCCGCAAGGCCTCCGCCCACCGGCTGGTGGAATCGGCAAAGACCGCGACAGACAGTCCCATGTCGCGGTAATACTCCGCGAGCGTGATCCCCGTGTAAATGGAGACCTCACGCGCGGCGACCGGCATATTGGACGTGTTCGCGATAAGGATCGTCCGCTCCATGAGCGGGCGGCCGGACCGCGGGTCCTCGAGCTCCGGGAACTCGCGCAAGACCTCCGTCATTTCGTTCCCGCGCTCGCCGCAGCCGATGAAGACTATGATCTGGGCATCGGACCATTTCGCAAGCTGGTGCTGGGTTATCGTCTTGCCGGTGCCGAACCCGCCCGGTATCGCCGCCGCCCCTCCCTTGCCTATGGGGAAAAAGGTGTCGATGATACGCTGGCCGGTGATGAGCGGCTCCGCGATCCTCAGACGCTCGCGGATAGGCCGCGGCACCCTGACGGGCCAGCGCTGCATCATCATGATGTCCTGCGGGCCGCTGCCCGTTTCCACAACGGCAACGGGCTCCGCGAGACTGTACTCCCCTTTTGCAGCGATCGACCGGATGGTCCCGGATATGTCCGGCGGCACCATTATCCGGTGCATCACGAGCGGCGTTTCGGCAACCTGCCCGATGATCTGCCCGCCGGCCACGTCATCCCCCGCGTTGACGAGCGGCTCAAAGGTCCATTTCTTTTCGGAGTCGAGGGCATCGACCTTTTCCCCGCGTCTGATCCATGCGCCGCTTTTTGCCTCGATGCCGGGAAGCGGGCGCTGTATCCCGTCATAGATGTTGCCGAGAAGCCCGGGGCCGAGCGAAACCGAAAGAGGTGCGCCCGTGCATTCCACGTGGGCGCCCGGCTTCAGCATCGTCGTGTCCTCGTAAACCTGGATTGTCGCCAGGTCCCCTATGACCCGGACAACCTCCCCGACAAGCCCGAGGGAACCGACCTGGACCACCTCGTACATCTGGGCCGCGCTCATCCCCTTTGCCGTGATGATTGGCCCGCTGATGCGGGTTGCGAACGGCCTTCCGTCACTCTTGACAGTCGCCACGCGGTACCTCCTTTAACTCCCCGCTTTCATATCGGGGAACATCTTCTGTGCAATGAGGCGCCTGAACTGGGGCCACAGCCGCTCGAGCCTCGCCGGGAACCGGTTGTCCCATACCTGGGAGGCGTTTGCGTCCTCTACGACCGGCCCTTCGCCTTCGGCCATCGGCTCAAATGAGACCGTGACGCTCCCCTCGGCACATCCCGCCTTCGCGGCAATCTGCCGGGCAATATCGGTGCCCAGCACCGAACGGTCCCCTTCCGGGAGGCGAACGGTGAACGCCTCTGAACCCATGTCCTTTATTGCCGAGACGGCAAGGTTGACGATGATATCCCTGAAATTGCCGTCTGCGCGAAGACCGGACAGTTTTCCCCGGACGTCCGCACGGATCGACTCGAGGAGCGTTTCGATGCGCTCGAGCCTGAGCCTGCGGGCTTCGACGGACGCGGAAGCAAGGGTGATGTCCTTCAAGCGCTCCCCTTCTGCCCGTGCCTCGTTAAGGCGCTTCTGGCGGGCGTTGTCCGCCCCGTCATTCGCCTTGTTCAATAGCTCTTCGGCGTCCCGCTTCGCGGCCTGCACGATCTCGTCATGTTCCCGCTGTGCATGCGCAAGTATCTCGTTGCAGAGAGCCTCGGACGAATCCGGATCGGTCATGGTCATTTATGGTCCCTCACTTTGACATAGCCTGATACCGACGGCCTCCTGGACAAAACCCCTCAGGCCTTTCGATTCGGGCGGCTTACCCTCAGGTCCGGGTATCTCGATAATGAGCGGACGGTCCTGCGTGAGCCGGACAGTCTCAAGCAGGTCGCGGACCATATCGGCAACGGGGCTCGTAATGATAATGATCCCGCAATCCGGCAGCCGCAATGCGTCTTCGACAGCCTGACGCGACCCGTCGGCCGTTACAACGACCCGGCCATCAACCCCTGCCAGCCGGAAACCGCGCAGCGTATCCTCGTCCGCAATGCAGAAGAATTTCACGGAAGACTCCCCCTAAATCTTCTGCAGGAGCATCATGGCGATTGCGAAACCAAGGACCGCGAGCCCCTCCGCGAGAGCCACGAACAGAATGCTTCGCGTGAGCAATTCCGGTTTCTCGACGGCGGCGCCAAGGGCCGCGGAACCTATCTTCGCGACCGCGTACCCGGCCCCGAGGATGCTCAAGCCCACGGCGACCGCCGCCGCGAGAGCAAGGCCGATGGTCCGTGCCGCCGTCTGAACGCCACCCGCATCCTGTGCCGCCTGTTCGGCAAAGGCCGGCAGACACAGCGCGATCAGAACGAGAACGGCACCAACGAACCATTGGAGCAACTTCCTCATGTGACACCTCCCTTTGCCGGCTTTTTGACCGGCTCTATCGCCCTGTCCTTGACGGATCAGGACGGTTTGACCCGTGACTTTCCCGGCAGGCGAAACGGTTCGAACGCCTGGCCGTCACCCGAAAAAAACTTTCCGAAAAACTCGTAATACTCGAGACGGGCCGCCTGAACAGATGCGATGATCCCCTCAAGGACGATCGCGACAAGGTTCCCGAGAATTATCACGATAACGTTCCACACGGACCCGCCGGCCAGGTGCTTCACCTGCTCCGCAAGCATGAAGGCGGCGACGAGAAGCGCCGCGTGGCTCATCGCATATGCACCGAGACGGACGAAGCTGATCGTGTTGGCGAGATAGCTCAAGCACCCTTCAAACGCCCCGACAAACGATTCCGTTATCGCGGTCGTAAATGTATGCTCGCTGTCGTTCCCGTGGGGCGGACGCAGAAAGTATTCCAGCGGTTCTTTCATTATCCACGCCACGATGGGAACGCCGAGAAAAACGATCATCGCTGTCTTCGTAAGCCCCATGGCTTCAAAGAATTTCGTGAAGATGATCAGGGAAAGGACCCCCCAGTAGAACAGAATGCCCGCGATGCCGAATTTGTCGAAAAACCCGCCAATGATGTCTCCCTTGCGGAAACGATTGATAACATTCAGTATCAGGCCCAGGCTGATCATGATGATCCCCACGGCAATGGCACCGTACATCAGGCCCATCGGGTCCCCTTCGAGCGGGTCGTGCCAGAGGGCGCGGTGCTTGAAATATTCGAGGCCGAAAACGCTCCCGTAGATGATGCCGAAAACGATGCTCGATGAGCCGCACGCAATAAGGAGCACCCCGGCGTCCCGCACCTTTTCCGTTTTGCCTTTCAGAAGGGCCGCGATGCCGAGCCCGAGCAATACGGCCCCCTGCCCGGCATCGCCGAACATGATACCGAACATCAATACGTAGCTGAGGGCGACGAACAGTGTCGGTTCGAACTCCCGGTAATTCGGGATCCCGTATGACGATATGAGCATACCGAAAGGACGCATCAGTCTCGAGTGGTCAAGAAGCGTAGGCACTTCGTCTGTCTTTGCGGGCTCAACCATCTCAACAACGCAGCGGCCCTGCGTGATCTCCTTCATAACCGCGGTAATGTTCTCCGACCTGTGGGCCGGCACCCACCCGGAGATAAAGACGGCGGCGTCCGTGCGCCCGAGGCTCAGCTGGGCCCTCGCGATGCCAAGCTCTTCATGCATCATGGCTTCCATCCGGTTGAGCTCGGCCGCGAACTCTTCAGCAAGCTCGCGGATCCTGATCTCAAGGCGTTCGAGTTCTTCGTCGAGCCGCGTCTGTTCGCTCTCTTTTTCCGAACAGAGCGAATCGAGGGTGGCGCCGTCCTGCACCGGTAGAATGTCCCTCTGGAAACCGGTCTTTTGCAGAATGTCATCGAGGGCCGCGGCTTGTTCCCGCGTCGTCATGGCGATGACGGGATAACGGCCTTTCCGGGCGGCAAGGGTAACAAGTGCCGTCTCTCTGCCAAGCTGCGCACGCACGTCTTCGATATGCTCTGCCGGGACCGTGCCGGTAACGAAATGCAGAAAGGAGAAGGCGTCAGCTCCGCTGAGCGGGATGTCGAGGTTGCGGTAGCCCTCGACCTGCTGGCACAGAACGGCATTTTCGCGCTGGCGCTGCCGGTACGCCCTGCGAAGATCGACGAGTTCGGTGACATGACCTTCCATTACCTGGAGACGGCCCTCGATCTCATCGACGGTCAGCACCTCGGGAGACGGGGCTGCACCGGCAGGCGCGATCTCGAGCACACGTATGATCTCCTCGATGCGAAGGCGCAGGCGGTCATACCGCACTATTTTCTGCTCCGCATCGTGGTTTGCGAAAGATACTTCCTCGTCCTCCCGGGAACGGGTAAGCTGGACCGCACCAAGGTTTCCGAGGTTTTCGAGCGCTGTGCGTTCGTCCCTCTCCAGGATGACGGCGTTGATGCGCAGCATGGGGGTCGCTCTAAACATGCATACCTTCTACATCGGCCCGCGGGATGGTCCGTGCCCTGATAGTATCGGGGTCCATTCCGGCACGGATGCCCTCGGAAACAGTTATCAGGTTCGCGACCTCCATGCGCCGGACCGCACAATGCGCGACAACGGCCCCGAACCCCATGTGGCTTTTCCGGAATGTCGCCCTCGCAATGCGCAGGTAACGATGCCACGCGAGCCTCTCAAGGACCGTCACGGGGATAAACACCTCCCCCTGTCCCCCTTCGAAGGGAAGGGGATCGAGAATGCGCATCACGACACGGTTCACTGCGGTCAAAGGGTCGGGGTCGTTCAGCATGTCCATAAAGGTGAAATAACCGATACCCGCCCCGGGCACATGCATGGACAACAACTGGTCTGACGAGAGCCCGTAATTGAACCGGCCGCGCAGCGTGAGGACCAGGTGAAAGATGTCTGCCTCGTCGCGTACCAGATTGCCGACATCCTCACGGTCTCCGCCGGATAAGGCCCTGAAGCGCCTGACGAGCTCTGTGAGATACCCCCGGTCTATCGCCGCCTCAAAATAAAACGGCCGCGCGTCTTCGCCATATTCATGGACTGCTTTCTCGAGGCTTCTCCTTATGGGGCCGGCTTCGAGCAGATGGAGAAAGTCCCCGACAGATCCCGCTACCGCGAGCGCGTGCACCTGTCTTGATTTAAATCCCGGAACGGCAACAAGGTGCGCCGCCGCCGACTCGGGGTTCAGCTTTGTGATGGATGCCCGAAGGAGCACCTTCAGGTTCTCGGCTTCGAAGCGGACGGGCATCCATTCGATGAGGTGCGCTTGCGCCCGCGCGAGCTGCGCCTTTATCAGTGACAGTTCCCTGACCAGGTCCTCGACCAGTTGCCTTTGAAGCTCCGCGATGCCCTGAAATTCCTGTTCAGGGAAAAGGGTCCGTGCATATTCTTCGACGGTGCGGATACGGCATAAGCCATCGAGCCTGTCACCTTCCGCCATCCTGCTGCGCCTGCCGTGCAGCCGGGCCGCCAGATAATCGAGGTTGCTCAACAGGTCTCCTTTCGGGATCTATCCACGTCCGCACACATGCCGGACGATCTCCTCAACGATCTTCTGCCGTGAACCTTCGTCAACGACTATTTCCCGCTCCATTGCATCGGAGGCCTGCGCAAGGCGTGCCTGTTTTTGCTCTTCCGCTGCCCGCACCGCCTCCCCCACGATCTCCTGCGCTTCCCTGCCGGCGTCCTGGTATGCCTTCATGCTGATGTCCTGTGCCTGCTTCCGGGCGTCGAGGAGGATCCGGTCCGCCTGTGCCCTGGCCTCTTCGACAATGCGCTTTGCCTGGTTCTCGGTTGCAACGATCTTCTGGACCACATCACGCACGACTCCCCCCTTTTATCTGTTACATCCTGAAAAGTCTTGTTCGGGACAGAACAATTCGTAGATTGGCGTCAAAAACAATCGCGCTGGCTGGATTGGATGATTGGCAGGGATATGAATTACTGTGGCGTCTCTTCCGGTTCAATTGTCCGATCATTCCCCAGTCAACACAGCGTGCAATAACAGGTGCAGGAGTGAAAAGAACGCTCTCATGGATAAAGCCCGGCCCCATACCTCTTATAGCAAGTATAGCAAATATGTCAACATGGTGTTTCTCGAGATAGTCCATCAATAAAAAAGGCGGGGCATGCAAGCCCCGCCTTCGTTGTCTGCCCTGAAGTTACTTCTGTGACTGGAGATACTCGTCAATCGCCTTTGCAGCTTTGCGGCCCGCGCCCATGGCGAGGATAACGGTCGCCGCGCCGGTCACGATGTCGCCGCCGGCGAAGACGCCCTTGCGGCTTGTCTGCCCGGTTTCCTCATCCGCAACGATATTGCCGGATTTCTTGAGCTCGAGGTCCGGAGTTGTTGAGGTGAGGATCGGGTTCGGCCCCTGGCCGATGGCAACGATGACAACGTCGACATCGAGGACGAAGTTGGAGCCCTTGATCTCGACCGGTCTGCGCCTGCCGGATGCATCGGGTTCACCGAGTTCCATCTTGACGCATTCCAATCCCTTGACCCAGCCGTTCTCGTCGCCGACTACCCTGATCGGGTTCGTCAGCAGCCTGAAATCAATGCCTTCTTCCTCTGCATGGTGTGCTTCTTCCGCACGGGCCGGCATTTCGTCACGGCTTCTGCGGTATACCAGGTAGACGTCCGCGCCGAGGCGCTTCGAGACCCTTGCGGAGTCCATGGCGACGTTGCCGCCGCCGATGACGGCCACTTTCGACCCGACCCTGATTGGTGTGTCGTATTCAGGGAAGAGGTATGCCTTCATGAGGTTTGCACGGGTCAGGAACTCGTTGGCGGAATAAACGCCGTTTAAGTTCTCGCCCGGGATATTGAGGAAGTAGGGGAGGCCTGCGCCGGTC
>ERZ1645192.1705-NODE-1705-length-18311-cov-5.474638_pt1 | contig 18311 bp, 14 predicted proteins | sample MGYA00575354_ERZ1645192 | MGnify/ENA primary metagenome ERZ1645192 (study PRJEB40844, sample SAMN11349763) | freshwater sediment metagenome | isolation source: river sediment | host: Sediment | place: India: Faizupur Khadar , New Delhi | collected 2017-02-21 ... | reverse complement strand
GGCCCCCCCGGACATACCCAGCCCGGTGATCCCCGAGCACCTCCTCGAGGCGGGCGCGACCTTCACCCTCGCCGACGTGGTCGACATCGCGCTCCGCAACAACCCGGTAACCCGGACCGCCTGGCTGGAGGCCCTTGCCGCGGCGGCCGAGCTCGGCAGCGCGCGATCGGCCTACTACCCTCGTCTCGACCTTTCGATCGACGCCATCCGCACGCAGCAGAGCGCCCTGGGCGGGCAGTTCGACTTCCTGCAGACCAGCTATGGGCCGACCGTCGACCTGAGCTGGCTGGTGCTCGACCTCGGGGGCCGCGCCGCCGATGCCGAGGACGCCCGGCTCGGCCTGCTCGCCGCCGACTGGACGCACACCGCCACGGTCCAGAACGTGATCCTCGGCGTACAGCAGACCTTCGTCGCCTACCTCAACTCGAAGGCCCAGCTCGAGGCTGCCCACACCAGCGTTGCGCAGGCCCGGGCGGCGCTCGACGCCGCCGAGGCGCGCCACGACGCGGGGGTCGCGACCATCGCCGAGGTGCTCCAGGCGAAGACGGCGTCGTCCCAGGCGCAGCTCGCGGTCGACCGGCTGTCGGGCGAGGTGCTGGCGCTGCGGGGATCGCTGGCCACCGCGATGGGGCTGCCCGCCTCGACGCCGTACGACGTCGGCAGCCTCCCCGACGACCTGCCGCTCGAGCTCGCCACGAGCACCGTCGAGGAGCTGATCGAGGAGGCGCGCGCCGCCCGGCCCGACCTCGCCGCCGCCCGCCTCGAGGCCGAGCAGGCGGCCGCCCGCATCCGCTCGGCCCGGGCCCGGGGCCTGCCGACGCTGTCGTTGGGGGCGAGCGCGAGCCGGATCTACTACGACCCTGCCACCTACGCCGACTACGGCGACAGCTGGTCGGCGCGGCTGATGCTCGGGGTGCCGCTGTTCACCGGCTTCGAGACCAAGTACTCGACCGAGAAGGCCAAGCAGGATGCCGCCGCATCGGCGGCCCGCGCCGACACCCTCGAGCAGCAGGTCATTCTCGAGGTCTGGACCAGCTACTACGGCCTGAAGACCGCGACCGAGCTCGTGGCCACCAGCCGCGACCTGCTCGCCAGCGCGGAGCAGTCCGAGCGGGTGGCGATGGGGCGCTACCAGGAGGGGGTCGGCACCATCCTCGACCTGCTGGCGGCCCAGGCGGCGCTCGCCGACGCGCGCGCCGAGGAGATCCTCGCCAGGTCGTCGTGGTTCTATGCGCTGGCGCAGCTCGCCCGCGACATCGGCGTCGCCTCGCCGACGCTCCAATCGACGGTGGCCGTCATCGGCCAGAAGGACAGCCCATGACACAGCGCCCGATCGCTCGGGGCCCGAACGCCGGACTGATGCGACGCACTTCCGCGCGGCGGCGCGCGACGCGGTCGGCCGCCGCCGTCGCGACCGGGCTCGCCGTGGCGCTCCTTGCCGGCGGCTGCGGCCGCGCCGACCGGGCGCAGCAGGGCGGCCGCCCTCCGGTCCCGGTGAAGGTGGGCACGGTCGTGCGGAAGACGGTGCCGGTCGGCTTCCGCGCCATCGGCCACATCGAGCCGATCCAGACCGTGGCGGTGAGGGCCCGCATCGGCGGCGAGCTCCAGCGGGTCTTCTTCGCGGAGGGTGCCACCGTCCGCGCCGGCAGCCCACTGTTCGCGATCGACCCCCGCCCGTTCCGCGCGGCGCTCGCCCAGTCGCAGGCCGAGCTCGCGAGGAACGAGGCCCTGCTCGCCAAGGCCGAGGCCGACATCGCGCGCTACGCCGGCCTGGTCAAGCAGGACTACGTCACCAAGGAGCAGTTCGACCAGATCAACGCCGACGCGGCCGCATTGCGAGCCGCGGTGGCGGCCGACCGGGCCAGCGTCGAGACCGCCCGGCTCAACCTCGACTACTGCACGATCTCGGCGCCGGTGACGGGCCGCACCGGCGCCCTCAACGTCAAGGTCGGCAACCTGGTCAAGGCGAACGACGACCTGCCGCTGGTCACCATCAACCAGATCCGGCCGATCAACGCCTCGTTCTCGGTCCCGGCGCAGCTGCTGCCCGAGGTGATCGCCCGCCGCGACGCCGGCATCAGGGTGGTGGCGGCGGTGCCCGGAGGGCCGACACCGGCGGCCGAGGGCATTCTCAGCTTCGTCGACAACGCCGTCGACACCGCGACCGGCACCATCCTGCTCAAGGCGACCTTCGCCAACGAGGACGAGCGCCTGTGGCCCGGGGAGTTCGTCGACCTCGAGGTCATCCTGGGCGAGGAGCCCGACCGTGTCGTCTGCCCGGCGGCGGCCGTCCAGACCGGTCAGCAGGGCCAGTACGTGTTCGTGGCCCGGGACGACCGGACGGTCGAGCTGCGGCCGGTGCGGGTCAATCGGCTGGACGAGCAGGAGGCGGTCATCGACGAGGGGCTCGAGGCCGGCGAGACGGTGGTCACCGACGGCCAGCTCCGGCTGGTGCCGGGGGCCGCGATCGAGGTCGGCAGCCCGGAGGCCGCCGCGCGATGAACATCTCCGAGCTCTACATCCGCCGGCCGGTGATGACCACCATCGTGATGGGGGGCATCCTGCTGTTCGGCTTCATGGCGTACCGGCTGCTGCCGGTCAGCGACCTGCCGAACGTCGACTTCCCGACCATCTCGGTGTCGGCGTCGCTGCCCGGCGCCAACCCGGACACCATGGCCTCGTCGGTCGCAACCCCGCTGGAGAAGGAGTTCTCGACCATCGCGGGCATCGACACGATGAGCTCGGCGAGCTCGCTCGGCTCGACCAACATCGTGCTCCAGTTCGACCTGGAGCGTGACATCGACGCCGCCGCCCAGGACGTCCAGGCCGCGATCGCCCGCGCCAGCCGGCGGCTGCCGCGGGACATGCCCAGCCCGCCGACCTACCAGAAGGTCAACCCCGCCGACCAGCCGATCCTGTTCGTCGGCCTGACCTCGCCGACGCTGCCGCTCTACGAGCTCGACGAGTACGGCCAGACCATGATGGCGCAGCGGATCTCGACCATCTCGGGCGTGGCCCAGGTGCAGGTCTACGGCTCGCAGAAGTACGCGGTCCGCATCCAGCTCGACCCGTCGGCGCTGGCGACCCGCGGCCTCGGCATCGACGAGGTGTCGCGCGCGGTGCAGTCGGCCAACGTCAACCTCCCGAGCGGCATCCTGTACGGCCCGGAGAAGGCCTACACGATCGAGTCCAAGGGCCAGCTGACCAACGCCGCGGCCTACCGGCCGATCGTGATCGCCTACCGCGACGGGCGTCCGGTGCGCCTCGAGGAGCTGGGCTCGGTCTGGGACAGCGTCGAGAACGACAAGACCGCGGCCTGGTTCATCGACCAGCGGACGGTCATGCTCGCGATCCAGCGCCAGCCCGGCACCAACACGGTGGAGGTTGCGCGGCGGGTCCGCGAGCTGCTGCCGACCTTCGAAGGTCAGCTGCCCGCGAGCGTGTCGCTGCACGTGCTCTTCGACCGCTCGCAGTCGATCCACGAGTCGGTCAACGACGTCAAGCTGACCCTGCTGGTCACCCTGTGCCTGGTCGTGCTGGTGATCTTCATGTTCCTGCGCAACCTGTCGGCGACCGCGATCCCGTCGCTCGCGATGCCGATGTCGATCGTCGGCACCTTCGCGGTCATGCACCTGCTCGACTACTCCCTCGACAACCTGTCGCTGATGGCACTGACCCTGTCGGTCGGCTTCGTCGTGGACGACGCCATCGTCATGCTCGAGAACATCGTCCGCCACATGGAGATGGGCAAGCGGCCGTTCGCGGCCGCGCTCGACGGCTCGCGGGAGATCGGCTTCACGATCATCTCGATGACGCTGTCGCTCGCCGCCGTTTTCATCCCGGTGCTGTTCATGGGCGGCATCGTCGGCCGGCTGTTCCGGGAGTTCTCGGTCACCATCGGCGCCGCGGTGCTGATCTCCGGCTTCATCTCGCTGACCCTGACGCCGATGCTGTCGAGCCGCTTCATCCTGCCGCCGAAGGAGGTCCGGCACCACGCGCTCTACAACGCGTTCGAGCGCTTCTTCGCCGGGCTGCTCGCGGTCTACGGCGCCGGCCTGAGGTGGTCGCTCGGCCACCGGCGGACGATGGTCGCGCTGACCCTCCTGGTCACCGCCCTCACCGTGGTGCTGTTCGTGGTGGTCCCGAAGGGCTTCGTCCCGTCCCAGGACATCGACCAGATCTTCGGCCAGGTCGAGGCGATCGAGGGGATCTCCTTCGAGGCGATGAAGCGGCACCAGCAGGCGGTCGGCGAGGTCCTGCGCGCGGACCCGAACGTCGAGGCCTTCACGTCCTCGGCCGGCGGCCGCGGCGGCTTTGGCGCCGGCAACACCGGCTTCTTCTTCGCCCGGCTCAAGCCGCGCAGCGAGCGCGAGTTGACCGCCGACGAGGTGGTCGAGGAGCTGCGGCCGAAGATGGCGAGGATCCCGGGCGTCCGCGTCTTCATCCAGAGCCCGCCGGCGATCCAGGTCGGCGGCCGCCAGTCCCGCAGCCAGTACCAGCTCACGCTCACCGGCCCGGACACCGGCGAGCTCTACCGCGCCGCCCCGCTGCTCGAGGCGAAGCTGCGCGAGCAGGACTCGCTGGTCGACGTCGCCACCGACCTGCAGCTCAAGAACCCCCAGATCGAGGTCGACATCAACCGCGACAAGGCCTCCTCGCTCGGCGTCACCGCGGAGCAGATCGAGGAGGCGCTGTACACCGCCTACGGCACTCGCCAGATCTCGACCATCTTCACGCCCACCAACCAGTACCGGGTGATCATGGAGCTGCTCCCCGAGTACCAGACCGACATCCTCGACCTGTCGCTGCTCTACGTCCGCTCCTCAAGCGGCGAGCTGGTCCCGCTGGACTCGCTGGTGACGATGATCGCGGGCCTCGGGCCGCTGACCGTCAACCACTCGGGGCAGGTGCCCTCGGTGACCCTGTCGTTCAACCTCGCACCCGGCGTCGCGCTCGGCCAGGCCACCGCCGAGGTCGAGGAGCTCGCCCGCGCCACCCTGCCCGCGTCGATCAGCCTCGCGTTCCAGGGCACCGCCCAGGCCTTCAAGTCGTCGATGCAGGGGCTCGGCCTGCTGCTCCTGCTCGCGATCGTGGTGATCTACATGGTGCTCGGCATCCTGTACGAGAGCTTCATCCACCCGTTCACGATCCTGTCGGCCCTGCCGCTGGCCGGCGCCGGCGCGCTGGCGACGCTGCTCGCGTTCGGCGTCGACCTCAACATCTACGCCTTCGTCGGCGTGATCATGCTGGTCGGCCTGGTCAAGAAGAACGGCATCATCATGATCGACTTCGCGCTCGAGGCCCAGCGCTCGCGCGGCTTTGCGCCCGCCGAGGCGATCTACGAGGCCTGCATGGTCCGCTTCCGGCCGATCATGATGACCACCATGGCGGCCTTCTTCGGCACCCTGCCGATCGCGCTCGGGCTCGGCGCCGGCGCCGAGGCCCGCCGGCCGCTCGGCCTGGCCGTGGTCGGCGGCTTGGTGGTGTCGCAGTCGCTGACCCTCTTCATCACCCCGGTGGTCTACACCTACATGGAGTCGCTGCAGGGCAAGCTCGGCCGCTGGCTGTGGTTCCTCGGCGGCAGGGGGCACGAGTCGACAGCCGCGTGAGCCCCTGACCGACGGCCGCAACCGTGCGGCACCCCGGCCGCGGTGTGACCCGGGTCGCTGCCATAAACGAGATTCGGTATCAAATTCATGGGAGGCCCGGTGCGGGCGCACCGCGCTGTCCGCGACGCGCCCGGGACACGGCCGGGGGAAGCGGGAGTGCCGATGTCGTGCCGCATCGCAGCCGAAAGCCGGCGCCGCCGACCGGGCAAGGCGGCGCGACCGGGCCGCGCCCGCTCTCCGCCCCGGGTGGTGACGCCCAACCCCAGGCCACCCGATGACCTCGAGAAAGAGAGGGACGGACCATGAATCGCACGAGAATCGCAGCCTCGTTCGGGTTTCTCGTCATCGCCCTGGCGGTGGCGGTCGCGCTGATCAGCGCCGGGCCCGCGGCCGCCGACCGCGCCTCCTCCAGCAGCTCGGGAAGCATGCGCTGGATGATCGTGACCAGCCACACGCCGGAGAAGTGCCTCGCGGACCTCGACGCCGTCATGGCAAGCAAGCCCGAGATGCTGAACCGCATCGAGTGGGGCTGCAAGAGCGGCGACCATACCGGCTACGTCGTCGTCGACGCCTCGAGCGAGCAGGCGGCCCGCCAGATGCTGCCGGCGCCGATGCAGGCCACCGCCCGGGTGATCAGGCTCAACCGCTTCACCGCCGACGAGATCCGGGCCTTCCACCAGACGATGAAGTGACGACGACACTGACCAGGCACGAGGTCGAGGGCCGGCGGCGCTGTTCTTGGCCCTCGGCCTCGTGCCGGGATCTTGATGGACGCCGGCCGGCTGCGGGGGCGAGCTCGCGGCGCCCGCCTACATCATCTGCGAGCCGCCGCTGACCGGAACGTAGGCGCCGCTGACGAAGGCGGCCTCGTCGCAGGCGAGGGCGAGGATCGCCCCGGCGACGTCCTCCGCGGTCGCGTTGCGGCCGAGCGGCGTCTGGCGGGCCGAGGCGTCCTTCACCTGCTGCGGCAGGTGGGCGGTCGCGTCGGTCAGCGTCAGGCCGGGCGCGACCACGTTGACCCGGACCCCGCGCGGGCCGAGCTCGAGCGCGAGCGCCCGGGCGAACGCGTCGAGGGCCGACTTCGCGGTCGAGTGGGCGCAGAACCCGAAGCCGGGATGGCGGGACAGCCCGCTCGAGACGGCGATGATGCAGCCCCGTCCGCGCTCGATCATCGACGGCGCCACCGCCCGGCTGCAGAAGAACGCCGCCTTCAGCTCGCCGGTGAGCTTGGCCTCGAAGGCCTCCCACGGGTAGTCCATGAACGGGGCCATCGGAAACTGCATCGCGGCATTGATGACCAGGATGTCGACCGGCCCGAGAGCGGCGGCCACCCGCTCCACCATCGCGTCGACCTGGGTGCGCTCCCGGACGTCGGCGCGCACTGACAGCGCCCGGCCGCCGGCGGCCCCGATCTCCGACGCGAGCGCGGCGGCGGCCTCGGCGCTCTGGTAGAAGTTGACCGCGACCGCGGCGCCGTGGCGTGCGAGCAGCCTGGCCGTGGCCGCCCCGATCCCGCGGCTCGCCCCCGTCACCAGCGCGACCTTCCCATCGAGCAACATGTCGTCCCCCTTCCCGCGCCCAGCATAGCGAATGCGGGCAGCTCGGGGACGGCTGCTGGCGGACCGGCGGCGGCCGGCGGCACCGCGCCAGGCAGCATGGCGCCGGCCGGGCCTCAGGCGGCCGGCCGCGCGAGAGCCGCCGGCTGGTCGTCGTCCGCGAGCTTCCAGCCGCCGAGGGTCTGGGCGGGCGGCGGCACTCGCTGGAGCTGGTCGGCACGCTCGCCGGGAAGGCGGACCGCGATCACGGTCGCCTCGGCGCACACCTGGCCCTGCGAGCTCAGCGTGCACTCGAGAACGGTCTTGCGCTCGCCGACCCCGGAGACCCTCGCCCGCACCTCCACCGGGCGGTCGATGGGGGTCGGCCGTCGGTAGCGGATGTCAAGGGCGGCGGTGACGAACATGATGTCCCGCCCGTCGGCGCGGCCGGCCAGCCTGGCCGCGTACGAGATCGCGGTGCAGACCGCGTGGCAGTCGAGCAGCGTGGCGATGATCCCGCCGTTGAGGATCGACTCCGGGCCGGCCGCCATGTGGGGCTGCGGCTCGTAGGTGCACATGGTCTCGAGATCTCCCACCCAGTAGCTCTTGATCTGCATGCCGCGGGGGTTGTCGGTCCCGCACCCCACGCAGTGGTTGCCGGGGATGGTGTCCTGGATCGCGACCATCGACATCGACATGATGGACTCCTTTGCCTTGCGGCCGGCGGCGCTCAGGCGGTCAGCGGGCGGGGCCTGCGGCGCTCGCGCCCGAGTTGGTAGATGAAGGATGGAACGCAGAACCCGGTGAGCACCTGCACCGATGCCAGCGCCACCATCGCCACGCCGAGCACGAGGCCGAGGGTGGTGAAGCCGGCGGCGAGGGCGGTTCCGGCGGCGGTCATCCACAGCGAGCCGACGGCGCAGGCGAAGCGGCGGGGCGCACCGTAGCGGGGCAGCGGCCGGGTCCCCAGCAGGTGGCGGAGGCCGTGGTTGTAGATCACGTCGAAGGGGTGGTTGCGAAGCACGGCGCCGCCGGCCGCGAACGGGACCAGAGCGAGCATCAGCACCGGCGACGCGGTGACCGTCGCCGCCGCGACCCACGCCAGGCAGATCCCGGGAGAGAGCCGGAGCCAGGAGTTGATCTCGGCCAAGTGCTCGTCATCGAGCCCCACGAAACCCTGCATCTCGGCCCGGTGACGGGCGACTGGGGACAAGCTTCTCATCGTCGAACCTCCATCGGTCGGGGCCGGAGCGGCCTGCGGCCGGTCTCGGGCCGTCACCAACCCTCTACGCAGGACGCACCCGCGGCCCGCCACCCGAGGGCCGGCCGTCGGTCCCCGGAATGAACCGGCGCGCCCGTTTGTCATAGAAAAACGACCACAGCGTCGGGAGGGCAACACGAACGGCACCGGCAACGTCACCGAGCTGCTGCTGGCATTCAGGGACGGCGACCGCGCCGCCTTCGATCAGCTGGTGCCCCTGCTCTACGACGACCTGCGCAGGGTTGCGCGGGCTCAGCTGCGGCGCGGCCGGCCGGGCGCGACCCTCGGCACCACCGTGCTGGTCCACGAGCTCTACCTCAAGATGGCCGACCAGCGGCGCCTCGACGCCCGCGACCGCGGTCACTTTCTGGCGATCTCGGCGCACGCGATGCGCCAGGTGATCGCCGACTACGCCCGCCGCCGGGCCGCGAGCAAGCGCGGCGGCGACCTCGAGCCGGTCCCGCTCGACGAGGCCCCCGAGATCGCCGACCGGGAGGCGCGCTGGCTGCTCGACGTCGACCGCGCCCTCGACCGGCTGGCGGCGCGCGACGAGCGGATGGCGCGAGTCGTCGAGTGCCGCTTCTTCGCCGGCTTCGGCGAGGAGGAGACGGCGGCGGCGCTCCGCACCTCGCTGCGGACCGTGCAGCGTGACTGGGTGCGGGCCCGGGCCTGGCTCAGGGAGGAGCTGGGTGGAGATGGCGAGCCAGCCCTCTGAGTCGCGCTGGTCGCGGGCGGACTCGATCCTCGAGGCGGCCCTCGACCTGCCCACGGGTGAGCGGCCGGCGCTGATCGCCGAGCGGTGCGCCGGCGATCGCGCGCTCGCCGACCTGGTCGAGCGCCTGCTGGTCCGCTGCCAGGAGGACGACACCGAGCTGATGCCGGGGGGCGCCCTCGCCGGCAGCCTCGCCGAAGGCCTCGGCCGGGAGCTCGAGCTCGGCCATGATCCCGAGGGGCAGGTGATCGGCCGCTACCGGGTGCTGCGCGAGATCGCGCGCGGCGGCATGGCGGTGGTCTACCTCGCCGGGCGCGCCGAGGACGACTTCCACCAGCTGGTCGCGCTCAAGCTGCTCCAGCCGGGCCTGGAGAGCGAGCACGTTGTGCGCCGCTTCCACCTCGAGCGCCAGATCCTGGCCAGCGCCCGCCACCCCAACATCGCGCAGCTGCTCGACGCGGGTGTCACCGACGACGGCCGGCCGTTCCTCGCCATGGAGTACGTGGACGGGGAGCCTATCGACGCCTTCTGCGACCAGCGCCGGCTGTCGGTGAGCCAGCGTCTGTGGCTCTTCCTGGACGTCGCCCGGGCGGTCGACCATGCCCATCGCAACCTGGTCGTCCACCGTGACATCAAGCCCTCCAACATCCTGGTTACCGGAGACGGCAACGTCAAGCTGCTCGACTTCGGCATTGCCAAGGTGCTGGAGGACGACGGCGAGGCCGTCACCCGCACTCACATGCGGGTGATGACACCCGCCTTCGCGAGCCCGGAGCAGATCGAGGGCGATCCGATCACGACCTCGACCGACATCTATCAGCTCGGGATGCTGCTCTACCTGCTGCTCGCCGGAAGGTGGCCCTATCCGCGCGCCTCGGCCTCTGACGCCGCGATGCTGCTGGCGATCTGCCGCGAGCCGCCGATCCGTCCGAGCACCGCGGCGGGAGGCCGCGGCGACGCCGAGGCGGTGCCGGGCAGTCCGGCCGTCACCACTGCCGAGGTCGCTCACCGCAGGGCGTCCCATCCCGCCCGGCTGAGGAGGGAACTGGCCGGAGACCTCGACACCATCGTGCTCACCGCGCTGCGCAAGGAGCCGGAGCGCCGTTACGCTTCGGTGGCGCAGCTCGTGGGCGACGTCGAGCGCTACCTCGAGGGCAGGACGATCTCGGCGCGCCCGGACACCGTGAGCTACCGCCTGCGCACCTTCGTGCGCCGGCACACCGCCGCCACCGCGACCGCCGCCGCCTCGCTCGCGCTGGTGGTCGGGCTGGTGGCCTTCTTCACCATCGAGCTCGGCATCGAGCGGAACCGCGCCCGCTTGGAGGCCCGCAAGGCCGGCGAGATCGCGACCTTCCTGACCGGTCTCTTCCAGGTGTCGGCGCCAACCCGGTCGAAGGGCGAGGCGTTGACCGCCCGCGAGCTGCTCGACCGCGGTGCCGAGCGGATCGACGCCGAGCTCGCCGACCAGCCCCAGCTCCAGGCGGCGATGATGACGATCATCGGGTCGGTCTACGGCGAGCTCGCGATGTTCGACGAGGGCCGCGCCCTGCTCGAGCGCGCGGTCGAGATCCGCCGCCGCCACCCGGGCGCGCGGGACCTCGATCTCGCCGCGTCGCTCTACGCCCTCGGCGAGGTCGGTGAGCGCACGCGCGACCTCGAGCTCGCGCGCTCGAGCTTCACCGAGGCGTTGGAGATCCGGGAGGCTGCCCTCGGGCGCGAGCACCCTGACGTGGCGCGCGCTCGCGATGCTCTCGGCGTCATCCTCCGCCATGACGGTGACCTCGAGGCCGCCCGCGCCCTGCACGAGGAGGCGATCCAGGTCCTCTCCGCGACGCTCGGACCGGGCGACGCGGCCTACGGCCTCGCCCTCAACCGGCTGGCGGTGGTGTTGCAGGACCAGCGCGACTACCGGGGATCGATCCCGCTGTTCGAGGAGGCGATCGCCGTGCTCGACGCCACTGCCGGCGCGGATCACCCCTACACGGCATCGGCGAAGTTCAACTTCGCGAACTCGCTGCGCCACACCGGGCGCGAGGAGGATGCTGACGAGGTCTACCGGGAGGTCCTGCCCGCGATTGAAGCCCTGTTCGGCCCCCACCACCCGGCGGTGGCGACGGTCCTCAACAACCACTCCAACCTGCTGCGCGCCATGGGCCGCCTCGACCAGGCCGAGGCGACTCTGCAGCGGGCGCTCGCCATCTGGTCGGCGTCGCTCGGGCCGCACCACCCCCAGGTTGGCTGGGCGCTCAACAACCTCGGACTGGTGGAGCGCGACCGCGGCAATCACGCGGCGGCACACGACTACTTCGCGCGCTCGGTCGAGATCGCCGAGGCCGCCCACGGACCGGACCATGCCGACGTCGCCACCCAGCTCGCCAACCTCGCCGGCGAGCTGCACAGCCTCGGCGACACCCAGGGGGCCATCCCCCTGATGGAGCGGGCGATCGAGATCCGCGAGCGGGTGTTCGGTCCCGACCACTCGTTCGTCGGCGAGCCGGTGGGCGAGCTCGCCGCCTTCCAGCTCGCGCTGGGCCGCTACGCCGAGGCCGAGGCCCTATTCCGGCGCGCCGCCGAGCTCGGGCGCAAGGAGCCCGAGCACCGGGTCCACGAGATCACCACCCCGCGGATCGGTCAGGCCCGTTGCCTGGCCGCCCTCGGTCGCCCGGCGGAGGCCGCGGCGGTGCTGGGCGCGGAGCGCGAGCAGTGCGCTGCCGACGCGCGGGCGCTGGTCGATGCGGCCCTCGCCGAGATCGAGGCCGGCCGGACCACACAACCGGCGCATTGAGGGCCACTCTGAGGGCGCCTCCGACGCCTGTCTGATTCGAGCCGCCGCCTGCTACACTCAACTGGCAGAACCCACATCCGCGTGTCGAAAGGCCGCCGTGCCGATCGCGAATGGAGGCGGAGCCCATGACCAGGAACAAGCTTGAGTACTCCAGTGAGGCCCCGGATGCCGCCGACCGCGAGCTGGTGGTCTACACGCTGGTCGGTCCCCTGTGCGGGTCGGAGCCGGCCTACGAGTTCCAGGACGAGGTCCGAAGAAAGGTCGCCGGCGGAAGCAGAAAGATCGTCATCGACCTCGCCGGCGTGGAGAGGATCGACAGCTGCGGGATCGGCATCCTGGCATCCCTGATGTGGTCGGCCTCGCAAGTCAAGGGCGGGATGGTGCTGGCCGCGGTCCCACGACAGGTCGAGAAGCTTCTCCAGATCGTGATGCTGCTCGACCACATCGACCACGCGGCCTCGCGCGAGGCCGCAATCGCGTTGCTGCAAGGCAGATAACCTCGACCGCCGCGAACGGGCACGGGAGCAGTACGGCTGATGATCACAGTCGAGAGGTTGCGCAGGAGCTTCGGCGATCTGGTCGCCGTCGACGACGTGTCATTCGAGGTCAGGGACGGCGAGATCCTCGGCCTGCTCGGCCCCAACGGCGCCGGCAAGACGACCACGATCAACATGATCGCGGGGGTCCTCAAGCCCGACAGCGGCCGGGTCCTGGTGGACGGCCGCGACATCTGGCTCGAGCCGACCGCCGTCAAGCGCCAGCTCGGCGTGGTGCCCCAGGAGGTCGCGGTCTACGAGGACCTGACCGCCCGCGACAACCTGTCGTTCTGGGGCTCGCTGTACGGCCTGTCCGGAGCCGAGCTCAGGGCGCGGGTCGACGAGGGCCTCACCCGGGTCGGGCTCGCCGAGCGCGCCGGCGACCGGGTCAGGGGCTTCTCGGGCGGCATGAAGCGCCGCCTCAACCTCTGCATGGGCCTGCTCCACCGGCCCCGCTTCCTGCTCCTCGACGAGCCGACGGTCGGCATCGACCCCCAGGCGCGCCTCAACATCCTCGAGGTGATCCGGGAGGTCGCCGGCGGCGGAACCACGGTCCTCTACACGACGCACTACATGGAGGAGGCGCAAGAGCTGTGCGACCGGATCGCGATCATCGACCACGGCAGGATCCTCACCGTCGGCACCCTCGGTGAGCTGACGCGGCTCGCCGGCGAGGCCGAGGTGCTGCGGCTGACCGGCGGCTTCGCCGGCGGCGAGGCGCTCAACCGCCTGCAGGCGATCGCCGGGGTGCGGGTGCTGCAGGCCGGCGACGGCAGCGCCATGCTGTCGGTCGCCGCCGGTGGCCCGGGCCTGCTCGCGGTCCTGCCGGCGGTGCTGGCGAGCGGCCTCGCGCTCGACGACGTGTCGATCAAGCGGCCCGACCTGCAGAGCGTTTTCATCAGCCTGACCGGCCGCGAGCTGCGCGACTGATGGCCGCCTTCCGGATCCTGCGCCGCGATCTTCTGCGCTACCTGCGCAACCCGGGCCGCACCGCGCTCCTGTTCGCGATCCCGCTGATGATGGCCGCGATCTTCGCCGTCGTCTTCGGCGGTCACGGGGACGACGGCGGCATCGTGATCCGGGTGCTGCTGTGGGACGAGGACTCGAGCCTGCTCGGGCGGATGCTCCAGGGCGCGGGGGACCGGCCGGAGGCCGAGGGCCGCCTCGAGGTGGTGCCGGTGGGGCCGGAGGGCATGGAGATGATGCGCCACGGCGACGCCTCGGCGCTGGTCCATCTGCCGAAGGGGTTCACGCGCGCCGTCATCGACGGCGACCCGGCCGCCGTCGAGCTGGTCAAGAACCCCGCCCAGCGCTACCTGCCCCTGGTCGTCGAGGAGGGCGTGGTCCTGGGCGCCACGGTGCTGTCCGCGGGCTCGCGCGCGCTGCGGCCGGAGCTCGACGTCGTCTCCTCCTTCCTCGATGCCGACCATGCGCCCGAGGACGCCGCGGTGGCGTCGCTCAGCGCCTCCTTCAACCGCCGCGCCAGGCAGCTCGACCGCTACGTGTTTCCGCCGGTGGTCAGGCTCGAGGCGGTCGACGTCGGCGCGCAGGAGGGCGAAGAGACCGCGGCGAAACCGCAGGGGATCGCCGCGGTGCTGAGCGTGTTCCTGCCCGGCTTCGCGATCCTGGGCGTGCTGTTCCTGGCCCAGTCGGCGACCCGGGACATGCTGCACGACCGCGAGACCGGGGTGGTGCGGCAGCTGCTCACCGCGCCGGTCACCCCCGCCTCGTACCTGGCCGGGAAGTGCCTGTCGGTGCTGGTGGTCAGCGGCGCGGGGCTCGGGCTGCTGGTCGCCGCGGGTGTCGCCGCCGGCGTCAGCTGGGGGCCGCCGTTGGCGGTTGCCGCCGTGATCGTCGCGGCGGCGGTCGCCGCGAGCGGGACCCTGCTGCTGATCTCGAGCGTTGTCGGCAGCGAGCGCCAGGGGGATGCGCTGTCGACCATCGTCATCATGAGCTGGTGCATGCTCGGCGGCGCCTTCGTGCCGCTCGCCCAGATGCCGGCCTTCCTCCACCCGATCGCCAGCACCACCCTCGTCTACTGGGCGACCTCCGCCTTCGCGGCCCTGATCGCCGGCGGCGGCCTCGCCGACGTCCTGCCCAACCTGGCGGTGCTCGCCGGCGGCGGGGCGCTCGGCATCGCGGTCGGCGCGGCGGTCATGGGCCGCCGTCTCGCGCGGGGGCTGCTGTGAGCCGCGCCGCGCTCACCCTCGCCCGGCTCGACCTCCGGCAGACCCTCGCCGACCGCAGCGCGGTGATGTGGATGTTCATCATGCCGGTCGTCTTCGCCACCTTCTTCGGGATGGTGATGGGCGGCGGCTCCGACCCGACCACCGCGCAGGTCAAGCTGACCGTGGTCGACGAGGACCGCGGCGAGCTCGCCAGGATGCTCATCGACGACCTCGCGGGCGCGCGCCTGGCGATCGCCGAGATCCCTCCCGAGGCCGCGGGCTCGACCCCGGACAAGACCCGCACCCTGGTCATCCCGAAGGGCTTCACCGAGCGGGTGCTGGCCGGAGACCAGGTGACACTGGTTCTCGAGCGCGACCCCGGCAGCAACTCCGAGGCCTCGCTCGCCGCCCAGGCCCGGATTGCGGGCGCGATCGCCCGGCTCATCGGCCGGCTGGTCGAGGCGCAGGCGGCGTCGGAAACCGAGGGACCGGCAGAGCTCGGCGCCGTGCTCGCCACTGCCGGTGCGGTTGACGTGGTGACGGTGGAGTCCCGCTATGCGGGCAAGGCCCGCGTCGCGCCGGGCGGCTTCGCGCACTCGGTGCCGGGCAACACCGTCATGTTCGTGATGCTGGTCGCGCTCACCTACGGCGCCGGCAGCGTCAGCGCCGAACGCATGAGCGGCATGCTGCGCCGGATCGCCACCAGCCCAGTGTCGAAGGCCGACATCATCCTCGGCAAGATCATCGGCCGCATGGCGGTCGCCGCGGTTCAGGTCACCGTCCTCGTGCTGGTCTGTCTCCTCGGCGCCCGCTTCTTCGGCGAGGGGCTCGGCGGCCGGCCGCTCGCGGTCTGGGCGATCCTGATCCTGTTCGGGGCGACGGTGGCGCCGCTCGGCGTCGCGGTCGGCGGCTTCATCCGCGATCCCGACCGCGCCGCGAACGTCGGCGTGATGGCGACGCTGGGCATGGCCGCCCTCGGCGGCTGCTGGTGGCCGATCGAGGTGGTGTCCCCGGCGCTGCAGAAGGTCGCCCTGCTGTTTCCGACCGGCTGGGCGATGCGCGCCCTGCACGGCGTGATCTCGTTCGGCGAGGGGCTGCAGGGAGTGGCAGTGCCGCTCGCGGCGCTCGCGCTCTACGGGCTCGCCTTCACCGCCGCCGCCGCCCGCCTGCTGCGCGCCGACTGAGCCGCGGCGGCCGCAGCCGGTCAGCCGCGATGGTGCCGCTCGTAGTAGCGCCGCGCCTTGGCCCGGTTGCCGCAGCTCGCCATGTCGCACCACTTGCGGCGGCCGTTGCGGCTGCCGTCGAGAAACAGCCACGAGCAGGTCTCGGAGGCGCACTCCCGCACGCGCTCGACGCGCTCCGAGGTCAGCAGATCGGCGGCCGACCGCACCACCGGCCACAGCATCTGATCGACGGTCCCCTCGGGTACCAACCACTCCCAGCGGCAGCGCGCCTCACTCGGCCGCAGGCGCAGGTGCGGCAGCGCCTCGGCGAGGAGTCGGTTGATCGCGCCGAGGCCTTCGGCGTCCGGCGGCTGTCCCTCGGCGATCCGCGCGAAGGCGAGGAAGATCGCCGCACGAAGCTCCGCGGCGCGCCGCACCGCCGCTGCCGCTTTCTCTCGTTCGCGGCGCGCGCGCTCGAGCAACCGCTGGCCCTGGCCCGGGGCGAGGACGCCGGCCTGCACCGCCCACGCGACGAGGTCCGCGTACGCGAGGACCGGGTCCGCCGGCGGCTCGAGGCGGGCCGCGAGAGCGTTCGCGAAGTCCAGACAGAGGCTGCCAGCATCGAACTGGAAGGTCGGCTCGGCCATGACCCATGATAACCGATATTCTTCACTTGACAAGTTAGACGAGGAAGCGTATCGTAACTAGCGTAACTCTCTTTGATGGTGAGGAGACTCCGATGACCGATGCTCTCATTCCCCAGCCGGGCCTCAGCGAGCTCGAGCGCCGCGCCCTGCGCAGCTCGCTTTCTGACCGCCGCGAGCGGCTGGCGGCGCTGCCGACCGCCGCGCTCGGGCCGCGCGTCGCCAGCCTGCTCGCCGAGGTCGATGCCGCCCTTGACCGGCTCGAGGGCCCGGACTTCGGGGCGTGCACCCGCTGCGACGGCCACGTCGAGGCGGACCGGCTCCGCGCCAACCCGCTGACCACCGTCTGCCTCGACTGTCTGAGCGAGCCGGAGCGGCGCGCGCTCGAGCGCGATCTCGAGCTGGCGTCGCGAGTGCAGGCCTCGCTGCTGCCGCCGTGGGACTTCTCATCCGGCGACTGGAGCGGCCACTTCCTCTACCAGCCGCACGGCGCGGTGAGCGGCGACTACGTGGACGTGCTCGCCCCGGGCGGGCCGAACGATGACCTCCTGGTCATGGTCGGCGACGTTTCCGGCAAGGGCGTCGCCGCCGCCCTGCTGATGTCGCACCTGCACGCGGTGTTCCGGGCGACGGCCGGGTCGTGCCTGGTCGAGATGGTCGAGCGTGCCAATCGCCTGCTCTGCGCCGCCTCGCCGACCGGCGCCTTCGCCACCCTGGTGGCGGCCCGGCTGCAGCCCGACGGCGAGGTCGAGCTGTGCACCGCCGGCCACACCTCGCCGATCGTCGTCGCCGCCTCCGGCATCACCGAGCTGCCCGCCGACAGCATGCCGATCGGCCTCTTCTCCGACGCTCCCTTCGCCACCCGTCGGCTCCGCCTCGCACCCGGCGACGCCCTCGTGCTGTACACCGACGGCCTCACCGAGAGCACGTCGGCCGACGGCGTCGAGCTCGGGGGCGAGGGCGTGCGCGCGGCGCTCGCGGCGGCCTCTTGGAGGACGCCGGCCGAGCTGGTGCGGACGGCGAGCGCGGCCGCGCTCGGCTTTCACCGCCACGACGACTTGACGGTGCTCGCCGTGACTCGCCGCTCAGCCAACTAACGGCTCGTCGACGACCACCCGCGCCAGCGGCCGCGTCAGCCGGCTCGCGATCCGCAGGAGCAGCAGGCACGCCACGGCGGCGAGCCCCGCGACCAGGCCCCACCACAGGCCCCGCGGGCCGAGCCCGACGTGGAAGCCGAGCGCCAGGCTGACCGGCAGGCCGACCAGCCAGAACCCGAGGACGTTGACGACCATCGGCGCGCGGGTGTCGCCGAGGCCGCGCAGGATCCCGGAGGACACGACCTGGATCCCGTCGAACACCTGGAAGACGCCGGCGATCGGGATCAGCGCTGCCGCCACGGCGATCACCGCGGCGTCGGAGGTGTAGGCGCCGGCGAGCCCCCGGGGCAGCCCGAGAAAGGCCAGGGCGGTGCAGGCCATGAACCCGGCCCCGCAGGCCAGGGCGGAGGCCGCGGCGCGCCGCACTCCGGGGCCGTCCGACCGCCCGACGGCGTGGCCGACCCGCACCGCCGCCGCCGACGCCACCCCGAGCTGCACCATGAAGGTCAGCGACGCCAGGTTGATCGCCACCTGGTGGGCCGCCATCTCGACCGTGCCGAGCCCTCCCATGAGCAGGCCGATGATGCCGAACGCCGCCAGCTCGAGCTGGATCTGGATCCCGATCGGCGCGCCGAGGCGCGCCATCGCCAGCAGCGGCTGGAGCCGGAGCGTCTCGGGATCGACCCTCGACAGAAGCGGCAGCAGCTCCCGGCGGTCCGCGGCGAGAACGGCGAAGAAGAGAACGAATCGGCTCGCCGAGGTGGCCCGCGCCGGCCCGAAGGCGCCCCTCGCCGGCGCTCC
>ERZ1645192.1704-NODE-1704-length-18311-cov-11.189527_pt1 | contig 18311 bp, 16 predicted proteins | sample MGYA00575354_ERZ1645192 | MGnify/ENA primary metagenome ERZ1645192 (study PRJEB40844, sample SAMN11349763) | freshwater sediment metagenome | isolation source: river sediment | host: Sediment | place: India: Faizupur Khadar , New Delhi | collected 2017-02-21 ... | reverse complement strand
GCATTTGACCCTTGACGGCAGGGCATCAGGAAACCCACTAAACACGTGAGCACCGGATCAAAGATCAAGGGCATAGACATAAAAAAAACAGCTCATTCTCATAAATAACTGTTTATCTTAATCTTACATATAAAACATTTGAGATGAGATGAGATGAGATGAGATGAGATAAGATGACCCCACCTCACCTACCATATGATCTTACCGGGCTATTTTTTAAAAACCAGGTATACAGCCATAATAAGAAAAATGAAGGCAAGTATGTGGTTCCATTTAAATTGTTCTGTTCTAAAGACCAGCAACGTAAACAGTGTAAAAACAGAAAGTGACACAACTTCCTGAATAACTTTTAGTTGGATAAGCGTCATAGGACCTCCGTTCCCTATGTAACCTATCCTGTTTGCCGGAACCTGAAAGCAGTATTCAAAAAACGCGATTGCCCAACTTATGAGAATCACACCAATCAGCGGCAGGGAATGAAACCAGGACATTGAGTTGAATTTTAGGTGTCCATACCAGGCAAATGTCATGAAGACATTGGAGACGATCAATAAAATAATGGTGTAAAATATTGACATATAAGCTTATTCTAAGTAGCAGAACCCCGGACAATGCCGGGGTTCCATTTTTATCAATGATCCTTTTTGTACAGTAACCCGAGAGATAATTGGCCCAAGGCTGCATCCGGTCAAAGGGTGCGGCCGGGATATTGTTTGAGGGCTATTTCGAGGCAATCCATTGCGTTCTTGAGATCGTCCGTTTTGAGTACGTAGGCAATGCGTACTTCGTTGGTTCCTTTTCCCTTGGTAGCATAGAAGCCGGCAGCCGGTGCAACCATCACGGTCTGTCCGTTGTGGCTAAAACTTTCAAGCAGCCATTGGGCAAATTTATCTGAGTCGTCAATGGGAAGACGGGCAATTGTATAGAAAGCACCCATAGGTAATGGTGAGTAAACGCCTTCCATCTTATTGAGCCGGGCGATCATGTAATCGCGGCGGGCTATGTACTCAGCCTTAACGGCATCGAAGTATTCTTTGGGGGTTGCAAGGGCACCTTCTCCGGCAATTTGTCCCAGAGCGGGAGCGCAAAGGCGGGCCTGGGCAAAACGAAGTACGGCGCTCATCACTTCTTTGTTATGAGAGGCAATGCAGCCAATGCGGACACCACAGAGGCTATAGCGTTTGGATACAGAGTCTATGAGAACCACATTTTGTTCAGCTCCCGGAATGTTCATACAGGAGAAATGCGGGGTGTCTGTATAGCAAAATTCGCGGTATACTTCGTCCGAAAGAAGATAGATGCTATGTTTCTTAACAATCTCGCCAATCTCAAGGATTGCTTCGCGGGAATATAAGGTCCCGGTAGGATTGCCAGGGTTATTAAGCAAAATGGCTTTAGTCCTTGGAGTGATGTATTTTTCTATCTCGGACATGGGCGGCAGGGCAAATCCCGATTCAATAGAGGTAGGGATAGGAACAAATTTTACTCCGGAAATAAGTGCGAACGTGTTGTAATTCGTGTAGAAAGGCTCAAAAACGATTACCTCGTCACCCGGATTACAGCATATATTAAGTATTATCTGAAGGGCCTCGGAACCTCCTTCTGTCACAATGATCTCGTCGCAGGAAAGATCGATGCCAACTTGCTGGTAGTATCCTGCCAGACCTTTGCGGTATGACTCAATACCTGCAGAATGCGGATAAGACACCAGTGTAAGTTTGGTATTCTTCACTGCATCGATAGCCTCTTTGGGAGAATCAATATCGGGTTGTCCGATATTCAGGTGGTAAACTTTGGTTCCGCGCTTCTTTGCTGCATCGGCAAAAGGGACCAGCTTACGGATAGGTGAAGCCGGCATTTTTTTGGACAATTCAGATATGCCTAACATAATTGTTTTGATTTGTTAAAAATAATCCGCAAATATAGACCTTTCTTTAAACTATAAACAAAATTTGTTGATATTTTAACTACATTTGGAATTGACCGGATACTCGATATTTTTTTTATATTTTTGCGGCCAATAAAAAACATCAATAAATGTCAACGTTCAGACAAAAGGCACTTTCTGAATTCTCAGCCCATAAGATTGAAAGATATTGCGTAGAAACAAAACCCGTATCGAGTTTTTTTGGGCAAAATGTTTTTGACCTGAAGAAGATGCGCAGTTACCTCCCGGAAGTGGCTTACAACGCTGTTGTTAAAGCCATTGAAGACGGAGAGCGCATCGACAGAGGCGTAGCTACTCAGATAGCCGAAGGTATGCGTACCTGGGCTATGGAACGCGGTGCAACACACTACACCCATTGGTTCCATCCGTTAAACGAAGCCACTGCAGAAAAACACGAATCGTTCGTCAGACCTGCCCAGGCAGGAAGTGCCATTGAACAGTTCATGGGAGAAGCTCTCATCCAGCAGGAGCCCGATGCTTCGAGCTTCCCGAGCGGGGGCCTGCGAAACACTTTCGAGGCCCGGGGTTATACGGCCTGGGATCCAAGTTCGCCGGCTTTCATTATGGATCAGACCCTTTGTATCCCCACCATTTTTGTTTCTTATACGGGAGAGGCGCTCGACATCAAGACACCTCATCTAAAATCGTTGCAGGCTATTGATAAAGCAGCAACGGCAGTGGCCCGCTATTTCGATCCCGAAACTGAAAGTGTTGACGTATTGTACGGGATTGAACAGGAATATTTTGTTGTTGATCTCTCCCTCTACCGGGCACGTCCGGATCTGATGCTGTGCGACCGCACACTACAGGGGCACACGGCTGCAAAAGACCAACAGCTTGAAGATCATTATTTTGGAAATATTCCCTCCCGCGTCATGGCGTTTATGAAGGATTTCGAGACCGAATCCTATAAACTTGGCGTAACCATTAAGACACGACATAACGAGGTGGCTCCCAATCAGTTTGAATTTGCCCCGTATCACGAAGAAGCGAACCTGGCCATTGACCACAACCAGATGATCATGATGGTTATGCGGAAACTGGCCAAAAAGCATAACCTCAAAGTCATTTTCCACGAGAAACCCTATGCCGGAATTAACGGTTCGGGAAAACATTGCAACTGGAGTCTGCGCACCAATAAAGACGTATATGTATTTTCTCCCGGCAAGACACCGGAGGATAATCTTCAGTTTCTCAGTTTCATAGCGTGTACCATGAGAGCCGTTTACGAACATCATTTTCTTATCATGTCCGGAGTGGCGTCGCTGAATAACTCCTTCCGCCTGGGTGGCTCCGAAGCGCCTCCCGCTATCCTTTCCATGTTCATGGGCAGCACCCTTACCGAGCTGCTGGAACTGATAGAGAATGAAGGCACTCCAAGCAAAAACAGCAGCAAACAGGCCATTCTTAAGATTGTATCTATGGTCCCCGAGATCTTACCGGACAACACCGACAGGAACAGGACCTCGCCGTTTGCATTTACCGGGAACCGTTTTGAATTCAGAGCTATAGGATCGTCCGCCAATTGTGCATCGGCCATGATGTTTGTGAACGCAGCCGTTGCCCAGCAACTAAACCGATTCAAAACACTCGTAGATAGTGAGATAGCCGCCGGGCTTCCAAAAGAAGATGCCCTCATGAAAATTATCCGCCAGTTTGTGAAGGAATCCAAAGATATTCGTTTTGAAGGGAACGGTTACAGTGCCGAATGGCAGGCCGAGGCCGCCCGCCGGGGACTTCGCGGCATAAATGATGTTCCGGGGGCTTTCCATTCGCTTCTTGAACCATCGACGGTACAATTGATGAAAGAATGCAACGTTATGACAGAGAGGGAGCTTGAATCACGGTTTGAGGTTCGTAACGAAATGTATGTTAAAAAATTACAAATAGAAGCCCGTGTAACGGGGGACCTTGTAATCAATCATTTTATTCCCACAGCCATACGTCACGAGAATTTACTGCTTGAAAACGTCAGGGGCCTGAAAGAAGTGTTTCCACAGGAAGAATTTGAACAATTGGCTTCCACCCAACTGAAAGCCATCCGGAAGGTAGCCACCTATGTAAACGAACTCAGAAGTTTGGTGCATAAATTGGTTGAAGCAAGAAAAAAGGCTAATTTAGTACCTTCGCTGTCCGAAAGAGCTGTTGAATATTGCATCAACGTGCTGCCTGTCATGAATGAGATCAGGATCTATGCAGATAAACTGGAGATGATCGTAGACGACGAAATGTGGCCGTTGCCCAAATACAGGGAATTGTTGTTCCTGAGATAAATTGCTTATGAATAATACCGAAGCCGGCAAATACGCGCAACGCGGTGTGTCTTCTTCAAAGAAAGAGGTGCACGCCGCGTTATCTGAAACCAATAAAGGTTTATACCCCAAAGCATTCTGCAAAATAATCCCGGATATACTTACCAACGACCCCGAGTATTGCCTGGTTATGCATGCAGACGGTGCCGGCACCAAATCGTCCCTGGCTTACTGTTACTGGAAAGAAACCGGTGATATGAGCGTGTGGGAAGGCATCTCCCAGGATGCCATTGTTATGAACACAGACGATCTGCTCTGTGTTGGCGTTACCACCGATATGCTCCTGAGCTCAACCATCGGACGGAATAAACGGCTCGTTCCCGGGCCGGTGATCGCTGCTCTGATAAACGGAAGCCGGAAATTCTGCGATCATATGGCCTCTTTGGGCCTGCGGATAGAGCTTACCGGAGGCGAGACGGCAGACGTTGGCGACCTGGTCAGAACCGTTATTGTAGACAGTACTGTATGCGCGCGGATTAAAAGAAGTGAAATTATTGACAATGCCCGGATAGAACCGGGCGATGTCATTGTGGGACTATGCTCTTATGGGAAAACAACTTACGAGGACTCCTATAACGGAGGAATGGGCAGTAACGGGCTCACCGGTGCCCGTCACGATGTCTTTTCTAAAATTCTTGCAGCCTCTTTCCCGGAAAGTTATGATAACGGTCTTCCGGAAGAGGTTGTTTACACGGGTTCTGCCCGGCTTGCCGATATTGAACCGGAAACCGGCCTGACGTACGGAAAACTTGTGCTCTCTCCCACCCGCACCTATGCGCCGGTCATTAATGCCATCCTGGAATGGTCTCGAAAATCGGTACACGGCATGGTGCACTGTTCGGGAGGCGGACAGACCAAAATACTGCATTTTACAGATAATCTGCATATTGTTAAAAACAACCTGTTTCCTGTTCCTCCGCTTTTCAGAATCATACAGAAACAAAGCGGCACCTCATGGGAGGAAATGTACACGGTATTCAATATGGGACACCGGATGGAGTTATATGTTCCCCGCGAGGCCGCCTCGTCAATTATTGACATAGCACAGCAATTCAACCTCGAAGCGCAGGTGACAGGATACGTAGAAGCATCCGACAAGGGGCTGGTTACCATTGAAAGCCCCTACGGAACTTTTTCCTATACGTTATAATGAGATCCGGCGCCTACATATTCATTTGCATCCTTTGTCTCCTGCTTTTTAGCAGATGCGGTTGCAACCGGGATGATCAGGAGATCGTACCACGGTTGCCAATAGTTACCGAAGTGCTTTCAGACGAAAATTCACCATGGTATATAGACCGTAGCGCTTATCCAACCTACAGGAGTCTATTGCCTGTTGGTGTTTACGGGACCGATGAAAGTTGCCTCTCCATGCTCGAGACCCTGCTGGAGCTCGATGCATTTGACAACATTACGGGAGATGAAGGAGCAGACGGAATCAAAGATTTTGCCGGCGAATATTTTAGCCTTATCTACCGGCGTATTATCCCAGACTCGGTAAGAATCCAGACCATCCGCAACCTGGCCCGCCTCATGCAGGGCGATTCAACGTGCATGCCGGCCAAAATATTGCTTATTACCAGTGATACTGTTTCTATAACCGCAATGGAAGACATTGGCCACCTGGTGGAGGACAGTAAGCTGGGAATCAAAGCGGTGAGCGTATTACACGAAGGGAACCTCTATATGCAGTCACTTCTGGAAAAAGCACGGGAAACCAACAAGGATAAATCCGGGACTATTGGAGTACTGGCACCCGGGGAAACAATCCTGGCCGGTGGATATACTTCCTTATCCAGGAATGCGTACGTTGCTGTACAGGATTTCTCACCCGGTATTACACCATCGCTCGACAACCCCGACTACCCCATTGTGAACGAACTTATTCCGGCATATTTCTTTAATTACTCGAGGGCGGAGATTACCTACAGGGGATCGCGCTATGAGCCTTCATTCATGCAGGTCCTTTCCACAGAAAACAAAATACGTTATTGTATTACCTCGCTGATGGAACAACTCAGAAAAGGCGGTCGTTCCCCGCTCAAATACCTTGTTTTAGGCGAAGGATCCCTGGTAAAATATGAGGGACTTATTATTGAATCGCTCAATATGCTAAGGAATTACAGGAAAGACGACCAGTATGTATACCGTCACCTTATTGAGCCCATGGTTGAGATCATACAACCACAGAAGGAAACAGCAAAATTGATCTATAGAATCCTGCGGAACGACTGCGTGGCGGCATTTCGTGCCACTCCCTGCCGCATAATAATAAATTCGAACGTACCCACTGACTTAACAAAATACCAATTATTGAATGTTTGCATCGACCATTGACAACAAAGCCATTGACAATCTGCCGTATGTAGCGCTAAACGGAAAGATACAGGTGGTCACAACTCAAAAACAGCTTGATAAGGCTCTGGAATACCTTTCTGCCTGCAATACTGTTGGTTTTGACACAGAAACTAAACCACGTTTTTCTGCCGGGAAAATGTATCGTCCTGCCATTCTTCAGTTGTCTACACCGGAAATGTCCTATGTTATTCATCTGAAAAAAGTGGGACTGCCGGAAAACCTGTCGGCATTCCTGTCCAATCCGTCGGTCATCAAAGTGGGGGCTGCCGTCAGGGACGATATCATTGGTCTGCAACGATATGCTCCTTTTACTCCGGGAGGTTTCACCGACCTGCAGGATATGGCACAGCAATACGGAATTGCTGAAAAAAGTGTACGTAAACTCTCGGCTATCGTGCTGGGAAAACGAGTATCTAAAACCCAACAGACAACCAATTGGGAAACCTATCCTCTTTCCGAGGCCCAATTACAGTACGCAGCTACCGATTCCTATGTATGCCTGAAAATCTACCAAACATTGCTTGCCAATGAGCAGGAGAAAAAGACGCCAAAAGAAAGAATGTACGAAGAGGCCCTCCGTCAGGCAGCCGCACTGATAGATCCCGAATCGGGGACAGTGACCAATCTGGCCAATATGGCCGCACTGCTTAAAGAAACATTCCATTTCTGGTGGGTCGGCTTCTACCTGGCAGACAAACAGAAAAACCAGCTGATCCTTGGTCCGTTCCAGGGACCACCTGCCTGTACACGTATTGCCTGTGGCCGGGGAGTTTGCGGAACTGCCTGGAAAAAAGGCGAGACAATTGTCGTTCCCGACGTGGAAAAATTCCCGGGACACATTGCCTGCAGCTCCCGTTCCAGGTCCGAGATTGTGGTCCCGTTGAAAAACGCCTCCGGTGAATTTGCCGGCGTACTGGACATCGATTCCGAGCGTCTGGAAACGTTTGATAACACGGATAAAATGTATTTGGAAGAATTGGCAAGGCTATTTGAAAAATTTTTATAACTTTGCAGCCCTGATCTGGTACCCTGGCCGAGTGGTTAGGCATCGGTCTGCAAAACCGAGTACAGCGGTTCGATTCCGCTGGGTACCTCAAAACGTTCGTTATGATCATTAATCCGCACTGGTTTGCTTTTCCGGTAAATGCGTTGGCGGGCCTGGTCATTATCTTTGTCGGCTGGAGAGCCAAAAAACTTTCTTCCATTACCCATATTGTTATTGCCCTGGCTTTAGTACTGGCCGTATGCCTTGTGCAGGGTTTCATGCCGGCCGGTTATCCCTTTACCCGCACATGGCCTTTTGTCGTCGCTCTCGTATGGTTACTGGTTGTGCTGACCTCGGCACTGTTCAGGAAGCCATCCTTAACTTATTTTGGGCTTTGGCTGGCACTGTTTGCCGGAGTGCTTGGGGCCGCAGACAGCTACAACGGGCAACTTCTGGTACACAAAGACGGTTTTTCGGGCGCCCCGTTACCTTTTGAATTAAGACTCACTGAATTTACTGTAGACACCTATCCCGGCGGAGAACCCATGGATTACAGGGCCGGAATTGAGCTGAGTGACAAAAACCGCACTGTGAATAAAACGTTGCGGGTAAACCATCCCGTAAGCTTTAAGGGACATCAGTTATACCTGTCCGACTACGGAAAAGACCGGGGAGACGGAATACCTTATTGTATTCTCATGTACACCCGGCAGCCATGGAGGTGGCTGGTTCTGTCCGGAATACTTCTGATGATGGCAGCAGCTTTAAAATCATTCTTCAAATGACCTGGGCTCATTTCATATGGTTTGCCGTTTTGGCTTTGGCGGCCTGGTCAGCAGGCTCTGCAGCAGCCTTTTCCGGAAAGGGAACAAACAGAATGGCTATCGTTTTTTATGTGGGAGGTATTATTGTCTACGGACTGTTTATCGGGGCTTTGTGGATCTCGCTGGAACGTCCGCCCCTGGTAACCATGGGAGAAACCAGGTTGTGGTATTCGTTTTTTCTTTCCATAGCGGGTCTTATTACTTACCTGCGCTGGAAATACAAATGGATCCTTTCGTCTGCCACATTACTGGCTCTGGTATTTACCCTTATTAATCTGCTCAGACCGGAAATCCATAACCAGGTGCTGATGCCTGCTTTGAGAAGCATTTGGTTTATTCCGCACGTTACGGTCTACATTTTTTCCTACGCGCTGTTTGCTTCTGCTTTTTTGCTGGCATTAACGGGATTGATAAAACCGTCTGCAGATGTGTTGTCGGCTATTGATAACCTCTGCAAGGCCGGGCTTTCTTTCTTTACAATAGGAATGCTGCTTGGCGCCATATGGGCGAAACAGGCATGGGGAGATTTCTGGAGCTGGGATCCAAAAGAAACCTGGGCTGCCGTAACCTGGCTACTGTATGTGCTTTACCTTCATACACGGAAGATGAACGTGAAATCTAAAAAGTTTTTTTATCTCCTGATTGTTTCGGCATTTATTTCGCTTCAGATAGGATGGTACGGCATTAACTACCTGCCATGGGCATCGCACAGTATTCACAACTACTCGCCCAACAGTTCCGGAAAATAGTTACTGAGCACATAATGCCCTGCCAGCAGCAGGTATAGACAAAATAAAAGGACATGGGCCCAAAAAGATTTTCTGTCTACAAACAGCGAGGTTAGCATAATTGAAACGGGTAAGAGTATTACCGGTATAAACGAACTCCTGTATGCGGGATACCCGGCAAAAACTACTAAAGAACAGAGAAGAATCCAGAAAAGAGTTTCGTAAAAACGCGATGTAATGACCGTTGTGGTCGCTTCTGCATGCAACAGCAGCCGATAAAAAGCAAAAAGCACCAAAAAAGCGATAAAAGAGACCAGAACGATCCCCGTTACCGGATATTCGTTTATTGCAACCGAAAAGCTCCATTCGGAAAAATGATTTATAATCCCCAGAAGGTATTGCCACGGATCATGTCCCCGGAACCAGACGACAAAGGAGGCCAGTGTCAGGGGTGCAGCAATGCCTCCGGCAAATGCCACGATATCTTTGGGAGATACTTTAGCCAGTCTGAGAAAGCTAATTAAGAAAGGAACAAACATGAAAAAGGCGGGAAAATGGATTAGCCCCGCACAGGTAATGAAGAAAGCAGTCATAAAAGGGCCCACCCGGGTGGCCGAAACAAACGCAGAGTAAACCAGAGAGAAGAGCGCCAGGGAAATAAGAAAAGCCGAGGAAAATGACTCGGGGGATGAGTATACCCGGGGAAAGCAACAGGTAATTCCGGCATAGCAAATCATTATCCAATAGGTCCTCTCGGGGAAAAGGGAAAACCGGTCGTTCAAAAAAGCAAGCATCATGCAGGTAGCCAGAATGAAAACCGGGGGCAGCACGTACTCGTACCATTCCGGTTTTTCAGCCAGTCCGCTGACATAAAGGGTCCAGAAAACCCCCAGGAGGATGACGGTAAAAAACGAGGCACCAATAAAACTTCGTCTGATAAAATTGATCATATCATATCATCCCTTACCGTATTCTATAAGATCAAGACCGATATCGTTTCTGTAGTATATACCGTTAAAGGATACGCGGTGAATCTGACTGTAAACAATCCGGCGTGCTTCTTCGGGATCTGTCCCAAGGGCAGACAGCGCCAGAACTCTTCCTCCTGCCGTCACCAACCCTGACTGGTCTGTTGTTCCCATATGAAAAGCAGTAACCCCGGTCACGTTTTCCAATCCGGAGATCGGGTGTCCTTTTTTATAGGTATCGGGATATCCTCCGGAGACACAAACCACGGTTACAGCCGCCATGTTTCCGGCAGAGAGAGGCACACTGTCCAGACTTTGTGTACCCAGTGAAAGACATGCCATGGCCAGATCTCCGCCGAGCCTCAACATAACGGCCTCTGTCTCGGGATCTCCCATGCGTACATTATATTCAATAACAAAAGGATCTCCCTGGCAATTCATCAGCCCAAAGAAGATAAAGCCCCGGTAATCGATTCCTTCTGCGGCAAGCCCGCGGATAGTAGGTAATATAATCCGTTCTTCCACCTTTTTCATAAACGGGGCATCGGCAAATACAACAGGAGAGACGGCCCCCATGCCTCCGGTGTTGGGCCCGGTGTCATGCTCGCCAATACGTTTGTAATCTTTGGCTTCGGGAAGAATTTTATAATTTCTCCCGTCTGTGAGCACAAAAACAGACACTTCAATCCCGGTCAGATACTCTTCAATGACCACTTTTTCACCCGCCTTCCCGAATTTCCCCCCCATAAGTTCTTTAAGATCCTGTGTGGCCTGTTGGAGGGTCAGGGGAATAAGCACGCCTTTTCCGGCAGCCAATCCGTCTGCTTTAAGGACGTAAGGAGGCTTTAGAGTATTGAGGAACAAACAGGCGGCCTCGTATTCATCGGCATTAAATGTTCTGTATGCCGCTGTTGGAATATCGTGACGCTCCATAAACCGCTTGGCAAAATCCTTACTTCCTTCCAGGCGGGCACCCTCTTTCCCGGGACCGACAATCGTTACTGCGCGCAATGCGGGAACGGATTCGAAATAATCCCTCAATCCTTTAACCAGTGGTTCCTCGGGCCCTACTACCAGGAGATTAATTCCATGGCCAAGTACTGCTTTGCCAATGCTTTCAAAATCGCTCAGGTCCAGCGGAATAGTTATGACAGGCCCACTTTGGGTCATTACTTTTTTCATTCCCGGATTACCCGGAGCAGCAAAAATGGTTTCCGTATGGGCAGATTGGGCCAGTTTCCAAACAAGAGCATGCTCCCTGCCGCCCGATCCTAAAACAAGAATTTTCATGTGCACAAAGTTAAGTATTAAAAAAAAAGACGTAACATTTTTTGGAGCATTACGTCTATTAGATGTAAACATAATTTATCTGAATATATGAAAAAGTTTTTTTTGACCCTGATTATGACATTATGTGCATTTGCTCTGGTGCAGGCACAAAACAGTTACGAAGAGATTTACACACGGTTCTCCCGTGAAGCGAACGCAGAGCGTGTAGACGTGGGCAATTTTCTTATGAAACTGGCCGTCGCACTTTCCGACGATGAGGAAACCCGTTTCATGAAAGACATCCGTTCCATTTCCGTTTTATCGCTGGAATCGTGCAACGAACAGGTTAAGGATGCATTCCGCACCGCAGTGGGTAAATCTCCCGAGACAGGACTTAAACTGCTGACAGAAGTTTCTGACGAATCTGAGAACCTGCGGGTACTTGCAAAGATGAACAAAAAATACATCTCACAGCTAGTAATCGTGAGTACGGGTGATGAACCCTGTCTGATTACCATTCGCGGTAAAATTGAACTTACCGACGTCCGCAAGCTGGTATCGACTAATATTGAAAAAAGCTAAATAATACAATTGAAATGAAAAAATGCATCATGCCACTGCTGGTGATCGTATGTATAACCATATCGTTGATAATAATCGCTTTCACCACAGAAAGAACAATCGAAAAAATAGATAATTTTGTAGCTGATACGGCCATTACAAGCAGCAATGGACTCAGAGACATTTAAAAAAACCTTCCTGCCCTGCCATGCAAAAATGTACAGGACAGCTTACAGGTTCCTGAACTGCAGTCAGGATGCGGAAGATGTGGTACAGGATGTATATGTAAGGCTCTGGAAAATGAGAGACAGTCTGGGTGATATTCGGAATTTCGAGGCCTATGCGGCCACACTTATAAAAAATTTGTGTCTTGACAAACTGCGGTCCGCCGTTCGGAAAACATCGAGATACAAAACCTCGGAAGTAGAAAAGGAACAGGGAAAAGACACAACGATCCAACTGGATTCCCGGAACGAAATGGAACTGATCTCACATATTGCCGAACAGCTGCCCCAAAAACAAAAAGAAGTGTTCAAGCTCCGCCATTTCAGCGATTTTTCGCTCCAGGAAATAGAAGAGATCACCGGGATGAGTCCCGTGAACATCAGGGTCCAGCTCAGCAGAGCCACAAAGTACATCAAAGAGCAATTCTTAAAATACGAACCTTATGAAAGCAGATAAAATGAAAGAGACAATTGACCGCTATTACGAACAGATAGAAGTCCCAGCAGATTTGGAAGCCAGGTTGTCTGCCGCCATAGATGCGCTTGCCGCAGAAGAAGCTGCCGCACAATCGGCAATAAGAAAGCCCGGGAAGGTAAGGCTTGTATTAAGGTTAGCGTCTGTTGCAGCCTGTATTGCGCTTATTGTTACCGTTGCCGTAACGGTACCTTACGACAAAAAAGAGTCCGTTGTACTTGCGGACACCTTCACCAATGTGGATGATGCTTACCGCGAAACAGAGAAGGTTTTGCTTTATGTTTCGCAGGTTATGAACAAGGGAATACAGAAAGTGGACAAAACCAGCCAGTCTGTATCTAAGGCAAATAATTTGAATAAGTATATTGAAATCAAGAAAAAATGAAAAAATTAACTCTTTTTATAGTCATGACGGCTATTGCCATATTTTCCTATGGCCAAAGCCAGTTTTATAAGAAATATTCTGCCTACGAAGGCATGACCAAAGTGTATGTTTCTCCTTCCATGTTTTCTCTCTTCGATGAAGGCAATGAAATCAATATCTCGGGAAATGTCAATATTTCCAAAGTCACAAAGAAGTTGTCCGGACTCTACATTCTTTCAACTGAAAATCCAAAATATATTACCGAGATGCGGAGTGATTTCGAGAAGCTAATCAAAGCCGGTACATTCGAACTGCTTATGGAAATGGAAGAGGGTAATGAAAAATGCGTGATCTATGTATCAAAAAACAAAGACATTATTACCGATATGTATATCTGCGCAAACGACGGAAGCGAATTTAACATTATCTACCTTACCGGGGAGATTACCCAGGAAGACATGAAAGGTCTGGTTGCGGAAATGAAATAACAGAATGTTGGTTATCTGTTAAAAATCCCTACAAATAGGGATTTTTTTTTGTGCTTTTATTCCTTTACTTTGCATGCCACCGAAAAAAAAAGGGCATTTTGATTATTTGCCTAGATTTGTACTTTATATATTATGTCAGCATGAGGAAGATTTTACTGTTTTTTATTACCGTAGCCGCTGCTACCTCTGTTTTACATGCCTCACAATGGAAATCTGTTGTTGCCGTTGTGGTGGACCAGACAACCCACTCAAGGCTGTCTGCAGAAATTGATCTGTACCTGAACGCAATACGCGAAGAAGGAAAAGGAACGGTCCTGATTATTGACCGTTGGCAACATCCCGATTCAATCCGTGCCGCCCTGAAGCATGAGTACCTGAACAACCACCTGGAAGGAGCCATTCTCATTGGAAACATTCCGGTAGCCATGGTCCGCGACGCCCAACACCTGACCACAGCTTTTAAAATGGACCAGACAAGGGACCGGAAGGAATCGTCTGTACCTTCGGACAGGATCTATGACGATTTTGATCTCTCCTTCGATTACCTGAGTCAGGACCCGGATTCCACCCTCTATCACTATTACTCCCTGAGAGCAGACTCTCCACAGTATATTGCGTGTGATATCTATTCATCGCGCATTAAGGCACCGGCTATTCCGGGCATGACTCCCTGCGAGGCCATTGGTGCATTCCTTACCAAAGCGGTTCTGCAAAAGCAACAGGCTGCAAAAATGAATGATATACTGCATTTTGCAGGTCACGGATACAATTCCGAATCTTTCAGCGCCCGGATTGATGAAGGCTGGACCCTTAAGGAGCATTTTCCTTTCTTAGGTAAAAGGCCAGGGGCTAAGCTTCATTTTATCAATTTCGATTCCGACCCGTTCATCAAGACCCGTTTGCTGGGGGCTTTGGCAGAAAAAGATCTGGATCTGGCCATTTTACACCATCACGGATCTGAATATGCGCAGCTGTTGAACGGAAATCCCAACACCAGCGTTGCCTCGCAATATATAGACTATGCAAAGATGTTCTTCCGCGACAAGATACGCAGTGCACGCGATACAGTCAAAACAAAGGCCTATTACCTGGAGAATTACGATATCACCGAAAACTGGTTCAAGGGATGGAACGACCCCGTAATCACTCAGGAGGACAGTCTTTTTTCGGCCTCGATGGATATTAATATTCCCGATCTGTACGGATTCCGTGCGGGCGCCAAAGTCATTTTACTGGACGCCTGTTTCAACGGATCTTTCCACCTGAACGATTACATAGCCGGATACTATCCTTTCAATAAAGACAGCCGGACGCTGGTGGTAAAAGCCAACAGCGTAAATACCCTTCAGGATACCTGGACCAATGAACTCGCAGGGCTTCTTAATGCAGGCGTTTGTGTGGGCAATTGGGCAAAAGGACAAATGACGCTGGAATCGCATTTGATAGGCGACGCCACTTTCCACTTCTCAAACGAATACCCGGGGTCTAACCTGGACCGTGATATCGTGAAAGAGAAGCATAACAACAAATTTTGGCGGTCTATGCTGAAAAATACATATCCCGAGTTCCGCGCACTGGGAATTAAAATGCTGACAGCCAACAAGGCCGTATCACCCGAAGACCTGCTCGACCTGGAATCGACCGATGAAAGTCCCGTAGTAAGGCTCCAGGCTTTCATGTCTCTTATGAGGTATGCAGACAGTTACCTGCCTCAGGCGATCATACGCGGACTGGAAGATTCTTATGAGTTGCTCCGGCGTATGGCAGCACTTTATGCTGCAAAAAACGGTTCTCCGCGGCTCATGGGAACAGTGGTCAGTACGTTTATAAACCCAACAACCCCGTCCCGCGTTGCTTTCCAGCTTAATTATGGCATGAACCAGTATCCCGCCGGGGAACTTATTGAATGCATTGAACAGATTTATGCGTTAAATCCTTACTATCCCTCCGGGGAACGGATGGAGAAGATAAAGGAATCAATATTAGCTAATGCCGAAAACCAAAAGAAGGAATTCATGGCGCTTGCAGATTCAACAGAAAACCGCAAAAACAAAGTCTTTACCATTAAGGCCCAGCGAAACTTGTGCCAGCCCCAATACCTGGAACAGATGATTGCCATGCTGGAAAATTGTGAAGATACAGAAATGCGTGTTCTGATAGCCGAGACACTCGGATGGTACACCCACTCGTACAGAAAAGACTATATTGTGGAACAATGCAGAAAGATTGCCGCCGGAGAGAAAGAAGCGGTCGTAAAACTCGAACTGGAAAAAACTATCAAAAGACTAAATAAAAACATTTAACCCAAAAACACTGACATTATGCAAAAATCACGTCTGATTTCTATACTATGCCTCCTGCTGGTGTCATTGGCCGCCACTGCCCAAAACAGAAGCGCCAATAACGCATCGGTAAGGGGTGTGGTTTTAGAACAAGGAACCAATGTCCCCGTAGAATTTGCCGTTGTAATCCTGTCGCCTTCGCAACAGCATACTACAACCGATAAAGAGGGACGGTTTGAATTCAAACAGGTTGAGCCGGGTCCTTCTACCTTAACCATTCAGTTCGTGGGCATGGAAACCCTTGAACGGAATATTGAAGTGGCAGCCGGAAAAGCACATGAGTATTCATTCGAAATGGTTACGGCCAACTTCCGTCTGGAAGAGGTAACGGTAACCGCTACGCAAAACAGGGCCGGACAGGCCACTGCCTCGAACATATCCAGGCAGGCAATGGACCACCTGCAAACGAGTTCCATTGCCGATATCATGGCATTGCTCCCCGGCGGGTCCATTGTAAATCCTACCTTGTCCAGCAGTACTTCCATTACCCTGCGTTCTACCTTCGACGGAGTGGGCTCAAGCTATACCACTTACGGAGCCGAGATGAACAGCCTGGGAACAGCCATTATCGTGGACGGCGCGCCGGTTTCCAACAACGCTAACCTGCAGACGCTTGCTGCATCTATCAGCGGAGGAGCAGACAATACCACATCCGGGGTGGATATTCGCGGATTGTCTACCGACAACATCGAATCCATTGAAGTGATCCGCGGTATTCCTTCTGCCCAGTACGGGGACCTCACCACCGGCGCCGTAATAGTAAAATCAAAAGCCGGGAAGGACCCTCTGAGCATTCGTCTGAAAGCCAATCCCAATACATATCAGGCCTCGGCCTCTAAAGGTTTCTCACTGGGCACAAATGCCGGAAATATGAACCTGAGCGGAGATTACGCTTACAGTACGGCCCGGCTTTACGAAGCCTATGACTACTACCAGCGTTTTAACGTGAAAGGGCTCTGGACCAAAACATTCGGAGAGAATTTCAACACCAATACTTCGCTCGACCTGAATTACCGGAAGGACACCCGGGAACAGAACCCCGATGATGAACGCAGTCAGTATTCAACCAGAGGAGAGGAAAAAGGACTGCGTCTGAACAGTTACGGAACATGGAATATACAGAAAGGCTGGCTGAAATCGTTGAACTACAGCCTCTCGTTCAGTTATGCAGACAAACGCAATACCGTATCGCAACTGCTTACCAATGCCGAATCGCTTCACTCCACCTGTATATATGACGGAGCCGTGGTTTCTAACGCTTATAACAAAGACATTTACGATATTAACGGAAACAAAATCACCAATATCCCTGCGGGGGTGAGCAATGCCTACGTTACCATGCTGCCTTATACGTATTTTTCAACTTACGATATCCTGGGAAAAGAACTGAACGGTTATGCCAAGCTCACTGCCAATTTCAATAAAAGATGGCAAAACGTAAACAACCACATACTCATAGGGATGGACTATAAGACGGACGGCAACCTGGGTGAAGGCAAGGTGTATGACGACACCAAACCGCCTTTCCGGAGCGCATCGGGAGCCAATTCTTCCTATCGCAAAAGACCATACAAAGACATTCCCTTTATTCATCAGATAGGCCTTTTCCTGGAAGACACCTATAAACAGACGTTTGGAAAGAACGAGCTGAATATCACTGCCGGAGCCCGTTTCGATTACATTAACGGCAAAACGGTACTGGCCCCCCGTCTGAACGGAGCCCTCGAGCTCTTCTCCGGAACAGTTACCCTTCGCGGCGGCTGGGGTATTACCGCCAAAGCGCCTACTGCCATTTACCTGTATCCCGAGAAAGCTTATTTCAACTACAATAATTATTATTACGACGGTACGGGTGATATTGTATCGACCATCCGCGTATTTGACACATCAAACCCCGACTTGGAAGTGGCTAAAAACCGCAAGGCTGAAGTCGGGTTCGATCTTAAGTTATTTGGCAAATACCGTCTTTCTGTGACGGCATACGATGAGCTTATGAAAAACGGGTATAACCTGGGATCCGATCTCAGTTCCTACCAACTGATTGAGTATACCAAATACAATGCAGTTAAGAATGCAGAAGGCAATTACGTACCCAGTCTGGACAGAACGTATAATATCTTCTCTTCGTATGCAAAACCGCTGAACAATATCTATTCACATAACCGCGGTATTGAGTTTGATCTGGATCTGGGCCGGTTTGATGCCATTCGTACCGCCTTCACCTTATCGGGTGCCTATATGCAATCTGTTTACAGAAACCAGGGCAATACGTTCGGAGAAAATGCAGACGGAAACAAATTGGAAAAACACATTGCCATTTATGAAGAAGGACTTTATACACGCTGCAAAGACCGTTTCATTTCCACCCTGCGCATCACCCACAATATTCCTCAGATAGGATTTGTAGTGACGCTGGCCACACAGGTGAACTGGCTGGAAAAATTCTGGACGGAATACGGGAACGA
>ERZ1645192.1701-NODE-1701-length-18338-cov-6.566483_pt1 | contig 18338 bp, 14 predicted proteins | sample MGYA00575354_ERZ1645192 | MGnify/ENA primary metagenome ERZ1645192 (study PRJEB40844, sample SAMN11349763) | freshwater sediment metagenome | isolation source: river sediment | host: Sediment | place: India: Faizupur Khadar , New Delhi | collected 2017-02-21 ... | reverse complement strand
AGCCCGGAAGAGAGCCTGAAAGCAGGAGGCCCGACTGCGAATCTCATTCCTCAGTAGGGGGAAAAATTACGGATGCTGGAAAAGATTTTCGTAACCTTGTGCGCTGCCGAAACATCTGATAATTCTGAGGGCCGGGCCGGTCCGATTCCTGCTCTCGTCGGTTGTGATGTATATGCCAGTAAGTGAAACAAGAACGCGCCAGCAGGATGAAGCCACGACGCGCCACCCGATGGTGATCGCCGCGCCCATCCAGAATACACCCGGCCAAAGCTCGACAGTGAGCCTTGGCGGTTGCACACGGCGCGCCATCATTGCCCTGCCCGACGGACGCGGCAACGCCAGGAGCCAGGCTGCGGAGACCATCGCCGCGCTGCAATCCGCTCTCGAGAATCCCGATGCGCCGATGCGCCTGGTTTCCGCCACGGTGTTTTTTCGCGCTCCCGGGGATGAGCCGGTGCTTCGCGCAATGCTGATTGAGGCTTTCGGTTCGCTCGTGATCACTTTTGTGAACCAGCCGCCATGCTGCGGCGCGGCCCTCATCATCGAAGCCTGGGCCATTGGGGGACCGGATGTGCGGCTCGAGGAATTCGGCAGGCACGCAGTTGCGTGGAGCCACGACGGCGCGCGCTGGGTGCATTGCGGGGATATTGCCGCTGCGGATCACCCGGAGGGTGTTTACGCGCAGTCGAGCATCGCCTTGCAACGCATGGGCCGGGCGTTGCGCGACGCGGGCGCCAGTCTGGAAAACGTCGTGCGGACCTGGTTTTACCTGGGCCAAATCGTCGGCGAAGACGGCGAGACCCAGCGTTACAAGGAGCTGAACCGTGCCCGGACGGATTTTTACAATGGCGTCACATTCCAGAGCAGGCTGCTCCAGGAGCCAAACGCGCAGGCTTTCTACCCGGCCAGCACCGGCATCGGCATGGATGGACGCGGCCTGAGCGCCAGTTGCCTGGCCCTCCAGACGACACGCGAAGACGTCCGGCTCCTGGCCCTCGAAAACCCCCAGCAGACCCCCGCGTACACCTACCACCCGCGCTACTCGCCCCAGAGCCCGAAATTCTCCCGCGCGATGGCCCTCGCGCTCGGACACAGCATCACGACCTGGGTCTCCGGCACCGCCAGCATCGTCAACTCCGAAAGCCAGCACGAGGGCAGCCCCGAGCGCCAAACGGAACAAACCATCGAGAATATCGAGCGGCTCATCTCCGCCGGAAATTTCAAATCACACGGGATGCCCGGGGCCGGCGCCACCCTCCACGACCTTGCCAAGGCGCGCGTCTATGTGAAACGCCCGGAGGACTTTGATGCGGTGCGCTCCGTGTGCTTGAGACGTTTTGGCCCGGTGCCCGTGGTGTATGTCGTGGCGGATGTCTGCCGCCCCGAGCTGCTCGTGGAAATCGAGGGTGTCGCCTTCTCGCGGCTCGCGTAGCCCGGATATTTCGTACTTCGAACGAAACAGCAGCAGACACGAGCGCCCGCATTGCCCCGGGCTATTCTCATTTCATCCCTGCAGGATATTTCATCCCTGCAGGATGTCGGTCTGGCTCGCCCCGCCCGTATGGTTGGCGCCCTTGCGTTGAATTGGCTGCCGGCGGCGCTACTTCAGGTTGCGGCAGAACTTTTCAATGCGGTCGAGGCCCTTTTGGATGTTATCCATGCTGGTGGCGTAGCTGATGCGGATGTAATCGTCCGCGCCGAAAGCGATGCCCGGGACGGCGGCGACTTTTTCCTGCTCCAACAGCTTTGCGCAGAACTCGGTGGATTTGAGGCCGGTATCCTTGATTTTCGGGAAGAGGTAGAACGCGCCTTTTGCGTTCACGCACTGGATGCCGGGAATGCTGTTGAGCTTCTGCCAGGCGTATTGGCGGCGCTTGTCGAATTCCGCAAGCCACTTTGGCAGGTGATCCTGAGGCCCGGTAAGCGCGGCGACCGCGCCCTTCTGGGCGAACGAGGTCGGGTTGCTGGTGCTGTGGCTTTGGATCGCGTTGATGGCTTTTGCGATCGGATCCGGCGCGGCGCACCAGCCCAGGCGCCAGCCCGTCATGCTCCAGGCCTTTGCGAATCCGTGCACCACGATAGTGTGCTCAAAGTGCGCTTTGGAGAAACTCGCCACGCTTTTGTGAACCGCGCCATCATAGAGCAGGTGCTCGTAGATTTCGTCGCTCATGATCATGACGCCTTTTTCCACGCAGACGTCGCCGATGGCCTTGACTTCGTCCGGGGTATAGACGGTGCCCGTAGGGTTGCTTGGCGAGTTGAACACCAGGAGCCGTGTTTTGGATGTTATTGCCGCGCGCAGCGCCTCGGGGGTGAGCTTGAACTCTGTCGCGTCGGTTGTCGTCACAATGACCGGTTTGGCTCCGGCCATTTTGACCATCTCCGGATAGCTCAGCCAGTAAGGGGAGGGGATGATGACCTCGTCGCCTTCCTCGCAGGTGGACATGATCACATTGAAACAGGAATGCTTGCCGCCGCAGGAAACGATGATCTGCGAAGGCTGATAAGTCAGGCCGTTCTCGCGCTGGAACTTGTCCGCGATGGCCTGGCGCAATTCGAGGATGCCGTTGGCCGGGGTGTACTTGGTGAACCCGGCGGCGAGCGCTTTGGCTGCCGCGTCCTTGATGTGCTGGGGGGTGTCAAAATCCGGCTCGCCCGCGCCGAACCCGACCACGTCCTGCCCCTCGGCCTTCATCTGCTTTGCCTTGGAGTCAATGGCCAGCGTGAGGGATGGGGAGAGCGAGGCTGCATGCCGCGAAATTTTGTAGTTCATAGATGCGCAGAGAAATAACATCCGCTCCGGCTGTGGCAAGCGGAAAGGACGGGGCGGCGCCCCCGGCTCGCCACGCGACAGTTTGAAAACGCTCGCTTGACACTTCAACGCGGGGTCTGTGACCCTGTTCGAGCCTTTGCTGGCGCTGGTTTAATGTGCTGCCGTATCCCTCGGCCGCCGGGCGCCCGCCCAGGGAAAGAGACTATGCGCTATACTCGTCGATCGTTTCTTCAGACAGCCGCCGCGGCCGGGATTCCCCTGATCCTGCCAACATCCGTCTGGTCGGCTGCCACCAAGCCAAACGACAAACTGGGAGTTGGCTTCATCGGGATGGGCAAGCAATCGCGGGGGCTTTTGGGGGGCTTTATCAACCGCAGCGATGTGCGGGTGCTTGCGGTGTGCGACGTGGACACCACCCGTCGCGAAGATGCGCGCAAGCGTGTGGACGCGCATTACGCCAGCACCACCAGGAGCGAGTGCGCCGCGTGTGTGGATTTCCGCGAAATCATCGCCCGGGACGATATTGACGCCGTTTGCATCGCCACGCCCGATCACTGGCACACGATTCAAGTGCTCGCGGCGCTTAAGGCCGGGAAAGATGTTTATTGCGAGAAACCCCTGACACATAACGTTCACGAGTCCAAATTGATACTTGCAGCCCTTGCGCCGGGCAGGCGCGTGATGCAAACGGGGTCCATGCAGCGATCTTCGAGCGAGTTCCGCGTTGCGTGCGAACTGGTGCGCAACGGCGCTATCGGACGGATCGAGCGCGTTGAATGCAGTTTCGGAAATCCGCCCGTCCCGTGCGATCTTCCCGGCGAGTCCGTCGAGCCGGGGCTGGATTGGGATATGTGGCTCGGGCCGGCTCCGGAGCGCCCCTACCATTCGGAGCTCAGCCCTCGCGGGATGCACGATCACTATCCGAACTGGCGGAATTACATCGAGTATGGCGGCGGGATGGTGACCGACTGGGGCGCGCACCATTTGGACATTGCGCAGTGGGGGCTGGGGATGGACGACAGCGGTCCCGTGAAAGTTTTGCCTCCGGCCGGCAAGGGGAATCGGCGCGGCGCAACGCTGGTTTATGCAAACGGTGTGACGGTGGAACACAAAGACGGTTTCGGCGTGGATTTCTTCGGGACGGAAGGCCGCATGCGGGTGAACCGGGGCAGGTTTGTTTTCGAGCGCCAGGGCAAGACGATTGCCTCGTTCAAGGGCGAGAAGGACCAGGACACCAACTGCGCGATGGAGGTGGGCAAAGCCGAGAAGGAGTTTCTCAAGGACGCTGCGACGCGGCTTTATGTGAGCCGCAACCATATTGGCGATTTTCTGGATTGCGTGAAATCGCGCAAGAAACCCATCACCACCGGGGAGATCGGCGCGCGCTCGGCCATTTGCTGTCACCTGATGAATGTGGCATATCTAAACCACGCGAGCTTCGAGTGGGATCCGGCGAAGAACGCGTTTGCCGGGGGCACAGGCAATCCAAAGTGGCTGACAAAGGAGTATCGAAAACCCTGGAGAGTATAATTTTTGAAAGCTGGAGAAACTATGGAATTGAATCGTGCGAGTCGAAGGGACTTTCTCAAAACAATCGGCGTCATTGTCCCTGGCGCCTGTGCCAGTCCCGTGCTGTTTGCGGCTGCAAACGAGGGCCGACGCCCGGTGTTTCCGGCCAGGGAACTTGCGGCTGACGTTGTGATCATTGGCGGCGGGCTCGGCGGTTGCGCGGCGGCACTGGCGGCGGCCCGGAATGGCTTGCGCGTCATACTCACCGAGGAGACGGACTGGATCGGGGGGCAACTTACCTCCCAGGCGGTTCCCCCGGATGAAAACAGGTGGATCGAAACGATCGGCGGGACCCGCAGCTATCTCGATCTGCGCCAGCGGATTCGCGAGTATTACAAACGCAACTTTCCGCTGACCGACGCCGCCCGGGCCAACCGGTTTCTGAACCCGGGCAACGGCGCCGTGTCGCGGCTCTGTCATGAGCCGCGCGTGAGTCTTGCCGTGCTCGAGGAGATGCTCGCCCCGTGGCAGGCGGGGTTGCGCGTTCAAATCCTTTTGCGGCACATCCCGACCGCGGCTTCGGTGGATGGCGACCGGGTGCGCAGTGTTGCGGTGAAGAGCCTCGAGACGGGGAACGAAGTGGTGCTGCATGCGCCGTTGTTTATTGACGCCACCGAGCAGGGCGACCTGTTGCCGATGACGAAGACCGAATATGTGACGGGCGCGGAATCCCGCAAGGAAACCGGCGAGGCGCATGCGCCGGAAAAGGCGGCTCCGGCCAACCTGCAGGCGTTCACCTGCTGCTTCGCGATGGAGTATCTTAAGGGCGAGGATCACACCATCGAGAAGCCCCGCGAATACGAGTTCTGGAGGGACTACGTGCCGGACATCAAACCGCCCTGGCCCGGGAAGCTGCTGAGCTTTGTTTATTCGAACCCGGCGACCCTCCAACCGCGCGATTACGGGTTCGATGCCGATAAAGAGACCGGGTTCTTTCTTTACCGGCGGATCGTGGACCGGAATAACTTCAAGCCGGGGACGCACGCGGGCAACGTCACCCTGGTGAACTGGCCGATGAACGATTACCTGCTCGGGAACCTGCTGGATGTGCCTGCTGCTGAAGCGGCCCGGCACCTTGACCGGGCCAAACAACTGAGCCTTTCGTTATTGTATTGGCTTCAGACGGACGCCCCGCGACCCGATGGCGGGACGGGCTGGAAAGGATTGCGGCTGCGCCCGGATATTGTGGGCACCGAGGATGGCATGGCCAAGTATCCCTACATTCGAGAAAGTCGGCGGATCAAAGCGGAGTTCACCGTCCTCGAGCAGCACGTGGGCACGGACGCCCGGGCGCAGAGCACAGGCATTCCAAAGAGCGAAGTGAAAGCCGAGCGTTTTCCGGATTCGGTGGGCATTGGCAGCTACAGGATTGACCTGCACCCGAGCACCGGCGGCGACAACTACATCGACATCGGTTCGCTCCCGTTCCAGATACCGTTGGGCGCGCTGATCCCGCAGCGGGTCGAGAACCTTATTCCTGCCTGCAAGAACCTGGGGGTGACGCATATTACCAACGGCTGTTACCGGCTGCATCCAGTGGAGTGGAACATCGGCGAGGCTGCCGGCGCGCTGGCCGCTTTCTGCCAGGCGAAGAAGCAGGCGCCGCGCCGTGTGCGCTCGAATGCGGCGCTGCTGGCCGAGTTTCAGAGCCTGCTGGTGTCGGATGGCGTGCCGCTGTCCTGGCCGTTAAACACGTAATCCTCGCTCAGCGGTTCGGCAAAGAGGCGAGGACCTGCTGAACCTTCAGCGGGTCCAGGGCGCGAGGCTGGGCTTTTTGGCGCGCGCAGAGCGCCCCGGCCACGCCGGCCGCAGCGCCAATCGCCATGGCAATGCACTGAACGCGATACGACGCATGGGCGTCGTGACTGCCGCTAATGCATCGGCCAGCCAGCAGCAATCCGTCCAGTTTTTCCGGGACGAGGCAGCCGTAAGGAATGTCGTAAGGTTTCACCTTTGCCGCAAATCCCTCGGCCTGCCCGGGCCCGGTGGGATTGTGAATGTCCACGACGAAATCCGCCGATCGAACGGCCCAATCATCCCGTTTGCGCCCGCTGATGACGTCTTCTCGCGTGAGGTACTCCACCCCGCGGATCCGGCGTGTCTCGCGCACGCCTATAGCGGATGGCATGGCTGAAATGTAGGCGTGCTCGAAACCGGGAGCGTGTTTGCGGAGAAAGTCGAGCACCTGGAACGCCTGGCGGCGTCCTTCCAGCTCGGCGCGAGTCAGATCCGCAACACGGGTGCCGTCAATATCGTTCACCTGGGTGGCGTTGATGATCCGCTCCGTCTCATAGGCGGAACGATAAACGCGAATAACGCCAATGCTTGCCGGCAGCTCGCCGCTTTTCTGTCCGCGCTCGACAACTTCGGCCCAGACGCCTTCGGGCACACGGACTTCGAGCGCCTCCTCCTCGCTGCCGCAGAGCAACGCGCGCGAGGGGTCCACTCCGGCAATCCGGTATTGAATGGAGACAGGCTGGAGGCGGCGGTCGGCAAATCGTCCAATCTCATACGCTGCCCCCGCGAAACAGGCGACATCCCCGTCGCCGGTGGCATCAATCACCATATCCGCATGGATTTCCTGGAGACCTTCCTTCGATAGCGCTCGAACTCCGGTCACGCGCCGTCCGCGCCGGAGGGTTTCTGTGGCCCAGGAGTGCAGTAGGATGTGCCCGCCAGCCTCGTGGATCATATCGGCATAGTCCAAATCCAGCCGTTCCTGAACCGGCCGGCGGCCCCCAATACGCTTGAGCATTTCCCGGACAAACGGGCTATCCACCCCGCCCATCAGGGGCCCCACCAAAGCGGTTACCCCCATGCCCCCGAGACGCCCGTAGCGTTCCACGACCAGCGTGCGGGCCCCGAGCCGGGCGGCGTTGACCGCGGCGGCAACCCCGGAGGGCCCGCCGCCGCACACCAGGACGTCGCACTTTCTCGATTGCGGCTTTTGCGTGGAGGCCACTGCAGTCCCGGGGGTGGCGCCCAGGCATGCCCCCGCGAGCAAGCCGCCGGTGGATTTAACAAAGCTGCGGCGAGACACATGTGCGGTCATGATTGAATTGTCCCTGGAGTCGCGGAGCGGGTCAACGGCAGAACCGCATGTTGGAAGATTCAAGACCTCTTATCGAGCTGTTCGGCTGCGACCAGCAGCATGGGGCCGACAAAGAAGGCCTTGCCGATAAAGTAGAGGCCGAGGCCGGTCCAGATTACGTTTTCACCGCGGCTAAAGCCGGTTGACGTTAAGATCCATAAACCGCCCGCAAGGCAGATGAGAAACGCCAGAGCCGCCGAGATTCGTGCCAGTATTTTCATTTGTGTCTTTGTAATGTTCAGTTTTTCGCTTTCATGGGCGCAGACGTTCCGGCAGAGGCGCCGGCTCCTGGCCCCGGGACATGGACTGCCAATAAAAACGCAAGGGCTGCAAGGCAGCGGGATTCACATGGGCAAGAATAGTCGGCGGCATTGCTGCGTCAAGCGCGGCGAAGCAAAGCGGAAAAGAGCGGGAGTTTTATCGAGTGGCGGGTGTTTCCGGGAATGCCGCCAACACATCCGCGATCCTGCGTCCGGCCTGCTGGTAATCCTCGCGTGTGAGCGCCCTGCCCTCGATGAGGGCGTAGGGAGTCTCGATGGAAATGCCGGGTGCGTTGAGTTCATCCTGGCAAAAGTTCCCGAAGCGCGGCGTTTCCCATCGGGACTTGTAATCTGCGGTGCGAACAAAGTTCTTTGCGGCAAATTCCCCGCCCATGGCTTCGCCTATAGCTGCCGCCAGATTTGTGGATGTGGATGATACTTCCGGCGCCTGGATGGATTTCGAGATGAAGGCGTACATCCCGGCGGCTTCCGTTCCGCCCGGCGAGTGGAAATCCACCCCACCCGAAAACCGGCAGCGTCCGGCAAACAGGCGCATGTCTCTCTGAAGCACCAGCACTTCGTGGCGCATGGGCGGGCTTCCCCATGCGCGGTTCAAGTCGTAGGGAAAGTTGTCTTTGCCATAGTCGCCCTGCTCGACGCCGTCAATATTGGCCAGGGGCGCCACCCAGACCATCGGCGCTTCCTTTCCCATCTCCGCGAACCGCCGAAGCACTCCATCCAGCACCCATGAACCGCTCACTTCGCCCGAGTGCTGCCGCGCAAGCAGGTAGAATCCGGGGCGTTTGCCATTGCGCGCGCCGTAGTCGTTGCTCAGTCGCAGTATGGGTCGGCCGCCCTGGCTGACGCCGATGGTATCGGCGCGCCAGAATCCCGCGGTTTCCTCGATGAGCTTGTCCAGGTGCTCACGGTCGTAGGGGTAGGACAAGGCGATGTCCATGAAATCCGCAGGCATGCGAAAGCTCCATGCGGCCTCACGGCGTCCATCCGCAAGCTGGATAATCTTCGGGGCCCCTGCGCGTTGCCAATCCTGATTCGCGAGTCGGAAGACAGGCCGGAAGTGGGCCAGTTGGCCACCGCCGAGCGTGTTACCGGGACATTCGAGCACCACCTTCAAGTGTTCCTGAGCGGGGCTCGAATCATTCAGGGCGTTCTCTTTGCCGGCGGTCTCGAGGTGTTTCATGCGAAAACAGAACCACAGACATTCCGGACCTCCGTGGGGGTGAGGAGTGAAGCGCACGGTGGTGGTGGCGGCTTCGTCAGTGACCCGCACGTTTGCCGCATTGCCGGAAGGAATATCCGTGGAGACCGCGATGCGACTGGAGGCAGTCGCCGACCGGGGAAGAATTGCCAGAAGAACGCACAGGACCAGGCAATCGGTTGCGGACGGAAACCGCTTTCCGCGCGGGGAAGTCCGGTGGGATCGCAGGAGTTTAAGCGGAGGATTGGCCGAATGCATTTCCTACACATTTACGTGACTGGCGCCGGAATTCAATAACCGGCTTTCAGGGAGAGACCGGGGCGGTGTTTGGCGCGGATGCGTTGAGGTTTGGCGGGGTGCGCGCCTTGTCTGCCTGCAAAATCGGCAGGCGGGCTTATCCGACGATTGCCGGGTCGCCGTACAACGTGAATGATCCCGCGCGCATGATCGCCACGTCCATGATCTGCCCGACATGGCGGGGTGATCCTTCAAACACCACGATCTTGTTGCAGCGAGTCCGGCCCGTGAGCCTGGATTTATTCCGCTTGCTGGGGCCCTCGACGAGGATCTCGACGCGACGGCCAACCATGGCCTCGTAGCGTGATGCCGCGATGCTGTTCAGGAGGCGCAAGAGCCGCTCGTTGCGTTCGTCGCGAACAGCCTGGGGCGCCTGGTCGGGCATAGTGGCGGCGGGCGTGTCGCGTCGTTCCGAGTATTTGAAAATGTATGCCTGGTCGAATTGCGCCTCGCGCACCAGCGCCATTGAATCCTCGAAGTCGGCCTCTGTTTCGCCGGGGAAACCGACGATGATGTCGGTGGTGATGCCCATGCCGGGCTGAACCTTGCGCAGCTTTGCGATCAGTTCGAGGTAACGTTCCCGCGTATAGCCGCGGTGCATGAGCTTGAGGACGCGGTTGCTGCCGCTCTGGCCCGGGATGTGGGCGCTTTCGACGAGCTTGGGGATGCGGGCGTAGGCATCCACGAGGTCGTCGCCGTAACCCCTGGGATGTGGCGATGTGAACCGTATGCGCTGGATGCCATCAATCTCCGCAACGGCTTCCAGCAATTGCACAAAGGCGGACTTGCCGTTGCGTGGCGGAACCTCGCGGCGGCCGAAGCTGGTCACGATCTGTCCCAGCAGCGTGATCTCCTTGACACCCCGGGCGGCCAATTCCACGCATTCGGCCACAATGTCCGGAATTTCGCGGCTGCGTTCTTCTCCCCGCGTGGCCGGCACAATGCAGAAGGTGCAGTGTTGATTGCATCCCTGCATGATGCTGACGAACGCCGTGACAGCCTTCTGCCCATTTCCATCCAACAGGTGCTCGCGAAGGGCGGATTCGCTTCCGTTCTCCCGCTCCACATCGACGACCGGCCCCTGCCGGGTTTTGAGCAGCTCATCAATGTACTCGGCGGCGCGATGAAACTTTTGCGTTCCGAGAACCAGGTCCACGTCCGGCAGGCGATCAATAAGTTCGTGTCCGCGGCTTTGGGCCATGCAGCCAAGGAAGCCGAGCACGGGTGTCCGCGCATAACGCTTCGCATCCGCCGCCACCGCCCGCATTTTGTTGAGGGCTTTGCGCTCGGCCATATCGCGCACGCTGCAGGTGTTCAGCAGGATCACGTCGGCCTCGGCCTCGCTGGCTGCCAGCACGTAGCCTTTTGCGATGAGTTGGGCGGCCACAGCTTCGCTGTCGCGCTCATTCATCTGGCAACCGTATGTTTTGATAAACACGCTTGGCATGATCGGCCTGTTCCGCGGGGAAACTAGCGCAGAAATGGCAGGATTCAAAGCGCGGGTGAGCCGCGCCTGAGCAGGACGCATGCAGGAGAGAGGCGGCCCCGGGCCAGAGGCAACCCGCCGGTTCGCCGGGGCCGGTCGCACAATTGCCGATCAGCGGAGTGTTTGAACACCGCCACAAAGATGCACCTCGATACCGAGCTCTGCGAGAGCGGCGGCCTTGATGCGGCAGGCGCGATGGGCTTCCCGTTCGCTGGGCGCATAGACCACCTGGACGTGGTTGGACTTGTGCCGGGCCATCATCTGGTCGCGGGTGACACCGCTGAGCACCGCGTGCATGATGGGCCACTGTGGCGAGGTGAGCTTCCATCGGCGCTCGGTTTCCTTTTCCGGAAGCTTTACGGCATTGCCCACGCCGATGTCGCAGTGGAGCCTGCCGTTCATGACAAAAACCCTGCTCCAGACGATCGGTCCGGGCCTGCTGACACCTTTGATGGTGCCGCCGCCAAGCCGAAAGAACATGGGCGGCTGGCGTTCACTGGTGGCTCCCCTGTAGCCGCCCGTCAGGTGTGCCGGGGGCACAGCGCCCGAGATGAGAAAGACCCACACGAAATCGTTCACTCCCGCGCCACGGTAATGTTCGCCCCACCGCACATCGTGCAGGGTGTTTTCGGGCGGGAAGCCCAGCTCGCGCCATAGCTTGTAGGTGACAAGGCCGTCCAGGCCCGCGCATTCATCCACCTCGTTGAAGTGAGGGACGGCCTCGCCGTCGAAGAGCACCCGGCGGCCATCCGCGCTGCGCACGGGCGGACGGTCCACGTTATTGAGCAGTCCCTCGACCAGGTCGCTGGCGGGCGCGAGGTCCTTGAGCCCCTGCTGGTATTGGATGCCGATGGCGTCGCAGCCGAACTCATCAGCCAGCCGGACGGCGGCGATATACATTTTGCATTGGGTGAGCGTCTGGGATTCCGTGAGATGTTTCTCTTCAGATTTGCCCCAGTTGAACTTCATGCCCTTTTTGAGCAGCCAATCGAGCACCTGGCGCGCTTCCGAATCCGGCACTTTCAGCATCGCCGCGTAAAGCGTGGACTGGCTGAGGCGCTCCTTGAACAGGCCGGTGGGGTGCAGCAACTCGTCCGGGACGATTGCGTTGAACATGCCCATGCAGCCTTCATCGAATACGCCGAGGATCGCCTTGCGTGATTTGATCTCGCGTCCCACCCTGCGGCCGAACGCCTCATCCTCCGCCGGGAGCTTGACGAGCTGGAGATCCCGGACGTGGGTTTGGTCATGTGAGACGGAGCCCGTTTTCAGCCATTGCCGCAGGCCGGACTTGAACAGTTCGTCCTTGAAATCCACGCTCCAGAGGGAGGAGTAGGTGACTCCCGCCTTGGTCATGGACGCGTTGAGGTTGAGGGCGCCGACCAGTCCCGGGTACGTTCCGCTCCAGTTTGCGACCGTCAGGATCGGGCCGCGATGGGTGGTTAGACCTGCCAGGACGTGGTGGCTGTATTGCCAGACGCTTTCGGCGACGATGAGCGGGGCGTTGGGATCGAGCCGCCGGAAAACTTCCATGCCCATTTTTTGCGAGTCAATGAAACCGTGCTTTCGCTTTGGATCGAACGGGTGGGCGCGCACGACTTTCCAGCCCTCGGCGTTGAGGGCGCGGGTCAAGGCGGCCTCCATCCTGGCCTGTTCGGGCCAGCATTCGAGGTTCGCCGCGGGCCGAAGGTCGCCGCTGGCCAGCAGGTAAACGTGCTTCGACTTGATAGGAGCAATCTTCTTCATGGATCGGTACAATGAACCCCGCGAGGCGATTTTCAATTCAAAAATACCCGGTGTTTGCGTTGACACATCCCCGGGCATTCGAAAACATCACCTGCTATGGCTGATGCAAAATCGGGCGAATTGATGGAGAAAATAGTTTCCCTCTGCAAACGCAAGGGGTTCATCTTTCAGTCCTCGGAAATATACGGCGGGTTGAACGGCTTTTGGGATTACGGTCCCCTGGGCGCGGACCTGAAGCGCAACGTGAAAGAGGCGTGGTGGAACCGGATGACCCGGATGCGGGACGACATTGCGGGACTGGATGCCACGATCATCATGCACCCGCGCATCTGGAAGGCCTCCGGGCATGTGGACACCTTCACAGACCCGATGGTGGATTGCAAAACCTGCAAGGGGCGGTTTCGGGCGGACCAGGTGCATGAAATCCCCTGCCCGCAAAAACCGAGCAAGATGGTTTGCGAATGCCACGGGGAAAAAACCGAGGCGCGCCCGTTCAATCTGATGTTTGAAACCACCGTGGGGCCAATTCGCTCGGACGACAACATCGCGTACCTGCGGCCGGAAACCGCGCAGGCCATTTTTGTCCAGTTCAAGAACGTCCTGGAGACCGCGCGGCAGAAAGTGCCGTTTGGCATTGCCCAGGTCGGCAAGGCTTTTCGAAACGAGGTGACCCCTCGCAATTTCACGTTTCGATCGCGCGAGTTTGAGCAGATGGAGCTGGAGTTCTTCATCAAGCCGGACGAGGCTGTCGAGGCGATTTGCGGCTCGGTTGCCGTGCCATCCGCGCCGGGGCACCCGGGAGAACCCCGTCCGGATTGGGGCTGGAAAATGTGGCACCAATACTGGGTGGAGGAGCGGATTCGTTTTTACGAGGAGATCGGGCTTCCGCGCACGACGCTCGAGGAGTATTGGCAAAAGCCCGCGGAGCTGGCGCATTACGCGCGTGCCACGGTGGATTTGCTTTTCAAATTCCCGTTTGGAACACAGGAGCTGGAGGGGATTGCCGCCCGCAGCGACTTTGACCTAAGCCAGCACCAGCGTTTCTGCGGCAAACCCATGACCGTTTTCGACGAGGAGCTGAAGGCCGCATGGCCGAGACTCGACGCACCAAAGCAGGAATCGCTCAAGCAGCAGTACCTCCAATCCCGGCTGAACTACCTGGTTCGCGCGGGCGAAGAGAAGGAGAAAGCCGAGGCGCAGGCGAAAGCCGATGCCGAAGCCCTTGGCAAGGGGTATTACGTTCCGCACGTGATCGAGCCCAGCGCCGGGGTGGACCGGCTGACGCTGGCATTGCTTTGCAACGCGTACAGCGAGGACCAGGCCCCGGACGAAAAAGGAAAGATGGAGACGCGCATCGTGATGCGGTTGCACCCGCGGATTGCGCCTGTGAAAGTGGCTGTGTTCCCGCTGCTCAAGAACAAGCCGGAGCTGGTGAGGAAGGCGCTGGAGGTTCGGGACTTGCTTCGCCCCCACATGCCCGTGTTTTATGACGAAGCCGGCGCGATCGGCAGACGGTACCGGCGGCAGGACGAGGGCGGGACGCCTTTCGGGATCACCGTGGACTTCGACACCCTGGGCGAGAAGGGGCCAGACCTTAAGGACACGGTAACCCTGCGCGAGCGCGACAGCATGCGGCAGGAGCGGGTGCGGATCGCGGATCTCCCTTCGATTCTGATGGACAAGATCCGGTAAACGAAACTTATGGAGTACGAGGCGGTCATTGGTCTTGAAACGCATGTGCAGCTCAAGACCCGGTCCAAGATGTGGTGTGGATGCGTGAATGAGTTTGGCGCGCCGCCGAACACCAACGTCTGCCCGGTGTGCCTCGGCATGCCGGGCGTGCTGCCGGTCGCGAACGACGAAGCGCTGCGCCTGACCGTTCTGACCGGCCTGCTTCTCAACTGCACCATTCCGCCTTACGCCAAGTTCGACCGGAAGAATTACTTTTACCCGGACGTTCCGAAGAATTACCAGGTCACCCAGTATGACAAGCCTTCGACGAGCAACGGCTGGCTGGATTTCGAATTCGCCGGCGGCGTCTCGCGTGTGCGCATCACCCGCGCCCATCTCGAGGAGGATGTAGGCAAGAACTCGCACTTCGAGCGCGGCAGCGGAGTGGACTTCAACCGCGCGGGCGTGCCCTTGCTTGAGATCGTGTCCGAGCCGGACATCCGGAGCGCCGACATGGCGTATGACTATCTCAACGCGTTGAAGGAAGTGCTCGTTTACGGCGGCGTGAGCGATTGCGACATGGAGAAGGGCATGGTCCGCTGCGACGTGAACGTGAGCGTGCGGCCGAAAGGCGCGCAGGAGCTGGGCGCCAAGATCGAGATCAAGAACATGAACAGCTTCAGCGGGGTTCGGCGCGCGCTGGAGTATGAGATTCCCCGCCAGATCGGGGTGCTGAGCTCCGGCGGGACGCTGCATCAATCCACCCGCCGCTGGGACGACGAAACGGGAATCACCGAGGAGATGCGCACAAAGGAACACGCGCACGACTACAGATACTTTCCCGAGCCTGACCTGATGCCCTTCGAGCCGACGGCGGCGTGGCTCGAGGAGGTGTCCCGCCGGGTTGTGGAACTGCCGTTTGCCAGGAAGCGCCGGTTCATGGAGCACTATCAACTGCCCGCATCGGATGCCCAGGCGTTCGTGTGGGATGCGCCGCTCGGCGACTATTTTGAAAAGGCCGCCCGGGACTCGAAGAATCCCAAGGGCGTTGCCAACTGGGTGATCAACGGTCTTCGCGGCGCGCTCGCCGCATCGCAAAGCTCGCTGGATCAGGTTCAATTTGCGCCGGGCGCGCTTGGCGAGCTGGTGGAGCTGGTGGATAGCGGAAAGATCAGCAGCAAAATCGCCCAGGACGTTTTTTCCGAGATGTTCGCCACGGGGGAGGGCCCGCTGGCGGTGGTGCAACGAAAAGGGCTTGCCCAGGTGAGCGATGCGGCGGCCATCGAACAGTTCTGCGACCAGGCGATTGCGGCCAACCCGGGTCCCGCGGCGGATTACAAAGCCGGCAAAGCGGCCGCGCTCAATTTTTTGAAAGGCCAGGTCATGAAGTTAAGCAAGGGCAAAGCCAATCCCGCGTTGGCCGGCGAGATTCTCGAAAAGAAGCTCAAGTAACAGGCCGCGACATTTCCTGCCTCGCCTGTTCATGCGCACGCAGCGGTGTTTCAGCGAAGGGAAGATCTTTTCGCCGTTGCCCGCGATCCGTTACAAAACCTCTTTCACCGATGGCGCAATGGGCGCAATCCGGTTGTTCATGTAATATCCCGCGGCGCGGACATATTTCTCGGCGTAGCTTTTGATGAGGTTTTTTTCCTCGGCAGTCAGATCGCGCACGATTCTTGCAGGGGCTCCCAGCACGAGAGTTCCGGGCGGGATGCGCATGCCCAGGGGCACGAGCGAGTTGGCGCCGACCAGCGAGTTGCGCCCGACCACAGCTCCATCGAGCACCGTGGCGTTCATTCCGACCAGCGCTTCGTCCTCGACGGTGCATCCGTGAACGATGGCGCCGTGCCCGACGGTGACGTAATTCCCGAGCTGGCAGTTCATGCTGTCGGAGAGGTGGAGGACGCAGTTGTCCTGAATGTTCGTGCAGCGTCCCACAATGATTTTGTTGATGTCGCCCCGAAGCACTGCGTTAAACCAGATGCTGGAATAATCACCGATGGAGACATCGCCGACAACGACCGCGCCCTGCGCGATAAAAACGTCTTTGCCAAGCGTTGGCCCTTTGGAAAGAAACCTTCCGAATTCCTCGTGCGGAGTCATCATTCTCCCATCAGGTGCGCGGCGACTTTCCGCGTGTGCGGCGCGAGGCGGTGCTCCCACAAGTAAATGCCCTGCCAGGCGCCGAGCGCCGGTCTCGATCCCATCACCGGGATCAACAGTGAAACCTGTGTGAGCGCCGAACGGATGTGGGCGGGCATGTCATCGTCTCCCTCGGCGGTGTGAATAAAAAGCGCGTCGCCATCCGGCACGAGCCTGCTGAAAAACGCTTCAAGATCCCGCTGCACGGCCGGGTCGGCGTTTTCCTGGATCAGCAGGGATGCCGAGGTGTGGCGAACGTGGAGGGTGAGCAACCCGGTGTTGATCCTGGAGTCGCCAACCCATGAGACGACCTCGCGGGTGAATTCGTACAGGCCTTTTCCCCGGGTGGATATCGAAAATTCGCGCGTCGTTTGCCGCATGATGCTTTCCCGACTACCTCTTTGGCTGCTTGCTTTCGAGAAGCTTCTCGAGTTGCTCGTTGCGGGGCTCGCCGGCAGCCAGCGACTTGTTGTAATGGAATCGGGCCAGCTCCACCAGCGGGGGATTCTGGTTCAGGTACACCACGGCGAGGTTCTGGTGCGCGGTTCCGTAGCCGGGTTGGAGTTGCACCGCTTTGCGCAGGGCGGCTTCGGCCGGACCGCGCAGGCCCTTTTCGCTCAGAACCAGGCCGAGGTAATTCTGGATTTCCGCGCTTTTCGGATCGAGTGTGGCCGCGCGGCTCAGGGCGTCGAATGCGTCGTCGTGCCGCCCTTGCAGGAAGCGTAACCGCCCCAGGGCAGCCATGGTGAAGGCGTCATCGGGCGCTATCTCAAGCGCTCGCTTCAGATTCGCCTCGGCCTTGTCGTATTCCCGGCGCGAGATCTGGACAGTCGCAAGGTTCGCGAGGGTCACGACATCTGTGTTGTCCTGCTGGAGCACCTGCTCGAAGCCCGACTCCGCCTGATCGAGGCGGCCCGCCGCAAAATCTCTTTTGGCCTGCGCGGCCATGCCTGCTGTGCTGGCGGAGAACTTTCGGGGGGGCGGGCTGGCGGGACTGGGTTCGGCAAAAACGGGTTCCGGCGCCCGGAACAGGGCCAGTTCCTCCGGAGAATACGGAATTTTCTGCGCCTCGAGTGCCTGGAGCCGGCTCTTCACGCTTGTAAGCTCGTTCTGCAACTGCCGAAGCCGCGACGCGCGCGACCCGGCTTTGACATCCTTCAGCTCGCGCTGAGCGGCGGCAAGCTTCCGGGTCAGAGAGTCGCGCTCCTTTTCCAGCTCGCGGATACGCCGGGCTTCCGATCGGGTCGGAGGCGGTTCGGCGATGGCCGGAGCAGGCGCGGAACTTTCGGCAGGCGCGGGGGCCAGTGTCACAACCGGCGGCGCTGCCGGCGCTGGTAACGGCGCGGGTGCTGCCGCTTCGGCCTGAAGCGCTGCGACGCGGTTTTGCAGGGCTTTCTTTTCAAGCAGCAGCATATCTTTTTCGGACGTCAACGCGGCCAGTTGCGCTTCCAAAGTAGCGGTGGCGGAAGGCGCAGTCTGCAAGCTGGCATTTTTGGCCTGCGCTTCCGCAAGCTGCTTTTTCAAAAGCTCGTTCTCGGCTTTGAGCGCGCCGGCGGTTTGCGAATCGGTTTCAAGTGCTTTGACGCGGGCCTCGAGGGCCAGGCGTTCCGCATCGAGCTTATTGATCCTCTCCTGCCGCTCGGCCAGTGACTGATTCGCCTTGTCCAGGGCTTCCTTGTTGCCTGCGGCGGCATTCGCCTCAAGAGCGGTCAACCGGTCCTGCAAGGTGCGTTTCTCAAGCTCGAGGATGCGCACTTTATCCATCTGCTCGGAGAGTTTCTTTTCCATTTCCGAGAGGGCTGCCCGGTCGGCGGGTGAGGATTGGGGCGGCTGGTTCTTGAGCTGCTCGATGTTCACCTTGAGCAGGTCGTTCTCCTTTTGAAGCGCCTGGAGCCGCTCCTCGGCTTTTTGAAGTTCGCGAGGGTCCACGGCGGCCGGGCGCACCCCGAGCGCTTCCCGAAGCTGGGCCTGCAGCTTGTCGCGATCGGTCTGCAGAGACTGGATCTGCTCCTGGAGAGAGCCCACCTGGGCCTGAAGCGCTGCGAGGGCTGCGTCTGTGGCGGGCCCGCCGGCGCCGGGATCGA
>ERZ1645192.1700-NODE-1700-length-18343-cov-4.500711_pt1 | contig 18343 bp, 17 predicted proteins | sample MGYA00575354_ERZ1645192 | MGnify/ENA primary metagenome ERZ1645192 (study PRJEB40844, sample SAMN11349763) | freshwater sediment metagenome | isolation source: river sediment | host: Sediment | place: India: Faizupur Khadar , New Delhi | collected 2017-02-21 ... | reverse complement strand
GCCGACCTCGTTGCCGTTGGAAACGAAGTGCTTTACCGCGATGCGCTGGCTTCGCTCAGCGAACCCGCCGAAGCCTTTGATTACTATATCTGCCCATTTTGCGGCTACACCGAAAAACGCAGCGCACCAGAGAAGTGCCCTGTTTGCGGCGCGCTTGCTAAACAATTCATCGTTGTCAACTAATCTATAATAAATATCACCTGATAAATCCCTGAGTCTCTTCAGGGATTTTTCTATTAAACCCATCATTTAATCCATAATAGTTTTTTCTTCCTTTAATTGTCAAAGAACCATGTTTGGTTGCGACGAGTTGCCGGCAGTGGTAAAATGATGTTAGGTAAATGCGGATAAAATCTACCGCGATGAGAATTTTTTAGGAGGTTCTAATTCAATATGGAACAGAAATTCGGTTCCTTCGAACTCAAAAGAGGTTTGGCGCAAATGCTTAAAGGCGGCGTGATTATGGATGTTGTCAACGCCGATCAGGCCAAAATTGCTGAAGATGCCGGTGCCTGTGCTGTGATGGCGCTTGAACGTGTGCCTGCAGATATCCGCGCCGATGGCGGTGTGGCGCGCATGAGTGACCCGGATATGATTCAGAAAATCATGGCAGCTGTGAGCATCCCAGTTATGGCAAAGTGCCGTATTGGTCATTTCGTTGAAGCGCAAATACTTGAGTCACTCGGTGTGGACTACATTGATGAATCTGAGGTACTCACCCCGGCGGATGAGGCTTACCACATTTACAAACACGGCTTTAATGTACCTTTTGTGTGCGGCTGCCGCAACCTTGGCGAAGCCTTACGCCGTATCGGCGAAGGCGCTGCAATGATGCGCACCAAAGGCGAGGCCGGCACTGGTGATGTTGTCGAAGCAGTGCGCCATGCACGCTCTGTTTACGGTGAAATTCGCCGGTTACAGAACATGCCTGAGGAAGAGGTGATGTCTTACTCGAAAGAGATTGGCGCACCGTTCGAGCTGGCTATGGAGGTGCGTTCACTTGGCCGCCTGCCTGTGGTGAATTTTGCCGCTGGCGGTATCGCTACTCCGGCGGATGCTGCATTGATGATGCAGCTTGGGGTTGACGGCGTCTTCGTAGGTTCCGGTATCTTCAAATCTGGAGACCCTGCCAAACGGGCAAGCGCCATTGTTAAAGCCACCACGCATTACAACGATCCAAAGATCCTGGCTGAGGTAAGCCGTAATTTAGGCGAAGCTATGGTTGGGCGTCAGATTTCCGCCCTGCCTGAAGAAGAAAAGCTCGCCAAACGAGGTTGGTAAGAAAAAGATGAAGATCGGCGTCCTGGCGTTACAGGGAGCATTTGCCGAACATCAATCACTCCTCGAATCCATCGGGGTCGAAGTGTTGCAGGTGCGCCTGCCGCAGCAGCTTAATGGTCTCAACGGGTTGATCATCCCCGGCGGAGAATCCACCACCATCGGCAAACTGGCTGAAGATTTTTCTCTCATCGAACCGCTGCGGGCTTTTGCACAAGACCACGCGATTTGGGGTACTTGCGCCGGAGCAATTTTCCTCTCAAAAGACGCCGGCAGGAAACAGCCCCTGCTCGGATTAATGGAGATCACCATCGCGCGTAACGCCTTTGGGCGCCAGGTGGATAGTTTTGAAGTTGATCTTGTGGTACCCGCTCTGGCGAATATTGACCCAAGCGGCATGCCGTATCATGCGTTTTTTATCCGCGCTCCGCTGATTGAAGCGGTTGGCGAGGGTGTTGAAGTGCTGTCGCAATTGGCAGATGGCAGAATTGTGGCAGCCCGTCAGGGGAAAATGCTCGCCACTTCATTTCACCCTGAATTAACCAACGATGATCGTTTCCATCGCTATTTTCTGGAGTTGGCAAAATAAACATTCGCCCGATTGCCTGGTACGACCTACCATCCATTTTAAGGCAGGCAAACCAATTATTAAGCCTGCGCAAAATGGATTATTTAATCCGTGGTAATCCAATCAGATTAACCGAACTGGTGTCACACCTGAACACCAGCAAGTACGGTTACACCGCGGTATTGGACCACACAGAATCAAACCGAAAATATTTCAGCCAGGTCATTCATCCGCCTGAAAAGCGTTCAGCTTATTTCACCTTTCTAACTCCAGACCACTTTACCAACCCCAATTCCATGCTGGCGCTTGTAGACTATCTTTCTTATCAGGCCGGTGAATTGGGCGCGCAGAACGTTCTGGCGGAAGTTGAAGAATCTCACCCGCTTTTTGAAACGTTTCGTCGCGCAGGTTTCAGCGTCTTCAGTTGGGAATCCGTTTGGCGGCTGCCGCAAAACTCGCCTGATGAAGAAAGCGCCACTAAGTGGCATATTCCCACCGTCACTGACGGTAACACCGTACGCAGCTTCTATCAGACCCTGGTGCCGCCGCTTGTGCAGAACGCCGAACCTTTTGTAAATGGCGCTGCTCAGCGCCTGCTTTATAAGACCGATGGAGAAACCCAGGCTTACGTAGAGATAGTGAAAGGGCGTTCCGGCACTTATTTAATACCATTAATCCACCCTTCGGTAGAGGATGTGCATGCGCTTATAAGAGATCTGATCAGCCACTTTAACGGAACAAAAAAACCCGTTTACATGCAGGTGCGTTCTTACCAGGCATGGCTTTCTGAGGCTTTAGGCGATCTACGAGCCGAACCTTCTCCGCGTTTTGCGTTGATGGTAAAACATCTCGCCGTAGCACAGTGGAAAGCCGTAAGAGAAACTGGCATCTCCCTTAGCGAAAAGAGCCCCGCTACACCGCTGGTTACCAATTGTGCTGATCAGGGCTTGACCTCAGATGGGTTAAAATAAGGATATTGAAGGTAAATAACGAATAAATGAAACAAATACGCATTACAGATGATTTGAACGCTCTGCTGGCAGTTCTGCCCGCCAATATAATTGGTGCGCTGGAAAAAGCCAATAACAGCGATAATTTGTTGGAAATCGTATTAGACCTTGGTAGAAAGCCCATGGCGCGTTTTGTGGATCAGGAGCTTCAGCTGGCAGACCGCGATGTAGAGCGAGCAGAGATTGACCATGTGGTTTCACGCATCAGCGAATTTGATGCCGACAACCGCGCCGGGCTGGAAAGAACGCTGCACCGCATCTCTGCCATTCGCAACCGGCACGGAATTATCGTCGGGCTTACTTGCCGAGTCGGGCGGGCAGTTTACGGTACCATCGAGATCATTCAAGATCTGGTTGAATCTGGCAAGAGCATTTTACTGCTGGGTAAACCAGGTATTGGCAAAACCACCATGCTGCGCGAATCTGCCCGAATATTGGCAGAGACAAAACGAGTCGTCATTGTAGATACCTCCAATGAAATCGGCGGCGATGGCGATGTGCCGCACCCAGCGGTAGGAAAAGCCCGTCGGATGCAGGTGGCTGCGCCTTCCTTACAACATGAGGTCATGATCGAAGCCGTGGAGAACCACAATCCTGAGGTCGTCATCATCGATGAGATCGGCCGCGAACTGGAGGCTATGGCCGCCAGAACCATCGCCGAGCGTGGAGTGCAGTTGGTAGCTACAGCACACGGGCGAACGCTTGAGAACCTGCTGCTCAACCCTACACTTTCAGATCTGATCGGCGGTATAGAATCGGTAACTTTATCAGATGAAGAAGCTCGCCGCCGCGGAACCCAGAAAACGGTGCTCGAACGGCGCTCGCCGCCTACTTTTGATATGCTGGTTGAACTCCAAGAGCGCGACAAGCTGGCTGTGCACCAGGATGTGGCAGCCGCGGTAGACACATTGGTACGCGGCTATCCGTTGCAGCCGGAAATCCGCTGGCGGGACGCTAACAACGAGGTACATATTGAAAAAGCGCCTGCAGCCGCGGCCCATGGATTGGCTCAGGGTACCCGTAGAACCTATTCAAACAATGGCGAACAGAACAATAATGAAGCCAAGCGCGCGTCTGAAAGCCGCTACCTGCGCAACGCTTCCACACCAACCCTTAATTATGAACAGGCGGTTGACCTTTCGCAGCGTAAACCGGTGAAGAAAGTGAGCATATACCCCTACGGCGTTGCGCGCAACCGCCTGCAGCAGGCGGCTCATCGGTTGGGTGTGCCAGCCCTCATCGCACGTGACATCACCGAAGCCGATATCGTTATGACGCTGCGCACCTATTACCGCTCGCGCCAACAACCCATCACCGAAGCTGAAGCGCGCGGGGTGCCAATCTATGTGCTGCGAGCCAACACCATCAACCAAATGGAACAGTCGCTCGCCGAAATTTTCAACCTTTCTGATGGGGGAGACCAGAATTTTAATGAGGTTACCAACCAAACAGAATCAGCCATCCAGGCGGTATTGAATGGACAGCGCTGGGTTGACCTGCCCCCCGCAACTTCATCCATTCGCCGAATTCAACACGAAATGGCACGCCAGGCGCAATTGGGTTCGCATTCTTACGGCAAAGATCCAAACCGCAGAGTGCGCATCTTCAGAGAATGACGCGGAGAAACGCTAATGTTCATCACCCTTGAAGGACCAGATGGCAGCGGTAAATCAATGCAGGTGCCTGAATTGGCAGAGTTCATTCATCACCTGGGGTACAACGTTTTTACAACCCGCGAGCCAGGTGGAACATTTATCGGCGACCAGATCCGTGAAGTCATCATGCGCATGGATAATAAATCCATGAACCCGCGCACCGAAATTCTGCTTTTCTGCGCTGCCAGGGCGCAAATTGTGGCTGAGGTGATCAAACCACAGCTTGAAAAAGGTGTGGTCGTCATCAGCGACCGCTACGCCGATTCGACCCTGGCTTATCAAGGCTACGGTCATGGAATTGATCTTGAAACCTTGCGTATCATCCTTGCTTTTGCCACCGGCGGGTTAACCCCTGACTTGACCTTGCTGCTCGATATCGATGCCCAAACTGGACTTGCACGCAGGCAGCACAGCGGTGGTGAGTGGAACCGCCTGGATGACTACCATCTGGCTTTTCACCAACGGGTGCAGCAAGGCTATCACCAACTTTTGCAGGCAGACCCACAACGCTGGGTACAGATTGATGCTTCTTTGCCGCCGCAAAAAGTACAGCAGCATCTGCAAGAAGCCGTGCTGCAGCGCTTGCGTCCGAAAGCCTGATTGACCCGCACTCCGAAACTTGGCTGTGAATAAAGGGTTATATACTTCATGCCTGAGGAAAACCTGTTGAATTTTTCAGGCACTTTAAGCCTGCCCCTCTAACAAGAAAGTTCTTGATTTCGTTATTTCAAAATACCGCAGGGAATTTTCTGAAACGCATTGGGCTTGGCAAGTAAGTTGGAGGACCAAATGAACCAAACCGCCCCACAAGATAAATCGCACGTATTAACCATCGGTCAGTTGGTGTTGAGTCTGGTTGGCCTTGGGCTTCTATTGCTGGGGTTTGTTGGCTTGTCCATCATCCTGCTATTACCCACCCAGGCAGAGATAATGCCCTTTGATGCTCAATCCCAGCTACGGCAAATGCTTTGGGTGGTGGCGACGCTGATTTTGTTAACCATTCCGTCATTGGTTGCGGCAATTCGCTGCTTGAACGGATTGCCAGCGAAAAAAGTCCCCCTGAGAGGGTTTCTCTTTGCCAGCATCAGCCTCATTGTTACCGCGTTGGTCGTTACCCTGTGGGTATCCTTTGCCACAGACAGTTTGACCCACGCTCTGGGCGGGTTGGTGAGCGTACTGGTTGTGTTTATGCCGTTATGGTGGTTCCTTGAATTAGGGCGCCTGGGGCTTTCACGTATCAGCGCTCAACGTCAATGGGGGGCAGCTACATTCGGCAACTTTGTAACCTTGCCAACAGTCCTCATCATGGAAACCGTCGTTCTTGCTATTGGGGTCATCATAGCCTCCATTTGGCTGATACAACAGCCTGAGTTTTTGCCTTACCTGCAGCAATTTGAGCCTGGAATGCCTTTTGACTTCTTCAATCTTCAAGGGCTGGATATTGATTGGTTGGCACTGGTGCAGCATCCTTTCATTATTACGGCAATTGTGATCGGCGCCTCGCTGACAATCCCGCTGATTGAGGAACTCCTCAAGCCCCTCGGAATGTGGTTTTTACGGAAGCGTCAATTCTCACCGTCTTCGGGGTTTATTATCGGGATGATTTGCGGCGCTATGTTTGCTTTTGTTGAAAGCTCTTTTTCGCTCAGCGCAGTGACCAGTAACGACTGGCTCTTCACCGCCATCGGCAGAGTCGGCACGAACCTCCTCCACCTGACCTTAACTGGTTTTAATGGATGGGCATTGTTTTCCACTTGGTTGGATGGCAAGTATTTACGCTTGGGTATCACCTATCTCGTCACAGTGATAGTTCATGGCATATGGAACCTGTTTGCACTCTTGATGGGTTTGAACACCATCGGTGGTGAATTATCGTTGGCTGTCTCCCCGACACTCACCGCTGCTGCTCAGTGGGTGCTCATCGGGCTCTCCCTTGCCATGTTTGCTGCCCTCATTTTCATGAACGCTCATTTGCGTAAGGAAAAACCACATAACGACTCTCCACCGCCGATGCCCATTCCCATGGGCAATTAGTGTAAAATGAATTTCTAAATTCTGCGAATTTTCAAATTTGAGAAAGCAAAATAGACCTTGAAATCAAATAATTTACGCAATATTGTCTCCTGGTTAATGAAGCATTTAACTCGTACAAACTTCATTGGGCTCGAAAACGTGCCTCTTACTGGTGGTGTATTGTTGGCGTGTAATCACATGAGCCGAATGGACATTCCCGTGTTATTTATCACGCCTAACCGCCCCAAAATGACCGCGCTGGTGACCACCAAATATCTCAAATACCCGTTGTTGCGCTGGTTTATCGTTACTGCAGAAGGCATCTGGCTTGACCGCGACACAGCCGATTTTGCCGCCTTCCGCAAAGCTGTTAAAGCGCTGGATGAGGGCAAGGCATTGGGAATCTCGCCTGAAGGAACCCGCAGCCAGACAGCCTCGCTGCTGGAGGGCAAGCCAGGGACAGCGCTGCTGGCGTTGCGCGCTGGGGTGCCGATCGTACCGGTGGCGCTCATCGGAACCGAAGATGCTGTAGAGAAAATGAAACGTTTCAAACGCCCTCACATAACCGCTGAATATGGCAAACCAATATACCCGGAGCCTCTCGACCATAACCAGCGTGACGACCAGCTTCAAACGTTGACGGAAGAGATAATGTGTCAAATTGCCTCAATGCTGCCGGAGAAATATCACGGTTTTTACAAAGACCATCCGCGTGTAAAGGAATTAATGGCTGCCCGCGAAAAAGAACCAGCTTCATAATCGGGTCGTGAGATTAGCGCTCCACTTTTATTGTTTGGGTAATGCAAATCCAACTATAACAATTAATCTTGTTTGAAGGCAGATTCTTAATCTTCTTCTTTGCAAACCAGTGGTTTTGAGCTAATTGTAAAAAACGAATACCGATTACGCGGGTGTAACAAAAAGAGCTGAGATGTGTTAGATTATTAGAAACATTCGATAAATATTTACCGGGAGTCATCATGACAGTTGAAGTTGTTGAAATAAAGACCAATAAAGCCTTAAAAGCCTTTATAAATTTCCCCTTAAAACTGTATAAAGACTCTCCATATTACGTTCCCAGTATTTTCAATGATGAGATGAACACGCTGCGTGCAGACCGCAACCCTGCATTAAAGGAAAGCCGCGCGCGATACTGGCTTGCCTATCAGGATGGAAAGATAGTCGGTAGAATTGCGGCCATGATCGTACCACGGCATGAAGAAAAATGGGGCGAGCGTTACATGCGCTTTGGTTGGATTGACTTCATTGATGACCGCGAAGTAATCAGCGCATTGATAGGAAAAGTTGAGGCGTGGGCGCAAGAAGAAAAGATGGACGGTGTTCACGGCCCGCTTGGATTTACCGACCTTGACCGTGAAGGAATGCTGGTGGAGGGCTTCGATGAAATGACCACCCTCGCCACAATTTACAATTACCCCTATTACCCAAAACACATCGAAGCCTTGGGCTACACCAAAGATGCAGATTGGATCGAACATGAATTTACCTTCTCGTTGAAATCTGAAGAAAAGGTTGCCAAGGCGGCAAAAATCATTAAAGAACGCACCAATACCCGCCTTTTCAAAGGGACAAAAAAAGATTTATTAAAGCTCGCTCCGCAAATCTTCGCGGTTCTCAATGAAGCCTATCGTCATCTTTATGGCACGGTTCCCCTCAGCGAAGAACAGGTTCAAATGTACATCAAGTCATATTTTGGGTTTGTCAACCCTGAATTTATCCCCCTGGTATTGGATGAGAACGACCGGGTGGTGGCTTTCGGCATCTCGTTCCCTTCTTTTTCACGCGCTCTGCAAAAAAGCAAAGGAAAGCTTTTCCCCTTTGGTTTCATTCACTTTTTACGCGCCATGCATAATAACGACCGCGCTGATCTGTATTTAGTGGGGGTCACCGATGAATATTTGAGCAAGGGTGTGACGGCGATGATGATGCAGCAGATCTTCCAGACCTTCAAAGATCACGGCGTCAAACTCATCGAATCCAATGCCACCCTTGAGAAGAACCCCGATATACTAGCCATGTGGAAGTACCTGGATAATCGCCAGCACAAACGACGGCGCTGTTATATTAAGAAGTTTCATACTGCAATCGAAGAGAGTAACTGAAGACAAAATTCCCCTCCCGACGCCGGCAGGCGTAACCGTTAGAGAAACCGATGACTCTGGAAATTCGTGAAGTATTAAACAAAAAAGATTTACATAAGTTTGTACGCTTCCCAGAAGACTTGTATCATGATAATCCTTACCGTGTGCCGCCTTTAATTAATGGGGTATTAAACACTTTCGACCCTGAGAAAAATGCCGCTTATGAATACAGCCAATCGCGCCAGTGGTTGGCGCTGCGCAACGGAAAAGTGGTCGGAAGGGTGGCGGCCATACTCAGCGAAGGACACCGTTTACATTGGAATCAGGCATACATGCGGTTTGGTTGGCTTGATTTCATTGATGATTCAGAGGTTTCAGCGGCACTGCTGGGTAAAGTGGAGGAGTGGGCTCTCGCCAATTCCTGCAGCGCAGTACACGGTCCTTTGGGATTCACAGACATGGATCAGGCGGGTATGCTGATCGAAGGGTTTGACGAACTTTCGACGATGGCAACCCTTTACAACTACGCTTACTACCCAACGCACCTTGAAATGCTTGGGTATGGCAAAGAAACTGACTGGGTGGAATACGAAATTACCGTACCGCACAAACCAGATGAAAAAATCTCCCGCCTCGCAGAAATTATCAAACGGCGTGAAGGCTTGCGCCTGCTGGAACTAAAAAACAAGCAGGAAGTCATGGAGCGTGCGAAAGAGATTTTTAAGGTTTTTAATCAAGGGTATCAAAACCTCTACGGGTACGTACCGCTCAACGAGCGCCAGGTGGAAGGGTATTCGCGCCAGTATTTTAGCTTTATCAAGCCAGAGTTCATTTCAGTGGTCGTTGACCAGGATGAGAAAATTGCTGCCTTTGGCATCACCATGCCCTCGATTAACCGTGCCTTGCAAAAAGCCCGCGGACATCTCTTCCCCTTGGGTTTCATCCATTTGCTGCGAGCACTTAATAAGAATGACCGCGCCGACCTCTACCTGGTGGTGGTTACACCGGAGTATCAGGGCAAAGGCGTAAATGCAGTGCTGATTGACCACCTGACACGGGTATTTATCGCAAAGGGTATTCATAAAGTAGAGTCAAACCCTGAAATTGAGACCAATCACCTTGTACAGGGACAATGGAAGCATTTTCAAACACGCCAGCACAAACGTCGGCGTTCTTATATTAAACTGTTATAAGTGCGTTAATCCCTTGGGCTTGAAATGCCAAAAAATCCTCGTTCCATTCACCAGGTTACAATGGCGAATAATTGATTGATCAAAGCCAGAATCAGCGCGATATTTTCTCCTCCTAAATTTTCATTAACAATTTTCCGCTCCGGGTTTTCTGCCAGCACTGAGCTTCAAATGGGTATAATAAGTTAATGTCAAAAACCATCAGCCAATTTGTTTGTCAGCAATGCGGTAAGGTGATTCCGCGCCGCCTGGGTAAATGCCCGCAGTGCGGCGGTTGGGATACTTTTGTGGAGGAGCTGCTGCAAGCTCCATCCGCGCCTGCTAAATCTCACCCCCGCGGAATGAACGCGCGTTCAGAACCGCGCCGCATGGGAGATATCCAGGGAGACGCCGAAGAACGCATTCCCCTGCCTATCGGCGAGTTTGCGCGTGTACTGGGTGGCGGCGTGGTGCCAGGCTCCATCGTGCTGGTGGGCGGCGACCCGGGTATTGGCAAATCTACCTTGTTGCTGCAAATGGCATTAGAAATGGCAGGGGGCAGGCCAGCCAAAAAAGTTTTGTATATCTCCGGCGAGGAGTCGGAGCGCCAGATTAAGATGCGCGCGCTGCGCCTGACAAGGCTGGCTGGCGAGCCTTCTCCAAGCTTCAGCGAGGATCTTCTCTTGCTCACTGAAACCAACCTTGATGCCGTGCTCGAACACGTTTCGGCGCTCAAACCAGACCTGCTGATCGTTGATTCCATTCAGACGGTTTACCTGCCCGACCTTAGTTCAACAGCGGGTTCTGTCAGCCAGGTGCGCGAATGCGCCAACCGGCTGCGTGAGATGGCGAAAACGAGCGGCATGGCAGTGTTTTTAGTAGGGCATGTCACCAAGGAAGGCGTCATCGCTGGCCCGCGTGTATTGGAACACATTGTGGATACCGTTCTCTATCTGGAAGGAGACCGCTTCCAATCTTACCGTCTGCTGCGCTCAGTAAAGAACCGCTTCGGCGCCACCGCTGAGGTGGGCGTGTTTGAAATGCGTGAGCGCGGGATGGTTGAAGTCCTCAACCCTTCAGAAGCCTTTTTAGCAGAACGCCTGGTAAATGCGCCGGGTTCTTCCATTGCCGTGACAATGGAAGGCACGCGCCCGCTGCTGGTGGAAATGCAAGGGCTCACCAGCCCAAGTAATTTAGGAAACCCGCGCCGTACACCTAACGGAGTTGATTTCAACCGCCTGCTGCTCATCACAGCCGTACTCACCCGCCGCCTTGGGCTGCGCCTGGCAGAACAGGATGTGTTTGTGAACGTGATCGGCGGGCTGCAGGTGAGCGAACCCGCTGCCGACCTGGCGATCGCAGCCGCAATCGCCTCCTCCATGAAAGATCTTCCGGTCAGAGCAGATACGGTGCTTATTGGCGAAGTCGGCCTTTCGGGTGAAATGCGTTGGGTAGGTCAGATGAACCACCGTTTACGTGAAGCTGCTAAACTGGGATTCAAGGTTGCAGTGATTCCGCACCGTGTGCGCGCTGGTGAACCTTTACCAAAGGAAATTGAGTTAAAAGAAGCTCGCTCCTTGCGCGAAGCACTGAGCTTCGCATTATTGAATGATAAATAATACCGATTCTCACCCGGAGGGATTATATGGAAAAAGTTAACAACATTCTCGAATGGTCGCCGATCTTTCAAGTCAGGCGTAACCATGGGCTTGAGCACGCAACGCTGAATCTGCTTGCCAAGGAGTTTCCGAACCAATCTTTCGCCGGGCACTCTGATAACAAAGGAATATGGATTGTCGGCGATGTTTCGACCGACAAGTTACTCGAAACCGTGCAGCAAGCGTTAAAAAGAATGAAAGCCGGAGAAAGTGAATTGGCGCTGCACCCAAATTGCGGCACGAATTTCGTCACCGCCGGGATAGTTGCCGGAACTGCAGCCTGGCTGGGTTCGCTGGGCAATGCCAAATCTTTCTCGAAGAAATTCGACCGTTGGGCGCTAATGGTCATGCTTGTCACCGGCACACTCATCGCAACCCAACCCTGGGGCAAGAAAGTGCAGGCGCGGGTCACCACAACTGGAAAAATGGACGGCATGGCAATCAAGCAGATTGTGCGTTACGAGCGCAAAGGTCCCGTGCTGCACAGAATCCTCACCACCGAAATCCTTGAACTTGCGGAGCATTGATTCTTGACTGAAGCACAAATCCACCTGCTGCGCGGAGATGATGCACACGGCATCGCATTGTGGATTAACAAGTTCATCATCAGCCTTGGCGAGAGTTTTGACCCGTCTATGAACCTCTCGCGCCTTGACGGCAACACCACGAACTTTGACAATATTCAACTCGCCATTTCGACTCTTCCGTTTTTCACCGGCGACCGCCTGGTCATCCTTGAAAATGCGATCGAAAAAATCGATAAGGCTCGTATTGATTCCTACACAGCGATGCTTTCCGCTCTGCCCCCCACCACGCAGTTAGTGCTGCTTGTGGAAGATCGCCAGAAATGGCGCAAAACCGCCCAGGGATGGGAGCGGGTGTGGGAGACGCTGACGCCAACCCACTGGTTGGTAAAGTGGCTGTGCGCGCAGCCGAAGACAGAGATTGTTGACCTTGGTTTGCCCGATGCCAGGCAAATGGATGCCTGGATTCTAAACGAAGCAAAACGCCAGGGCGGGATGATTGAACCTGCCGCGGCAAATGAATTGACCCGCCATACCGCCAACGATACCAGCATCGCCAGCCAGGAAATTGCCAAACTGCTGATGTACGTTAATTTTCAACGGGCGGTTACACGACAGGACGTGCTTGAACTGGTCTCTGATGAGGGTGCGGTGGATGTATTTGAAATGCTCGACCGCCTGTTGGAAGGAAAAACCAGCGAAGCGCAGGGTAAACTGCACCGCTTGCTCGATAATGCTTTGCCTGAGGTGATCCTTGGATCCTTCGTACATCGATTTCGCCAGTTGATTCTGATTAGCGAGGCGCTTGAAAGTGGCGGAGACATTGCTGACCTTGCACGTAAAACCGGCATTTTTGCCAACAAAATTGAGAACTATCGCGCAGCAGTGCAGCGCATCGGCATGACCAAGCTGGAAGCCATGTATAAAAAGCTATTGGAATTCGATGTGCAATCCAAAACTTCTGCCGCTGACCTTTCCACGAACCTTGAACTGTTTATACTGGAAACTGGGATTTGTTTCGAGAAATAAATACACATCATCTTTGCGAGGTATATCATGCCCCATTTGTTTGACCCCCTTCAGATTAAAGACATCACTTTACGCAACCGTGTAGGGCTTTCACCAATGTGCCAGTATTCTTACATCGATGGATTTTCCAACGATTGGCAGGTGGTGCACCTGGGTGCCCGCGCTGTTGGCGGCGCTGGGCTGATCATCGCCGAAGCCACTGCTGTTGAAGCGCGGGGACGCATCACACCGTTTGATGTCGGCATTTGGTCTGAGGAGCACATAGAACCTTTGCGGCGAGTGGCGCGTATCATCAAGGCAAATGGTGCCGTAGCTGGCATTCAAATCGCGCATGCCGGGCGTAAAGCATGCGTCGCTCAACCCTGGGCGGGAGGAAAACCTGTGCCAGCAGAGAATCCGCTCTGGTGGCAGGTAGTCGGCGCCAGCCCGTTGGCTTTTAGCCAAGGCTATCAATTACCGGTAGAGCTTTCAGTAGATGAAATTGCCACGATCCGCCAGAATTTTATTGCTGCTGCCAAACGCAGCCTTGAAGCAGGCTTTGAATGGTTGGAGCTGCATGGCGCACACGGTTACCTGCTGCATTCCTTTTGTTCACCGCTCTCCAATCAGCGCAGCGACCGCTACGGCGGCTCATTTGAAAACCGCATTCGTTTCCTGTTGGAAGTTGTGCAGGATGTAAGGAAAGTCTGGCCTGAAAGACTGCCGCTGACTGTGAGAATTTCTGGCACAGAATGGGTGGCAGATGGCTGGAATCTTGATGACTCCGTGGCGCTGGCACGCCTGCTCAAGGCAGAGGGGGTTGATCTGGTTGATTGTTCTTCAGCCGGAAATCTGCCGCACGCCCCAGTACCGGTAGAGCCGGGGTATCAGGTGCACATCGCTGAAGCACTCCGCACTGGCGCGGAGATCGCCACCGCCGCCGTCGGCCTTATAACCCAAGTTCAGCAGGCTGAAGAAATCATCAGTCGTCGGCAAGCTGATTTGGTGCTGTTAGGACGTGAGATGCTGCGCAATCCATATTGGGCGCTGCACGCGGCAAAAGAACTGGGTCAATTCGACCCTGTACCGCCGCAATACCTGCGTGCCTTTTAATTTTTTCTATAAATAATTAGCGGCTGGAAGATTTCCAGCCGCTCTTGTTTAATATTTGAGGATGTCTTCGCGCACCGCACCCCATTTGAGTGCGTCACTGATTCCCTGTTCAATGGATAGTTCAGCTTTCCAGTGCAGCAGCCGATACGCCTTATCTGCATTGGTGTAAGAACCTGCCACGTCACCCGGCCGCGGGCCAGTTTCCTTCTTGTTGATGGTCTGTCCGTAAACCACTTCAAATGCATTCACCAGCTCGCGCACGGTTACCCCTCGTCCGGTGCCGAGGTTGATGACCAGATAGTTGTCTGCCGGGCTGCCGGCGCGTTCAAAAACCTTATCAAAATCAGCCACTGCGTTTACGTGCGCCCGCGCCAGATCCCACACATGAATGTAGTCGCGGATGCCGGTGCCATCACGCGTGGGATAATTTGTGCCCGTAATCTGAAATTCAGCCTGGCGACCCTGGGCTGTATCAACCAGTTTGCCGAGCACATGGGTAGGGTGCTGCACGTGGATGCCGCTGCGCATCTTGGGGTCTGCGCCGATCGGGTTAAAGTAGCGCAGGGCAATGCCTTTCATGTTATAGGCTGTGCAATAATCCCTTAATACCATTTCCATCATCAGTTTGGTGCGTGAATATGGGCTGTTTGCATTGAGCGGCGCTTCTTCTGTGACCATAAAACCCGGCACGATATCATAAAGCGCGGCAGAAGAACTGAACACGACCTTGCCATAGCCTAACTGGTTGAGGATATGGAAGAACTCAATTGATTTTGAGACGTTGTCTTGATAATACTCGTAAGGGCTGCTGACGGAATCAGGCACCACGATGAGGGCGGCGCAGTGTACAGTCGCCTGGATGTCAGGATGATCGCGGAAGATCGCTTTGATTGCGGTCTCATCTGCAATATCCGCATCATAAAAGAGCCTTCCTCGGGTGAACTCTTCCCTGCCCGTGATCAGGGAATCCAAGATAACCGGGGTATGCCCCGCATCTTCAAGAGCGGAACAAATGGTGCTACCGATGTATCCGGCTCCTCCAGTGATCAAATATTTCATAATCTTTCTCCATGCACAAAAGTCAACCGTGCTCTTTTTGTTTAGTATACCAGCGTGGGTGCTCGCTTGAGTATTGTTTCGAGAAACAATTACAATAAGTACAGAGAAACCAGCATACCAATCAGCCCAAGGGCAGCAAAAACTCCGCCGATGATCGGAAAAAGTTTCCCACCGCTGGCGCTGGTTTCCAGCGTAGCTTCTTTTGCTTTATCGGGGTTGTAATGCACATTCACTCTTGCGCCAGTCGGATAGCGCTCCACGATTTCAATCGCTTTTTTGTAGGCAAGCCGGTTTGCTCCATAAGCCACGCGTCGCGAGGTAAACGTTTGCCCCATGACGTTGTATTCATACTCTACCAGAGGTTCATACGTCACCGAACTGCCGCCATCTCCATCTGAGCTATGGTGTTCAACGACAGAAGAGCGAATGACCCTGCCTGGGATGATTGGCCACAATTGAGCGGTTTTTGCTCTTTTAATAGCCACCAAGCCAATGATGAGAAAAACGAGCCCTACAATGAATATGATTAATGCAGCAAGGAAAACGCCCATGCGAACCCTCCCGATTGATAATCCTAACTCGGAAAAACGAACGCCAAAATTCCAATCATAATCCCAACGACAACAAAGAAAATGCCCGGAATGAGAGAGCGCAATCCCTCGGTTACTTGCGGCAGAAGAACGGAATCAGCCGGTTTGTTGGGGTTGTAATAAATGACAGGTTCGCTATCCACAGCGAATTTTTCGCAGATGTTTGAGGCGGTGATGTAATCATAGGTAGTTTCACCGAAGATGACCGTGCGGCTTTCATACATTTTTCCGTTCACCAAATATTGGTAAGAAATTTCAGGGATAAAGGCGATACTGGCCTTTCCCGTAACACTGCGGAAGCGGTCTTCAGTGACCTCCGAGGTGAGTACTTTCCCTTTCGTTTTAGGCCAGGTTTGGGCTGCCTTTGCCTGTATGCGCCCCTTGACCGCTTTAAAACCAAAGGCAATGCCAATAGCGATGAAACCGAGCATGAATAGCATGGATCGAAGCATTTAAAACTCCTGATAGCGAGGGTATCTCATTATACTCGTTGACGGCAACTCGCTTCCTGACAATTATTGTTCATCTCAGGAATGGATTTCACCGTAAACTCTTTATGCGCTTACTCGATCGGTTCAACAACCGATTCAACGGCCGGCGTTTTCTTATCGAAATCCACAAACCACGAAAAAGCAAAGCTGATCAGCATCATCACAGGCGGAACAATGGTCATCAAGAAGCGGGCAGCCCCTCCAGGGTTAGGCCCCGGGTTGGCACCGCTCTCGAATAAATAGATCTTGGCAACCAGCAGATACGCAGCACTGGTTAATAAGCCGTTGAGTCGGTTCATGAAGCCCAGCGCATTGGAGATGATCCCTTCACGACGCAGCCCGTGCTTTTGCGTATCCTCATCCATAATTTTGGCGCCGATTAAGTCCATGGTGGTAATCACGCCGGCAAAACCAAAGCCTACAAAAGCAGAGAAGGCTATTCCTGTAACAAGGTTTTGGGCAAAATACAGCGGTACAAAGGCTAATGCCAGTACCGCCAGCGCTGCGCGCCAAACGTGAACCACATGGTGCTTGCGCACCAACCACGCCCAAAAAGCAACCCCACCGATGGCAATGACCAATACCGCCGCCAACAGGAAGGTAGATTTACCGCTGTCAAGCCCGAGCGCGTACTGAACAAAGAAGGGTACTGAGGCCAGCACGAGCGCCATGGCGGCACTGTAAAAAGCGCCTACAAAACCGGCGATCCAGAATTTCTTGTTACTGATCAGATCTCTGATTGCTTTCCACAAACCGGGTTTAGCTTCCAGAGGATCTGGCTCACGCTCGCGGCTGGTGAACACCATATAGAGGATTACAACTGATGCCAGCGCACCGTATAGAATGGCGGTCAGCCCATACCCCAAAGACTCCGTGATCATGGGGGTGAGTGCGATACTGATAATCATCGCCACCAACTGAAAAGCCTGGCGCATGGCATTGGTTTTTGCCCGGCTGGCATCATCGCGGAACAACTCCGGGAAAAGGGCACCGTAATTGGCGAGGATGATAGAATCAATTGTTCCGGTAAGGATGAAAAACAACATACAGTAAACAAAAATGGAGTTCTCTGCGAGAAAAGCCGGCGGGTTAAAGAAGGCGATTAGCCCCAGTGCCAACAAGGGTGTACCTATCGCGAGCCATGGACGACGCCTCCCCCAGCGTGTTCGCGTGCGGTCTGAGAGATAACCGTAAATGGGGTTGTCAATGGCATCAATCACAGCGTAAATCGCCATCATCGTTGCCCATTGAGTGGTCGTCACCCCGCGCTCCAGTACGTAAAAGGTGAAGGCAAAGGTTTTAAGCATGTTGATGGGAATGGACATGCCGAAAAAGCCGATGGAATAATTGAAAGCCTTCATACGGGATCCGTTCATAGGGGTACTCTCCATGCAAAAAGTGGTTTCAAGGTGTCAGCCGGTTTGCTACACTAATTATACAGAGTGCTCGTGTCTGTGATGCAAACATTTTGCAAAATTATTGTGGTCAATAAAAGCAACTTACTACAAGCGGTAGGTTCTCAGCGATTAACGATAAAGAGATCAAACCCATCTGTAAACAGCCCTATCTTCGCTCCATCCTCCAGGTTCAGCCAGCCCTCAACTGGAGCGACGGCTGCGCTGTTCCACAAAATTGAAGTGGGCAACAGGTCTTGCCATACACGCGCAGGAATATAGCGAAGGTCCTCCTCGCCCACAACCAACAGTGAGAGGTCATGCAGCGCATCGGGATTGGCAGCCTTGATGAGCGTGTAATCTACCCCGTTGGGAATGAGCACCTTTACCTCACCATAACTGATCAGCAGCGCAGCGGCGCGATGGCTTTCAGCTGCGATGCGGATTTCCAGCCCGTTTGGGTAGCGTAGCCCTTGTGCAGATTTCAGCTTGACCGTCTCCATCCCTTGCGGCGCGCTGAAGGGTTTCTGCCCCGCACCTGCCATATAGGTGGGCGGTGCGAGCACCACCCGCTTCACCGGCAGGCGCTCGTGCAGCTTGCCCAAATTATCTGCAGCGGTGGAGCGGGTGAACCAGACTTCATCAATATGGTAACGCCACGGAGAGAGTAAATCGCTGACGCCCGCGGCAAGCTCGTTGACGTCTGCCCCA
>ERZ1645192.1698-NODE-1698-length-18345-cov-7.009349_pt1 | contig 18345 bp, 20 predicted proteins | sample MGYA00575354_ERZ1645192 | MGnify/ENA primary metagenome ERZ1645192 (study PRJEB40844, sample SAMN11349763) | freshwater sediment metagenome | isolation source: river sediment | host: Sediment | place: India: Faizupur Khadar , New Delhi | collected 2017-02-21 ... | reverse complement strand
GCATTGATATCTGGGCAACCGGCGATAGCACCGGACGATATGCAATGAAAAAAGCAGGTATTGACCCGGCCAGGTATGAAATTGTTTATACATTGCACACAGATGATTTCTACTTCATTTTTACTCATGATGTGCCAGAGTCGCTCATACAGACATTTAACCAGACCCTGGGAAAAGTTCTCAATCAGAAGGATGAATCAGGGGTCACTACATATGAAAAAATTATGAGTGAGAATATTGGGTATGTTGATGAAATACCCTAATCTCTCATGTCGATATTGGATCAGGAAAACCTGAATTTTTTCATCTCATCTTCAATTCGTACGACTGCTTCCCGCACCTGCAGGGTATTTTTCCGGATCAAATCCATCGATTCATTCACATGGGCAACCATTCCGGAGATCCTGGTTACTGCTGCTGATGATTCTTCACTTGCCTGTGCAAGACCAGCTGCTTCATCAGTAGTCTGCTCAATAACATCGCTGAATTCATTTATCGTTGAAGTTACTTCTTCAACAGAAGATGACTGTTCCACACTGACTGCAGCGACTTCGTTCATACTGGTATTAATGACAGATATAGAATGAACAATGTCATTAAAGACCGTAAGTGTTTCATTCATTGCGATATTTCCATTATGAACTTCAGATATCGACTTCTGAATCGCTCCAGCCATCTCCTGTGATTTTTTCTGAAGTCCGGAAATTATACCGGCTATATTCTCTGCAGACTTTTGCGACTCGTTTGCAAGTTCCTTGACCTCCGCTGCGACGACAGCAAACCCAAGACCAGCATCTCCTGCACGGGCGGCCTCAATTGCAGCATTCAGGGCCAGAAGATTCGTCTCTTCTGCAATTGAACTTATCATGTCTACAATCCGGCCAATCTCCTGCATCTGAACATGAATATCCTGATTCATCCGGTCAATATCTGATGAAGAACCAATGATACTCTGCATGCCTGATTCAGCCTGACCTGCTGCCTCTTTCCCTTTTTCAGAGAGGGTTGCGGCATTTCCGGTAAGATCTGACACATGCTCCATCTTCGCCCCGACAGAAGAAGCAGTTGCTCCCAGATCTTCCATGGCGGCGTGTATCTGCCTGGTTGTATGACTGCTCTTATCCGCTACATTTCTGACAGCAGCTGCAATCGTGGCGACATGATGGACACCCTCTGACACATCCTCAATGCTCTTTTGTGCCTGTATTGTCTCCTGAGTAATATTGTCTATCTGCTGTGTGACGTCATCCATCAGAGATGCCAGGTCCTCCATCTGACCTTTTACCGCCCGGAGTGCTTTTGAAACATCAATGCCAATGGTATTGAGGGCATCACGGAATGTGACAAACTCACCCACAAGGTGAAGATCCGGATTTACCCGTGCGTCAAAGTCTCCGGATGCATACTGTTTTGAGAGGCGTATGGCCTCATTCAGAGGTACTGCCATGGCATCGACAATGTCATTCACACCATCAATGATAACCGCGTAATCTCCCTGGAATTTTCCAACATCTCCTCTGACATTCAGATTACCGGAAGATGCCGCAGCACTGATATTCTGGATCTCATCCCGGAAATGGCGAAATGTAGTCCCAATATCAGTAAATGCCTGATTTAAAACTCCTATCTCATCGTCACTGGATTCTGTTGTAGTTACTGATAGTTCGCCCCGGGAAATTTTCTGTGCATACTCAGTAATATCCCTGATTGGCCTGGTAACCCGGGTTGTGGTAACATATAAAAGTCCTAGACCGATAAGGATAAACAGGATACCTATTCCCAAAAGAACAAAGACGATGGAGTTGGCCTGCCGTGTTGCAACTTCAACCGGCACGGTTACATATACGAGCCAGGGTGTATTGGTCCTCCCCGGTGTAAAGACAGACACTGCCTTGATATAATCTGAATCAACCAGGGTGTTGCCAGTCCCGCTTTTTAGTGAATCCGATATGTGAGAAACATCTTTTTGACCGATATCTGTCTCTTCCAACTTTTTACCGATGTATTCCGGAGTTTTTGTCGCAGCAACCACATATCCTCCGTTGCTGATAATATACATCCGTGCAGATCCGTCATAGGCGTCAATACTGTCAGCCATCTTCTGAAAGTCTTCAAGATTTATATCTGCCGTAACCACACCGAGGAAGTTGTTATTCACAAGAACAGGAGCATCAGTGGTGGTCATGATAACATCCCGTCCCTGGATGGGATACAGATAGGGTTCGACTATGGTCTCCATCCTGGTCTGTCGGGGAATGAGATACCAGTCACCAAGTCCGGGTGTTTCATAATCAACCAGCGGTTCCAGCTTTATCTCTCCGGTGCTGCTTCTTCCAAAATATGGAATAAACCGTCCGGTTGCATCATGACTCTCCGTGTTCACATACTCACGATCTCTCCCGTCAAACGCATTTGGCTCCCAGCACGACGCCATACCGACAAACTGAGGATTTTCTTTGACAATCCTGTAGAGCATGGAAGTGACGTCTTTCCGACTTAAGGAAACCCCGGCATCTTTGGCTCCGGCAAGAGCATCAGCAAAAGAACGGGTGGTATCAAGCCCTACTTCCAGCTGGGCATTGATGATACCCGCCTGCGACGCAGCAAAACCGGTGATCTCATTCTGCGTGGATGTTACTGCCTGATCCCGCATAGTAAAGGCAGCATAACCAATAATAAATCCTGCAATCAAGATGAGTGAGATTCCACCCCAGAACAGAATACGTGCCCGGACAGAATGAAATCCTGAGAAAGATACATATTTTTTAACCAGATCTGTTGTCTCCATTTTGTAAGATCTCCTTTATTGTGTCATGTTATCACATTGACACTAAATTCAGAGCAGAAAGTCATGTGAATAGGTACTACAAGCTCAATGTACTTCAAGTGTTTCATATGACAGTCATACTATGCAATGCGAAGAGTCCTGACCAGGGATTGGTAATTTTGAGAGAACGTGTAATAATTTCGCTCTTATGATTTATCGATGTGGTACTTAACCAGCCATGTTGGGGATTGAGAAATAGCGTAACATTCATATCTACCTTCACTGATTCTATAAAAATATGTATATTTCGATGCGCCTTTGCTGAACACATCCATATATTTTTCGTCTAACCAGATCTATATCGATTAGAAAGCAATGTATTCAGTTCTTTTTGTTGATGATGAACCTGAATTACGTGAAATTGGAAAATCATTCCTGAAAAGATACAGAAATCTGAATGTTACCACAGTTGCTTCGGCTCAGGAAGCTCTGCATCACCTTACAATATCAACATATGATATCATCATTTCCGATTATCAGATGCCGGAGATGGATGGTATTGCATTTTTAAAAGAACTTCGAAACTCAAGGCATCAGGAGCCTTTTATTTTATTCACCGGGAGAGGGTGTGAAAAGATAGTGATTGAAGCCCTTAATAATGGGGCTGATTTTTATCTGCCAAAAGAAGGAAACCCACGATTGCTCTTTGCTGAACTTGTGGATATGATTCAGAAATCGGTAGAAAAAAGACGGAAAGAACTTGAGTTTGTTCATGTCAGCAATCAGTCAAAAGCAATAATCAACCATCTCCCAGACCCAACCGTGGCTATTGATACAAAAGGATCTATTATCTGCTGGAACAAGGCACTTGAAGAGATAACAGGATTTCCTGAATCCGATCTTCTTGGGAAGAAACTTTCCGACTGTTCTGAATATGTCTTTGGTGAGTCAGGTTATTCACTCGCGGATTATATGCTCAATCCGGATATCGGTCTCCAGCAATGCTATGAAGGATTGTCCTATGATGGCAAGACAATAACTGCAGAGAGGTGGATGAATTTTGGCAGTCAGGGAAAACGAAAAATCTGGATTAAGGCAAGCCCTCTCTATGATGAATCAGACACCATTATCGGTGCAATTGAATCAATGCGGGATATCACACTGATAAAAGAACTTGAACTTGAATTATCGCGTCGATATCAGGAACTCAACACTTCATATGAAACGATTGCAGCGCAGAACGAGGAGATTCGATCCAGACTGTATGAAGTTGACCGTCAAAAAGAACTCCTGCTGAACAGTGAACGCAAATTTCGAAGTTTTATTGAGCATCTACCTGACGGAGCCATTATTCACAGGGATAATGTAATACGATATGTCAATCCTATGGCATGTCAGATCCTCGGGTATGATGACCCAACCGGACTTATCGGGAAAAAACCTCAGGAGATCATTGATCCAAAGTCCAGAGAGGCAATATCTGATCGTATTATTCTGGATGATACACAGATTAGTCCATTTGTAAAAGGAGTGCTGCGAGGGCAGGATGGACGCCCGGTTACTGTGGAGATTGCAGCAAAAAAGGTATTAATTGGAGAATCACTCTCATTAATGCTCATATTCAGAGATATTACACACGACATCGAGAAGAGACATGCCCTGCTACAGGCGCAAAAGAAGCTGAAGATGTTAAGCTCCATCACCCGTCATGACATAAAAAATGAACTGGGAACAGTCATGGCAATCCTTGATCTGGTCAGTCTCGGAAATATTCCCAGTCAGGAAGCAGAATTATTAAAACAGGCATTCCATCCCTGTATGAATATCATAAAACAATTACAGACGACGTTCGAATACCAGAATCTTGGTATCCTTGACCCGAAATGGTTCCAGGTAAGTTCACTCTGTTTTCATGCAGCGAGATATCACCAGGTAGATCACTCCCTCTACTCATTCACCGGGGATGATGCACACATTTTTGCTGATCCTCTTATTGAGAAGGTCTTTGAAAACCTGGTTGACAACTCAATCCGCCATGGAAAGAATCTAAAATCAATCCAATTTAAGGCAGAAAAGGAAAACGATGATCTGATCATTATCTATGAAGATGATGGCGGGGGGATTCCTGTATCAGAAAAGACCATCATATTTGAAGAGGGATATGGAAAACATACCGGTCTTGGATTGTTTCTTATCAGGGAAATTCTTACCATGACCGGCATTGAAATTCACGAATGTGGACAACCGGGGGTAGGGGTCAGGTTTGAAATGCGGATACCCCGGGGGAAATGGAAGGAATAAACCTGGCACGATATCCTTTCATCAATTGATACATATTATAGGATCTAATGCCAAATACTCACCTATGGCAGCTCCCGTTCCCTCACCAATTGCAAAAGGTGAGACAGATATCTTCATCGAACCCTCAATGGCAAACCGTCATGGTCTGATCGCCGGATCGACCGGAACCGGTAAGACAGTTACCCTCAGGGTACTAGTCGAACAATTCAGTTCCATGGGCGTTCCGGTTTTTTTACCTGATATTAAAGGAGACCTCTCCGGCATGTGCAGACCGGGTGGCGGGAATAAAAAGATTGAAGAACGTGCTGCATTACTTGGCCTGAATAACTTCTCCTATGAAGGGTATCCGGTCAGGTTCTGGGACCTGTATGGAAAAGACGGACATCCGGTCCGAACCACAATATCAGAGATGGGTCCTCTCCTCTTATCCCGGATTCTGGACCTGAACGATACGCAGGCAGGTATTTTATCAATGCTCTTCAGGTATGCCGATGATCAACGGTTACTCCTTATTGATATTGCCGATCTCATCTCACTCATCACCTTTGCCCTTGAAAACACCGCTGATATAAAAGGGAAGTACGGGAACATGACCCCCGCTTCCCTGGGAGCTATTCAGCGGGCAGTTCTCACCCTTGAAGAGCAGGGAGGTGAACTTTTCTTTGGCGAACCGTCTCTGGTGCTGGAAGACATCATGGAAGTAAAAGATGGAAAGGGGACGATAAACCTTCTTTCTGCAGCAGCCCTGATGAAGGCACCCAAGATCTATTCAACCTTTTTACTCTGGCTGCTCTCCGAACTCTATGATGACCTGCCTGAAGTGGGAGATATGGAAAAGCCAAAGTTCCTTCTCTTCTTTGATGAAGCCCACCTGCTTTTTGCAGATACCCCGAAAGCACTTGAGGAAAAGATCATTCAGATTGTCCGGCTCATCAGGTCAAAAGGTGTCGGTGTATACTTTATCACCCAGAACCCGGGCGACATACCGGAGGATGTCCTTGGTCAGCTGGGAAATCGTGTCCAGCATGCTCTCCGGGCGACCACACCAGGGGAGATGCGGGCAGTGAAAACCGCAGCAAAGTCATTCAGGCAGAACCCGAAGATTGACACAGAGAAAGTGATCGGTGAACTGGGTATTGGAGAAGCCCTGGTATCAGTTCTTGACAGTGGAGGTGTTCCGATTCCTGTTGACCGGGCTTTTGTCTATCCACCCCACAGTAGTCTTCCACCCCTCCCGGTTGCAGATGTGCAGGCAGAAATCAGGTCGTCGCCGATGTTTGGGAAGTACGAGGAGATGATAAACCGCCATTCAGCAGCCGAAGAGTTATCAGAAAGGCAAAAAGAGATAGAGGCAGAAAAACCTGAACCACCGGTAAGAACACAGGCTAAACCAAAACCTGCGTCCACTTCCACCGGACGTAAGAGAAAGACAAAGGATGTCGGTGATGTCGTTGGCACAATAGCCGTCAGGACTGCGACGAATATCGGGACACAGATAGGAAAGGAGATTGTCAGGGGAATGCTTGGATCCTGGCTGAAGAAAAAATAATTTACACCCCTGGAAAGACCTGCATGACCCTGTCATGAACCTGGTCCAGCCACTTTTTTCGTTCCAATTCATCACTGGTCACCACGACCCGGAAAATATCCCGGTAAAAGGTGGACACACCACACAGACCAAAGACACAGTCTTTCCATATCCGTTCCAGTGGGTCACTAAATACCTCATTTTCACGGATTTTGGGTGTATTGGCGGTGTTAAATACTATTGCAGCTTTTGCCGGTAACAGGCCGACCGGGACTCCCTCACCAGTATCTCCTTCCAGAAACCGGTAGGCAAGGCCAGGCCTGATTACCCGATCAATCCATCCTTTCATGACAGCAGGGGGCATTCCCCACCAGTTCGGATGCACCACGATGATTCCATCTGCCCGGACAATCTCATCACAGTGAGTAAAAACCTGATGAGGAAGGGGAGCATCACGCGGAATCTCATCTGAAGGAAGAATGGGATCAAATCCCTCCTGATAGAGATCATGAAACCAGACCGTATGACCAGCAGACAGCAGAGAAGCCCTTGCAGTCTTTGCTATTGCGTGATTGAAACTATGAGGATCCGGATGTGCCAGAATGAGAGATATATTCACATACATTCTCGCACTTTACCGGTTAATCATTTTCCGGTCTTTGATGAGAAGGTCGTGATGGGTCCGAACCCTTTTCACGATACAGGTTGACATTTTTATATGACGGTAAAACCATTCGCACTCTGTGTCAGGCTGATACTCTTTGATCAGCATGGTCATATCCTGATCCTGAAACGATCTCCCCAGTCAAACACCAATCCTGGGAAATGGGAACTCCCCGGAGGAAAGATCGATGCGGGTGAAGCATTTGATGAAGCTTTGAAACGCGAAATTCAGGAAGAGACAGGATTTACCGTTGCGATTCATACCGCTGCAGGGACTGCCATGCAGGAGACGGATGAATACCGGGTGGTCAACCTTGTCATGGTTGGAACCATCCTCTCCGGCGGCCTTTCCATCAGCAAGGAGCATAGTGAATACCGGTGGGCAGGTCTTCCTGAAATTGCAGCACTTGATAAGGCAGACTGGTTTACTGAATACTTTACCATGTACATGAGTGGTTCCCTCCCTCCACAGGAATAACCAGACAGATACTTTTTTTTATTCCTGCTGAATATAAAGACGAGAAGAGGTTGTACACATGACAGATACGATGATACACAAGATCTTGATCTTTATCGCCCTCATCATTACTGCAGGACTCGTCATATCTCCAGTCGCCGCCTTTGATACACGATCCGGAGACAATATTGTCATTAATGAACCGGTTGATGACGACCTTGTGGCTTCAGGCGGATCAATGATCATCAATGCCCCTGTAAAGAGCATAACCTGGGCCGGGGGAACCCTGATTGTCAATGAACCGGTTGAGGAGAATCTCATAGCTGCAGGCGGCACCATTCAGGTGAATGCACCAATCGGAACTGATCTTCTTGCCTTTGGCGGTAACATTGACATCAACGGGGATGTTGGCGGCAAAGTCATGGCATTTGGCGGATCGGTCACCATGTCCGGGAATGCTGAAAATATCGCTGCCACCGGAGGAACAGTTGTCCTTGGGAAAAACTCCGTTATCTCAAAGGATGCAATCATCAGTGCTTCTGGTTACACGACCCAGGCAACTATTCTTGGAAACCTGACCGTTGAAGAAGGAGATGAAGGAGGTGCCGGGTTTGACATGAAAGAGATTGAAGGTATGGTTGAGACATTCATTACCCTTACCATGATCCTCTGCTTCTTCGGGTTCCTGATTCTGGGTATCATCTTTGTAAAACTCTGCCCGGCCTTTTATACATCTCTTGTAAAAACCGGAAAGGAGAAGACTCTTCTCTCATGTGTTGCAGGAATTGCCGGGATTATTATCGGATTTATTCTCTTTGTGATCCTTCTCATCACCATCATCGGTATGCCTCTTGCATTCCTTCTGTTCCTTGTGATACTTATCGGATTAATGCTCGCAAACATTCTGACCGGTGCCCTGGTTGGAGAATGGATTCAAAAACTTGCGAAAAAAGAGGTGAGTTTAATCTGGGGATTTGTAGTCGGATTTATCGTTCTGAATGCACTTTTCTTTATCCCCTATATCGGATTCATCTTCTGGGTAGTATCGGTATTCCTCGGATTTGGAATGTTAGTCCTTACCTGCTATGAGGCATATGCTGATACCGGACTCTAATCCTTTAATCCTTTTTTCTGACCGTTCAATTCAAGTAACTTCAGCACTATTTACCTGTATATCAGGAGAGATTGATGCCTGAACAGATGGGAGCGGAAGCTGCATTACTGGTGCTCGGTGTCATTATGCTGAATGTGAGCATTATCCTGTTTATTATTACCGGAAAGCCACGGCTTCGGTACTTACTTCTTCTGGATATCAGCCTTGTATTCTGGATCATCAGTTATGGGATGAACCTGCTCACCCATGGGCCACAGATGACCGGAACATGGCAGATAATCAGCCTTATGGGGATGACGCTGCTCTTGTTCTCATTTATGGCAGCATTTGTAGATTATATGAAAAATGGTAATGAGTAAGGTTACAGCGTAACTGTCCCCTTCCCTTTGGGGGTATCATGTTTGAATGTCGGGTCATCGCTGGTGGCCATGGCCCAGATAAACGATACTTCTTCTCCGGGAGTAAGAACAGCGTCATATGCATCACCGGTGTCAAGTTTCCGTGCAAATTCAACCGTTGTCACACCCTCTTTTTCTGTGACGGTGAGATTTTGGACGTCATCCGTTCCACCAAGTTCAGTATCCTCCGGGTGTGGTCCGAAATTTCCGGTAGAGAACGAATCAACCCAGTAGGTCTCTTCATCTGCAATACCTGCGAGGATAATATCGGCATCTTTCATCATCATTGATGGTTTGAGGCCAATTCCTACCCACCCGGTTGTCTTACCCTGCAGACCAACATAGATATTTTCATCTAGAATAGTCCAGAAGAGCTGGTAATTACCATTGTCAAAAGACTCAGAATGTTCATACTCTTCTTCTCCGATAACCCCGTCCATTGCTCGATCGGCAGACTCAGCAGATGAAATCCAGACGAGGCACATTACCAGAAGAACAAGAAAAATCCATGCACGTGGTGACATACATCTGATAGGATTTGTGATCTGATAAATATCTTTGTGAGACAGATCAGAAGAATGATATCATAAATGTGCTGAAATAAATCCTATGCTTCTTCTCATGACACTCGGGACCGGTATTGGAACATCCGACGAGGATGCCCTGTCCCGGCTTGTCAGATCATGCAGTTTCGCAATTCATTCATTTCGTCCGGCTCAGGTGATCTATTTCTGTTCAGATAAGAGTAAAGATACCATAGAACCGGTTCATACAGCTCTTTCTGAGCAGTATGGAATTTCTCCTCCACCCTTTTCTGTCTGTATGATCTCTGATCCAAACGATTTTACCGGGTGTTTTGAACTGCTTTATGGTGTTGCCTCCCTGTATCATGAAGAAGAAGTGGTCATTGAAGCATCATCCGGAACCAGGGAGATGATCATGGCAGCTGAGATTGTGTCTTTTCTGACCAGAAATCCCGTCTCTCATGTGACCGGCGAGAAGTCGGGAGGGATGATAATCCCTGGAACAGAACGGATCCGGGAGATGGTACTCTTTGCAGCGTATGACAGGCTCCAGCTGCACCGTGCCATATATGCATTTAATAATAACCATTATGGCAGCTCACTCAGGCTACTCGAGGGCATTACCAGTCTGCCTGAACGCGATATCTATTATACGCTCTTTAATGCCTACTGGCACTGGGACAAGATGGACTATGAGAATGCCTACAAATATCTTGAACACGTGCCAGACCTCGATCTTCTGATTCCGCTGAACCGGACATTCCTGAAAAGACTCCTTGAACTTGACCGGATGGATGATACCATTTTAAACCGGAAAGAACGGCTCCGGGTCAGGCAACAGAAATATATCTATATGCTCCTTGATCTCCTGCATAATGCAAAGAGACGGATCGATGGTGAGCGGTACGATGATGCACTTGCCCGGCTCTATCGGGTTGTTGAACTCATCTCCCAGGTTCTCCTGCTGAGCTACGGGATTGATGACAATGAAGAGAAGATTCGGTTTGCGGATCTCAGAAAAATGCTTCGAAAGCAGGATATTTCGACATATGCCAGAAAATCAGATAGGAATGGCATCATCAGGATTGGGCTCCGGTATAAATTTCTCCTTCTGGAAGACCTTGGCATGAAAGGGGCTGATCGGTGGTATTCTGATCTGCAGCAATACATCATGATAAGGAACGACTCAATCCTTGCTCACGGCCTGACTCCGGTTCCAGGAGATGTTGCAAAGGACATGTGGGATGAGGTCAGAAATGTGATTACTGAGGCATGTAACGGGTCTGGTGAAAACCTTGAAGAACTCTTCAGATCATCAGAGTTTCCAATCCTGGAAAACCACCATCTTGAATAATATCAAGAGCACAAAAGGAGAGAAAGGGTTTTCAGGGAATTAATTCAAGGCGTCAATCATGTAGCGCTGGAACTTTACATCCCCACGAGTGCAGAAATAATTATACTTAAGTCCGTATTCTTTTGCAACCGGACAATCTTCACATTTGCACCCCTCTTCATATGATATACACAGAAAACTCTGACCAATCATACAGAAGAGTTTTTCGCGCTCGACAATTGCGCATTTATTATAACTCGGACAGGTCGCACAGATGCATGATTTCTTTTTTTCTTCAATAATCTTATCCTGTTCCTCTGCCGGGAGTTTCTTTAAGTCCCGGGTAAATGTGTCAAAAGCGTCCATCGAGATCCCTCGGGGGAGTATTATAATTTCATTCTTATAAACTTGTCTATTTATATAAGTAAATGAACCAGGCAGACGATCTTCTAACCTCTTCCTCTTAAGTCTTCGGATGAAAACGTATATGAGCACATGATACTCTCGTCCTGCAAAAAACTCTACCAACAGGAGACCCATCGGACAAAATCTCCTGAAGAGACGTATGAAGCAGTCCGTGATCTCACCGGGCCGGCTGGAATAACCAGGGTTGCTGATATCACCGGCCTTGACAGAATAGGCATTCCGGTTTTTTCCTGTATCCGTCCGGTTGCTGCCGAAGGGGCAATTACGGTATATAATGGGAAAGGAGCAACCCCCATCGCCGCCAGAGTATCTGCTATCATGGAAGGGCTTGAACGATATTCAGCAGAAGTTCATGACAGGAATCCGGAGATTATGACATATGATCAGATCTCATCGGTTCGAAAGGTAATAAATCCCGATTCCCTCATTCTTCCGGAGAATACTCCGACTGACTGGCCTGTTCCCTGGTATCAGGCATGGGATATTATGAAGAATGAGGAGGTATGGGTCCCTGCTCATGCGGTATTCCATCCGGTGCCGCGGATTATGGGCAAGTTATTCAGGACCAGCACAAATGGGATTGCCTCTGGAAATACCTATGAGGAGGCTGTTTTTCATAGTCTGTGTGAACTGGTGGAACGGGATGCCTGGTCACTTGTTGAATCAGCGAATAATGCAGGACCGAGGATCACTGAAATTACGCACCCGGTGGCACAAAGCCTTCTTGAAAAGTTTGAGAAGGCAGGGGTTGATGTGATATTACGGGATATCACGAGTGATCTTGGAATCCCGACCGTTGCAGCGGTATCAGATGATCTCCAGCTTCGCGACCCGACGCTCCTGTGTATCGGAATGGGTTCACATCTCTGCAGTGAGATTGCAATACTCAGAGCCCTCACAGAAGTCGCCCAGAGCAGGGCCACACAGATTCATGGAGCACGGGAAGATACCCAGTCAACCCACTTCCTTTCAAAAGTAGGATATGATCGGGCCAAACGACTGAATAAAAAATGGTTCACACCAGAGCCTGAACTTCCATTCAGTGAGATGCCTTCATACCATACAGATGACTTTTTGGACGATATTCACATCGTTCTTGACCGGCTCAGGGCTGCAGGTCTTGACCGGGTGCTGGTTACTGATCTTACCAGGCCGGAGATTGGTGTTCCGGTTGTCCGGGTCATTGTTCCTGGTCTTGAGCATTTTGCCATGGATACTGAACGCCGGGGAGAACGGTGCAAACGTGCACGACGTAATTATATTCCTGGGACCAAGCCTGTCAGTTCATAATGCATCGGAGATACTCCCTGCAGAGTACCGGCCTCCGGTCAGAAGAGTTGACCTGCTCGAAGTTATCAGGCAGAAACCCCGGGTTATCGGTATCATAGACGGAGTATTCTTTGAGGATGCGGCAGTCGGTCATCGGGAAGTCCTTGAAGTGATGAAACATGGAATTACCGTTGTTGGTGCTTCAAGCATGGGAGCGCTTCGTGCAGCAGAACTCGAACCATTCGGCATGATCGGCGTTGGTGAGATCTTCAGAATGTACCGGGACGGAGAGATCGAATCAGACGATGAAGTTGCACTTATGTGTGATCCAACAACAAACATGGCCTTTTCAGAGGCGCTGGTAAATATCCGGATTACCCTCCGGCATGGGGTCAGCACCGGATTTTTCTCGAACAATGAAGCGGATCAGATACTAAAAACCGGCCAATCCCTCTGGTATCCTGACCGATCATGGCCTCGTATCCTGAAAGAATGTTGCTTTGATCCAGAACGGACAGACATGATAAAGAACTGGATCAGTGAACAGCGGATTGATCAAAAGCAGGAAGACGCAAAAGAAGCTCTTGCCTATATCAGAGACAGGTTCTGCTCATGAAGAGAACACAGCCATCAGATCCAACCAGTCGTTTTGAACGACAATTACCACTTATCGGTCCGGAAGGACAGAAGAAACTGGAGAATTCCACCGTCCTTATCGCAGGGGCAGGAGGACTTGGATCACCTGCAGCAACTTACCTTGCCCTTGCCGGTGTTGGTGAACTGATTATCGTCGATGATGATAGAATCCAGGAGTCTAACCTGAACCGCCAGTTTCTACACGCCGCAGCATCGGTCGGTCTTCAGAAGGTCTATTCAGCAGAGGCGACCCTTACCAGCCTTGCTCCGGAGACTTCAGTCATTGCCTATCCTGGCCGAATTGATGAGACATCAGCAGACCGGCTGGTTGCAGATGCAGATGTAGTCATTGATGCCCTGGATAACTATGAAACACGGTTCATTCTTCATGAATCAGCATGGAACGCAGAAATTCCATTTATTCACGGAGCGATTGAAGGATTTTCAGGCCAGATGACGAGCATCCTCCCCGGTCAGTCCCCCTGCCTTTCCTGCCTTATCCCCGCTGCACCCCCTGGTGGGAAAGTTCCGGTTATTGGCGCCGTTGCAGGAGTTATTGGATCAATACAGGCGATGGAGGCAATAAAATACCTGACCGGAACCGGGTCTATGATATCAGGAAGGTTATTCCTCTGGGACGGACAGGCGGGTAGAAGTGAATTTTTAACGATTGGTAAGCGGAAGAACTGTCCGGTATGTTCTTATAAAGGAGATAATGAATGAAGGTTACGATTCGGTGTTATGCACGATTCAGGGATGCATTTGGAGAAGAACAAACCCTTAGCCTTCCGGAAGGATCAACGATTCAGGATGCAGTCAGAGCTCTTGCAGGAGATGGTCCGGATGCTGAGCTGCTCGTTGATACTGCACACAATATCAGAAGTTATGTTATGATCATGCATCATGATACCCGGATATCACCGATGGAGGCAGAATCAGTTCCCCTCGCAGATGGTGATCTGATCATTCTCTTCCCGCCGGTTTCAGGAGGATAACAATGATTGCGATTACCCGTGACCCGATTGATCCGTACAAATTCATTGAATCAGCAAAGAAACCCGAGACCGGAGGGATTGTTACCTTTATCGGAACGGTCAGGGATGATGGCATAGAAGCACTTGACCTTGATGTATGTGAAGAGGTTGCATTATCTGACCTGAACAAGATAGCAAAGCAGGCAACCGCCGATTATCACCTGAATACCGTTGATATCGTGCACCGGGTCGGGCGAATGCAGTTGACCGAGACAATTGTGGTTATTGTCGTTGGTGTATCTCACCGGCAGGAAGGATTTGCAGCGTGTTCATGGATACTCGAACAGATTAAAGCATTCGTCCCTATCTGGAAGAAAGACATCTGTAAAAACGGAGAGTCCTGGCATTTTTCAAAGGAAGAGGGAAGTTAAAACCTCTTTCCTGTTTTATATCCATAGGCTCCGAGAGCAAGGATAATAATACCGATAACAAAGGTAATATAACGCCACCAGGCAGTTCCCTGCATGATGTTATTTATTCCGAGGAGAACGAATATGACACCGGCTACCATGGTGATGATGTTTGAAGTTTTCACATCCATGATATCATTTCGTCTTTACTAATATTGAAAGAGTGTTCTCAGATAGACCGGACACCAGGATTAATTCCGCAATACTCGGCAACTTCCAGGTAAAATGACGCTAGTCCTTTATATTCGCCCCACTGTTCAGCAGTTTTTAAAGCTTCAGATGCAGATATTTTTTTACCATTATGATACCAACGGGATATCATCCGGCGAAGAGCGATGTCATCTGCAGGAAATGCATCCATCCGGTGAAGTCCCCGAAGCATCGTCAGTTCAGCAGTCCATCTGCCAATCCCTCGAATCTGACAAAGAGCCTCAACGATATCAGCATTGTCTCTGACTTTTTTGAATGATTCCAGATCAAGGTTTCCTTTCTCGATACTCCTTGAGATATCCCGGATATATTCACCTTTACGCGACGTAAATCCGCATCTTCGAAAGTCTGATGGTTCAAGTCCGGCAAGATCTTCTGGAAGAGGATAGCAATAATGCAGATCTCCATTCACAAAGCAGGTTCTCCCAAATTGTCTGATAAACCGGTACTCAAGAGAGCGTGCAACAGACAGGGAGATCTGTTGTTCTATAACCGAATCTATGAGTGCTTCAAATACGGTAGGTGTAGCCGGACTGCGAAGGCCATATAGCCGGTGAGCAAGATTTTTCATAACCGGATCAGAACATATGGCATCCAGAAAATCCATAAGATTATCATTTAAGGCAAAATACCAGGTGATGAGGTCTGATGCTTCACAGGTATCTTTCGCACGTACCCCTTTATCTGACCATATTGAGAGAGTAAGTGGAGAATTTTCAAAAGGTTCAGTCTGATTCACAGTTAGAACAAACGGGCCATTTGAAAGAAGAGCCGTAAAACTGAAAGCATGATTACTATAGGTGCGGACCATGGGATCATGGTTTGAGAAAATAATCGCGCTCCAATGCAGAGAGAAGGGGTATTTTGGATACAATGGGATCGGGTTCATATGCAGCTAAACAGACTGGATCTCCCATACTATAATTTAAAGAAATTTATAATATCAATAGAACGCATGAATTTTTTCCAGAGTATCTCATAATACCTCTGAACAGGATGTCTTTTTCGGTATGAAATACCAGTCAACAAGGAATAATAAAAATTTATTCATTTTGCAGGAATGATTCATACCCATGAATTCATAATGAGCGGGAAAATATGAAGAATATATGGAGAATTATTCGGTATTTTCTGTCACCCGACATTAAAATCAATTGGTATTACAGTTGATTGAACAATTGTTTTACTCAAGAGGACAATTAAACAAATATATATTATTACACGACGATCTCGTATTGCATGATCGGTAAATTATCGTTTGGGATCATTGCTCTTGTGCTGGGGGCAATGCTTTTCTGTGGGGCAGTATCTGCAGAAAAGGTTGATAATCTCGGAGAACATAGTGCAGACCGTCTTCTCATCGCAACCACAACGAGTCTTGACGCAACCAAGCTTCTTGATCTTCTTGAAGAGAAATTCAAGGAAGAGACCGGTGCAACAGTAGAACATGTAGCTGTTGGAACCGGCCAGGCTATTGAAATTGCAAAGAACTGTGATGCAGATATTGTGATGGTTCACGACCGAGTTGCAGAAGACAAGTTTATTGATGAAGGATTCGGTGTCGATCGTCGTGTCTTCGGGTACAACTACTTCCTTTTAGTCGGACCGGAAAATGACCCGGCAAAGGTAGCCGGACTGAACGGAACAGCAGCCTTCATGGCAATTGAGAAGGCAACTGCAGAGGATCCAAGCGTCGTTTTCGTATCCCGTGGAGATAACTCCGGAACCCATTCACGTGAGAAACTCCTGTGGAAATGGGGCGGGTATGACTATGCAGAGATCAACTCCTCAGAATGGTACCGTGAAGCTGGCGCAGGTATGGGCCCAACCCTGACCATGACAGACGAACTTCAGGGGTACACCTTAAGTGACTCAGCATCCTGGGGAACCTTTGAGAGCAACCTCTCACTTGTCCCACTGGTTGAAAATGATGAGAACTTCCTGAATGTCTATGCGGTCATGCGTGTATCTGAAGAGAAATGTCCGGATGTCAACACTGAGATGGCAAAGAAGTGGATCAACTTCATGATCAGTGATGAAGTCCAGGATATCCTCTCGACCTATGGAGTCGAAAAGAACGGGGTACCATACTTTAACCCCGGACGGGGTAGTGCAGAAGTTATGGGCGTGACCGTGGAAGAGACCACCGACAAGGTGGCATAATCCACACCGTTCTTTTCTTTTCACAACAATTATTATTATGAACGATCTGCTTACCGGTATTGAGACTGCATTTCATCTCATACTGACCGCAGATCCTGAAGTGCTGAACATAACAATCAGAACTCTGCAGATAACCTTTTCTTCGGTATTGCTCAGTACCATTATCGCAATTCCGCTTGGAGCAGCTATCACCTTCAGGGAATTTCATGGGAAAAAGGCACTGATTAGTGTTATACAAACTCTGTATGCACTTCCTACGGTCATTGTGGGTCTCCTCTGTTATATGCTTCTTTCAAGGTCCGGGCCACTTGGAGATTTAAAATGGTTATTTACACCGAATGGTATGATATTTGGTCAGACAATCCTTATCATCCCGATTATGGCCGGCCTCACAATTGCAGCACTTCAGGCGATAGACCCGATTATTACCGATACCATCCGATCACTTGGAGCATCACGGTTCCAGTTTTTAAAAAGTCATCTTCGTGAAGCGCGATTTGCCATCATGGCTGCAGTTATTGTGGGTTTTTCACGGGCGATTTCTGAAGTCGGCACAGCAATTATGATTGGTGGTAATATTAAAGGTCATACACGAGTGCTTACCACCGCAATATCCCTGCAGACATCAATGGGAAATTTTAATCTTTCATTGGCTCTTGGAATTATTCTTCTGGCCATTGCGCTTATTATCAATCTCTTCATGGGACTGGTGCAGAACAGGTAGGAACGAGATGATTGACATCAGAAATATCACGAAAGAATTTGATGGAAATCCCGTCCTGACCGGTGTAACTGAAACAATCAGGAAAGGAGAGATCTTTGCAATCATCGGACCTTCAGGACAGGGAAAAACCACATTGCTGAGAATCCTCGGACTCCTTCAAAAACCTTCATCTGGAGATGTTCTGTTAGAAGGCAAATCCCTTCGCTCTGTTTCGGATACTGATCCGGTTCGAAGACGTATCGGTATGGTCTTTCAAAGTCCTGTTGCTTTCAGGGATTCGGTTTATCATAACATCGCTATCGGGCTTCGATATCGGTGGTATGGTAAAGAGGATATTCATGATAAGATCCTGCAAAAGCTGGATGAAATTGGCCTTACAGGATATGAA
>ERZ1645192.1696-NODE-1696-length-18357-cov-6.352803_pt1 | contig 18357 bp, 16 predicted proteins | sample MGYA00575354_ERZ1645192 | MGnify/ENA primary metagenome ERZ1645192 (study PRJEB40844, sample SAMN11349763) | freshwater sediment metagenome | isolation source: river sediment | host: Sediment | place: India: Faizupur Khadar , New Delhi | collected 2017-02-21 ... | reverse complement strand
CCGCGACTCGCTGAGCCGTTCGCCACCATCGTCCGCGAGGCCGCCGCAGGCAAGGAAGCCAAACGGGAACACTCAACATCTTCCGATGTCGCGTGTTCCCGCAAGGACACTTGAGTGGGGCGTGTGGGGCTCGAACCCACGACCCAGGGATTATGAGTCCCTTGCTCTAACCTGCTGAGCTAACGCCCCGTTGACGATCGCGTGGTCGTCGGGCCAAGTCTAGCGATCGGTGTCTTGGCAATCGACTCGGTGGCGACAGGGTCAAACAGGTCAGGTGCCGCAGGAACCGCAGGTGGGGGCGCCGGGCAACAACGAGGGGGCCGCCTGCGCGACCCCCTCGAATCGGTTGCTCGGCCTCACGGGATCAGAATGGCCCGCCCCCGCACCTTGACGGCATTGAGGTCATCGATCGCCTGCTGGAAGTCGGCAAGCTTGTACTGCTGGGTGTGCAGCTTGACCTTGCCCTGGGCGGCCAGCACCATCAGGTCTTGCAGGTCTGTGTAAGAGCCCACCAGATTGCCGATGAAGTTCTTCTCGGTCGAGATGACGTCGATGGTGGGGACGTTGATGTTTTCGCCGTAGCCGATGACGTAGTAGAAGCCGGCCCGGCGGAGCATCGCGATGCCTTCCGATGTCGCCCCACCCTCACCGACGAAGTCGAGGATCGCTTCGGCTCCCTTGCCGTCGGTCAGGTCAAGGACGGCATCAACCTGGCTGCCATCGGACAGGATCGTCTCGTCGGCGCCGAGTTCCTTGGCGAGGGCCAGGGCGGCCGGGTTGCTGTCGAGGACGACGAGGGTTGCCGCAGACATCGCCTTCATCACCTGGATGCCGATGTGGCCGAGTCCGCCGGCACCGATGACCACGCAGAAATCGCCGGGACGTAGCCGCTTGGCCGCCTTTGCTGCCGCGTGCTGAGCGGTCAACCCGGCATCGGCCAGCGCCGCAACGTCGGCGGGCTCAAGGTTGTCGGCGAGCTTGACGCAGTTGCGCGCCGAGGTGAGCAGGTAGTCGGCGTAGCCGCCGTCGCAGTCGATACCTGGGAACCGCTGGTTCTCGCAGTGCACGTCGTCACCCAGCCGGCAGGCCCGACACAGTCCGCAGGTGACGATCGGATGCAGGATCACCTTGTCGCCCGGCTTCACGTTGGTCACGGCACTGCCGACTTCGTGAACCCAACCGGCATTCTCGTGACCGATCGTGTAGGGCAGGGGCACGTTCGTCTTGGGCGCCCATTGCCCTTCCAGGATGTGCAGGTCGGTGCGGCAAACCCCGGCAGCGCCGATCTTCACGATGACATCCAGTGGGCCGGAGATCTTGGGATCCGGCACGTCATGCATTTGCAGGTCTTCGTGGTACCCGACAACCCGTACTGCTCTCATTTGGAGTCCTCCCCCCCGGGCGACATTGCCCGTGAATACAGCCCTTGAAGACAAGTCTGCCTTCCGAGAGACGCGGCCGGGGCGAGTTGAGCGGTGATGGTTCAATCGTGTAACGACTCACCGAGCAGTTGCAGGATGGTGCGGCCGACCCCGGCGTCGTTGTTGTCGCCGGTTGCCGGATAGCCGGCTGCCGACACCGAAGGGTGCGCGCGGCTCATCGTGAAACCCTGGCCTGCCAACGAGAGCATCGCCAGGTCGTTCGGCATGTCGCCGAACGCGATCATGCGGGATGCTGCCAGCCCGAGGTCGTCCAGCAGCTCGGCCAGCGCCAGTGCCTTGCTGACTCCGGCTGCCGACAGCTCGAGCATGCCCGCCTGCGAGACGTGGCTGAAGGTCACTGTCAGCCTCTCAGCGATCAGCTCACCCACCACAGCGGCGAGGTCTTCGGTCGGCGTGGCCGGGTCGACCACAAGCAGCTTGACCACCGGTCCCCGAGCCAGCAGCTCGATCATCGGTGCCTGCAGGTGAGGCACCTCCGAGTGCTGCAGGAAGTGCGGTTCAGCCCCCCATGCCCCCAGGTATTCCACCGCGAAGCCCGCGCTGGGCAGCATCCGGCGGATCTCCTGGGTGATTTCGGCGATCAATGCCGCTGACATCGCACGGGCGTGCACCACCCTGCGGGTCGCCAGATCGAGGGTCACCGCTCCGTTGGCGGCCACCGCCCAGCCGTGCGTCTCTGCCAGCTCGTCCAGCACACCGAACCAGCGGACGGGTCTTCCGGACGCATAGATGGTGGGGATGCCGCGGCGGGCTGCCACCCGAACCGCGTGCGCGTTGATCTGGGGCACCCGGTGGTCGTCGGTCAGGAAGGTGCCGTCCAAGTCGGTGGCGATGACGTCGAAGGGGTTCACCTTGGTTCACAACTTCGTGTTGACAGGTGGTGGGGGTTGGGTGTCCGTGGCGGTGCCTTCGCCCCCGGTGCCCATGGAAGGTTCCCGGCTCGGCGAGCCGTCCTCACCGGGTGAGCTGGCCTCCGTCTGGGGTGAACCGGACTCGGTCCCCTCGGACGGTGACGCCGACTGCTGGTCGCTCTGGTCCGGTGTCCCCTCGCCGCTGGACGCGCTCTGTTCGGTCGGCACGGGGGGTTGCGGCGACTCGGGCGGCGAATTCTGGAACAGCAGCACCGCAATCAGCAGCGCCAGCGCCCCCAACCAGATGGTCAGCAACCACGAGGTCGCGATCGGTACCCAACCTGCACGGTCGTGTCGTCCGGGCCAGGACGCCGGCCAGAGCCGCCAAGCGCCCGGACGTGAGTTGTCGAGCCAGTGCAGCCGAAAGTCCGGTCCGGCTGGACGGCCCAGCATCGGAGTGCTCGACAGGTCGACGCTGCGTAGCAGCCGGTCGGCCTCGGCGACTGCCTCCGGACTGCCGTCGTAGGCCAGCGCCACCCATGGAGCGGTCGGCCGGTCACCGGCGGCGACCGGGTCGTCGGCTTCGCTCCGATATTTGTGGCCGAGTCGGCCGTCGTCCTGGCCGTCGCCACCACGGGCCACCACTGATTCGGCGTGCAGCTTGTTCACCTCGCCGGCCAACCGGTCGCGGGCGGCCGGATCGTGGGCGGCGCCCTCGGCGAGCACCAGCACCATCACTGCCGGCTCGTCATCGGCATGCGCGACGAAGACCACACCCGCCTCGCGGGCAACCAGCCGGGCGTCCAACCAGAAGTCACCGATCCGCGGTGGGTCGCTGACCAGCAGCGGGTAGGGCTGGGGCTTCGACAGTGCCGCTGCAATCGCTGACGAGGTGGCTGCACCGCCGATGGCCTCGGCGGCGGCGGGCGCCCGCTGCGAGCCGTCCGTCGTCTGCGCCCCAGGCATGCCGAAATCACCGCCCCGCGGCAGGGGTGGCGGTTGCTGACCGGACTGCTCTGACATCGCCCTCCATCTCACCACACCAGACACCTTCAACCGAAGCCGGAAGTCGCATCTGTGCGCGCCCGATCATGGCAACGGTTGCCGCCACTTGGCAGGGTATCGTGGCAGGGACGCCTCTTCCCGGACGTCAGGCCGGTCAGCCACAGGAGAACGAGTGAGCAACACGCCAGACAACCAGCGCCCAGTGTCGATCCCGCAGGCGGCCCAGGTGCTTGGTGAGGCCATCGCGCAGGTGCAGCGAGTCATCGTTGGCCAGGAGCACATGGTCGAGCAACTGATGGTCGGCCTGCTGGCGAAGGGGCACATCCTGCTGGAGGGCGTGCCCGGCACCGCGAAGACGCTGGCGGTGCGAACCTTCGCCACCGTGGTCGGCGGCTCGTTCGCGCGTATCCAGTTCACACCCGACCTGGTGCCCTCCGATATCGTCGGTACCCGCGTCTACCAGGCGTCCCGGGAGCGGTTCGACATCGAGCTCGGCCCGGTCTTCACCAACTTTGTGCTGGCCGATGAGGTCAACCGCGCCCCCGCCAAGGTGCAGTCGGCCATGCTCGAACTGATGGCCGAGAAGCAGGTGTCCATCGCCGGCACCACTTTCGCGATGAAGAAGCCATTCATCGTGATCGCCACCCAGAACCCGATCGAGTCCGAGGGCGTCTACCCGCTGCCCGAGGCGCAGCGCGACCGCTTCCTGCTGAAGGTCGACGTGCCATACCCCAAGGGCAACGAGGAGTTCGAGATCCTACGACGCATGTCGGTCACCCCGCCCACCCCGCAGCCGGTGCTGAACCCCGAACTCACGTTGCAGTTGCAGGACATGGCTTCACACGTCTTCGTGCACAACCTGGTCGCCGAGTACATCGTCCGACTGGTGCTGGCCACCCGCAACCCGTCCGAGTTCAACATGCCCGACCTGGCCCGGGTGATCCAGATCGGCAACTCGTCACGCGCCACCCTCGGCCTGACCTCCGCCGCCCGCGCGGTCGCCCTGATCCACGGCCGCGACTACGTGCTGCCGACCGACGTGCAGGCGGTCGCCAAAGATGTGATGGCCCACCGCATGGTGCTCACCTTCGACGCCATCGCAGACAACATCAGCCCGCTGCAGGTGGTCGAGCGCATCCTCGCAATGGTGCCCGCCCCGACCCCGGTGTGGAATCAGGAGCAGCGCGCGGCCAGCCATGGCCAGCACCGCCACCAGCCCAACTACTCATGATCGCCAGTCGATGACCACACCCGACTTCGCGCCCCCGCCGTCCGGCACCACGCTGGCGAACGGACGCGGCGACGTGGGCGCCGCGGAAAGCGTGTTGCGCGAGCCCAGCGGACCGACCATCCCGCTGAACAAGCTCGCCCCGGAGGCCGCCCTGCGCCGGCTGGAGTTGACGGTGGTGCGTCGGCTTGAGGGCTTTCTGCAGGGTGACCACCTCGGCCTGCTGCCGGGGCCCGGTTCCGACCTGAACGACGCCCGCATCTACGTGCCCGGCGAGGACGATGTCCGTCGGATGGACTGGGCAGTCACCGCGCGCACCATGACTCCGCACGTCCGTGACACGATGGCCGACCGTGAGCTCGAGGTCTGGGCGCTGCTCGACGCGTCCCCGTCGATGAACTGGGGCACCGCCGGGATCACCAAACGCGATCTCGGCATTGCAGCCATCGCCACGTTGGGTTTCATCAGCCAGAAGATGGGTGACCGGTTCGGCGGTCTGGTGATGCACTCCGATTCGGTTCGCCGGTTCCCCGCCAGATCCGGACGCCAGGCGCTCTACGGACTGCTCGGCAGGATGCTGGAAGACCCCATCGAGAAGGACAACCTGCCCGCCGCCCTCGGCCTGGCTGAGGGCATCGAGGCGCTGATCAGGACGCAGCGCCGGCGCGGCATGCGGTTGGTGGTTTCCGATTTCTTGTCGCCCGGTGACAAAGTGCTAGATGCCAACACCCCACCCGACTGGGAGCGTCCGCTGCGCCGGTTGGCGGTGCGCAACCAGGTGCTGTGCGTCGAGGTGGTGGACGCCGGCGAGGTGGAGTTCCCCGATGTCGGCGAACTGCTGATTCGTGACCCGGAGACCGACTTCGCGCGCTACGTGAACACCTCCGACCCGCGTGCCCGCAAGATGATCGACGGCGCCTCCCAGGCGCAGCGCACCCGCATTGCCGCCGCGATGCGCCGTGCCGGCGTGGGCCACATTCGGCTGCAGACCGACCGTGACTGGGTCGCCGACATCGCGCGCTTCGTGCTCACTTATCGGCGCACCGCAGCGGTCCTGCACACCCCACCTCAAGGGGTGAGCAAGTGAACGAGCAAACCGGCACGTTCTTGGGTGTCGAGTTCTTCAATCCCGAGCGGTTGTGGGCCTTGCTGATCCTGCCCATTCTGGTGATCCTCTACCTCCTGCTGTTGCAGCTCAAGCGCAACCGTGGCATGCGGTACACCCAGACCGGCATCGTCGGTGCCGTGCTGCCCAGGCAGTCGCAGTGGCGCCGGCACGTCTCGGTCGCGATGGCGCTGTGTTCGCTGGTGGCGATCACCGGGGCCTGGGCGCGTCCGGTGGGCATCGAGAAGGTGCCCCGCGAGCGAGCCACGGTGGTCATCGTGCTCGACCGTTCGCTTTCCATGCAGGCCACCGATGTGGAGCCCACCAGGATGGACGCGTCCAAGCAGGCCGCGAAGGACTTCATCGCCGAACTGCCACCCAGCTTCAACGTCGCACTGGTCGGGCTTTCGGCCAGCAGCAGCGTCCTGGCGCCGCCGACCACCGACCGCGGCATGCTGAACCGCGTCATTGAGCAGATGGGCGTGCAGGACGGCACCGCCATCGGCGACGCCATCATGGCCGCCATCAGTGCGGTCGGCATGGCCCCAGGTGAACAGGGCGCCGACCCGGCTCCCGCCATGATCGTGCTGCTCTCGGACGGCCAGAACACCAGCGGCCAGACCGACCCGGTGGCCGCCGCCCAACAGGCCAAGGCCGCCGAGATCCCCATCCACACCATCGCGTTCGGCACCATGAACGGGTACGTGGACGTCGACGGGGCCCGCGCCAACGTCGCCCCGGACGTCGCGCTGCTCGGTGAGATCGCCGACATCACCGGCGGTCGCGCGATGGACGCCAAGTCTGCGAATCAACTCAACGACGTCTACCAGGAGATGCGCTCCGAGGTGGGCTACGAGGAGGTCAAGAAGGAAGTCACCGCCCAGTGGGCGCTGTATGCTTTCGCCTTCGCGTTCGTCGCCTCGCTGGGTGCCGTCTCGATGGCTGCGAGGTGGCCGTGATGATCCCCATGCTGTCGTTCCTGCATCCCGGTCGACTCTGGCTGCTGTTGATCGTTGCCGGGGTGGCGATCCTCTACTTGGTGCTGGCCAGCCGACTGCGCACCGGTGGGAGCCGTGTGCGGACCCGTCTCGACTTGGTGATCCCGCGCGACTCGCCACTCAAACGCCACCTGTCGGTGGTCTCGTCGCTGTTGGCGATGTCGTCCTTGGTGGTCGCTTTCGCCCAGCCGACCGCGCTCACCCCGGTGCCCCGGGAGCGGGCGACGGTGGTGGTCACTATCGACGTCTCCCGTTCGATGCGCTCGCAGGACGTGTCGCCCAGCCGGATCGAGGCCGCCCAGCAGGCGGCCAAGGAGTTCGTCGACATGCTGCCCGAGACGTTCAACGTCGCGCTGGTCACCTTCTCTGGAACCACGTCCATCATGGCGGCGCCGACCCTCGACCGGGGTGCGGTGAAGCGGGCCATCGACTCTCTGGAGCTGGCTCCGGCGACCGCAATCGGCGAGGGCATCTACACGTCGTTGGACGCGCTGCTGCTCGCCCCACCCGATCCCGATCATCCGGACGATCCTGCCCCTGGCGCGATCATTCTGCTTTCGGACGGCTACACCAACATCGGGCGCGACTCGGCGACCGCGGCACAGGCAGCGAAGGACCAGGGCGTCCCCGTGTACACGATTGCCTACGGCACCCCCGGTGGCTACGTCTACGAGGAGGGCGTGCGCGTCCCGGTTCCGGTGAACCACGCCGAGTTGGCTCGGGTGGCCCAGATCTCGGGTGGCAAAAAGTATGCAGCCGAGTCGGTCAGCGATCTGCGCGGTGTCTACGAGACGCTGGCCCGGTCGGTGGGATATGACGAGATGGAGACCGAGGTGACCGATCGGTTCGCGCTGCTGGCGCTGGCACTCAGCGTAATCGCGGGCTTGGGTGTCATCTCCTTGGCGGCGAGGTGGCCATGAGCGAGTTGACGAACAACCAGCCGGACGCTGCGCCGGCGGACGTGATCGCGGCGAACGTCGCCGCCGTGCGAGGCCGCATCGCGTCCGCCTGCGAACGGGCCGGACGCGACGCGGCCGAGGTGCGGCTGCTGCCGGTGAGCAAGACCCATCCGGTCGAGGCGCTGGTGGCCGCACACGCGGCCGGCATCGACCGGTTCGGTGAGAACCGGGTCCAGGAGTTGGTGGCTAAGGCCGAACTGCTTGATCCCGCACTGGGGATCGAGTTCGCCCTGATCGGGCCACTGCAGTCGAACAAGGCGGGACGCGCGGTCGAGTGGGTCGCCGAGTTCCAGGCGCTCGACTCGCTGAAGTTGGCGGCCAATCTCGATCGCCGGCTGCAGGCGCTGGGACGCAGCCTCGACGTGCTGGTCGAGGTTAACACCTCGGGGGAGTCGACCAAGTTTGGCCTGGCCCCCGACGATGTGCTGGGCTTCGCCGCCGGGCTGGGGGCCTTCGACTCGTTGAACGTGCGGGGTCTGATGACGATCGCAATTCCGAGCCCTGACCACAAGCAGGTTGCGGCCTGCTTCCAGATGCTGCGCGGTCTGCGTGACCGGTTGCGGGACGATCGGGTCGCCGGTTCGGACTGGCCCGAGCTGTCGATGGGCATGTCGGGCGACTTCGAGTTGGCGATCGAGCACGGCGCCACCTGCGTCCGGGTGGGCACCGCGATCTTCGGCGGACGGCCGCCGGTGGCCGGCTGACCCCGATCCTGCGGCGGGTGCGGGTCTGGACGGTCCCCGGGGACTGTTCGTTCACGTTCGGGGTCCGAGAGGTGGGTCTGGACGGTCCCCAGGGACTGTTCGTCCACGTCCGGGCCGGGGAAAGGGCCCGGATCAACCAGCGCCGGTCTTGGCCGGCAGGTTCTCCACCTCCAGCGGCGGCAGATCGTCGGCAGGGGTGAACCCGAAGACTTGCGCGCAGAAGCTGTACTCGGCGGCCAGCGCGTCCGCCCGCGTCTGTGCTTTTCGGAAGCCGTGCCCCTCGCCTTCGTAGACCCGCAGCGTCACCGGCAGGCCACGTTTGCGCACCGCATTGACGAGTTGGATCGACTGCGACTCCGGCACCACCGGATCGTCCGAGCCCTGCAGGACGAGTATCGGGCTGCGCAATCGGTCGAGGTTGTTGATGGGGGACCGCGTCCGGTAGAGCTTCTCCTCGGCCGGATAACGGCCGACCAGCGAGTCCAGGTATCGCGACTCGAACTTGTGGGTGTCCAGTAGCGCGGTCAGGTCGACCACCCCGTAGCGGATGATCGCGGCCGCGAAGCGGTCGCTGCTGGTCAGGGCCCGCAGCGCGGTGAAGCCGCCGGAGCTACCGCCGGCGATGGCGAGTCGGCCGGGGTCGGCCAAACCGGCATCGATGGCAGCCTCGGCGGCGTCGATGCAGTCGTCCACGTCCGCGACGCCCCACAGCCCCTTCAGCCGGTCTCGCCAGCGCCGCCCGAAGCCCGCCGACCCCGAGTAGTTGACGTCGAGCACCGCGAACCCGCGCGAGGTCCAAAACTGGACGGTGGCGTTGTACGCGTTGGTCGTCATCGCGGTCGGACCGCCGTGCACCCGCATCAGGGCAGGTGGACGCGTCCCACCCGGCGCGCGGAAGGATGCGTTGGTGGGCGGGTAGTACCAGGCCTGCACCGTCCCGTGGCGGCCCTGGAAAACCAGCGATCTTGCCACCGAGCAGAAGCCCCGGTCCGGGCTGTCCCCGACGGTCCGCAAGACCTCCAGCGTCCCGTCGGACTCGACGCGAACCAGCCCCCGGTTGTCGGCGGGACGATCGACGATCGCGTAGCCGACCCCCAGCGCGCTGGCCACCGAGTCCACCGCCGCCACGCCGGCGAGCCGCCGGGTGGGCGCCCCGACCCGAGACACGATCGCCAGGTGGCACAGGCCCTCGTCAAGACGCCAGCCCAAGATCTGTTTGCCGTCCAGGTCGGCATGGGCGTGGTTGCCCAGCACGAACATCGGCAGGTCGAAGTCGGCCTGGTCGCAGTGCAGCGCCCGCACCCCGCGGCCGTCCCACTCGGCCATCTGGTAATAGCCGCTGGCATCCGAGGTGTACACCAGTGTGCCGGCCGTCGACCAGCGTGGATGGTGCACCGCCACACCATCCAGCCCGGCACCGGATCGCCCGGCCACCAATTGCACATCGGCGACGCTCCACTCCTGGGTGTCCAACCGACCGACCTTCAACAAAGTGGAGTCCCACGGCATCGCCGGATGCCACCACTCCAGCCACGCCAGCCTGCCGTCGTCCGACAGCGTCGGGTTGGCGTAGAAGTCGGCGCCCCGGCGCAGCACCACTTCGCGTCCAGCACCGTCGGTGCCGGGCCAGCCGAGCCCGACCAACGTGGTTTCAGCCTCGCCGTTCACGCGGTGGTCCTCCCGAACTGCCAAGACCATCGGAACCTTCGGGTGGACGCGCAGATCGCCGTAGCGCACCAGCGGATCACCCGAGGTCAGGGCGCGGATCGTGCCATCGGGGGAACGCAGCTTGACCGTGTGATCGGAGTCGTCGCAGTAGACCAGCACCCCATCGCGGACGTGGAAGGCACCACCGCCGTACTCGTTGACGCGGCTGCGCACGTTCGTCGCAGCAGGGGTGACCTCGCTGACCAGCCCTTCGCGCATCGCCATCACGGTGGCGCGACCGTCTTGGTCGGGGAGCGTCTCCAACCACCACAGGTCGGCGCCGTCACCGATCAGGCTCGACATGGACGCCCCGGCGGCGACGACGTCATCAAGCTTGATCGGGGAGACCCACGATCCGTACGGAGCGGTTCGGGCCTGTTCGGTGCTCATGTCACGAAGGTACCGCCCCGGGAGGAAGGGAGTCCGCCTATCGGCTCGCCGCGGGGCTGGCACAACTGCGCGAACTACGGCACAATCGCAGGCAGAAAACAAAGCCATCTGGCGTTTCGCACCCGGTTGCAGGGGAAGGCACACCTGGAGCGAGAGGAGCCGAGATGGGAACCATGTCGCGTGGAGTCGTCTTCGTGCACTCAACGCCAGCCGCGCTGTGTCCGCATATCGAGTGGGGGATGGGCGCGGTATTGGGCGTCCCGGTTCATTTGGGCTGGACGCCGCAGCCGGCCGAGCGTGGTTGCCTGCGGGCCGAGTACTCCTGGACCGGACCTGTGGGCGCCTCCGCGACGTTGGCCAGCGCGCTGCGCACCTGCCAGCGGGTGCGTTTCGAGGTGACCGAGGACGCCGGCCCCGCCGACCAGGGCCAGCGCTATGCGTTCACCCCAGATCTGGGCATCTTCCATGCCACCACCGGTCCCCACGGAGATATTCAGGTCAGCGAAGATCGGCTGCGTACCGCGATGACTGCCGCGTCCGCGGGCGGCATCAGTCTCACCGAGGCCTTGGCCGAACTGCTGGGCGAGCCCTGGGACGCCGAACTTGAGGTCTTCCGCTACGCCGGCGAAGACGCTCCGGTGCGCTGGCTGCACCGCGTGGGCTGAGGCGGCAGACCAGGCACCGCCGTTTGGGGCGGTGGTGGCCGGGACGGCTAAGGTGGCTGATGTGATTCCCGCTCTGGCAGGCCTTGGCCTGGTGATCTGCGCCGTCCTCGTCTGGTCCGGGGTTGCCAAGGTGCGACAGCCCGACGCCATGGCCTCCGCGATGCGCGACCTGCGGGTCCCGGGCGCGCTGGCCAGCAGACCGATGCAACTCGCCGTTCCATGGGTCGAGATCGGGTTGGCGGTGCTGCTGCTCGTGACAGGGGGCATCTGGCAGTCCTTGGTCTGGATCGCGACGCTCCTGCTCTTCGTTTCCTACCTGGTGCTGATCGCGACCGCCCTGGGACGCCAGGAGCACGTCAGCTGCAATTGCTTCGGCGTGGCCTCCAGCGCATCGGTGGATCGCGGGACGCTGGTGCGCAACGTGCTGCTGGTCGTGGCCGCGGCGATCGGGCTGGTCGGCTCGCTGTTCAACGCTTCGCCGCTGGTGGTGACGCTGTTCCGCCAGGATTGGCGTGGCTGGCTCGGGTTGGCGGCCCTCGCCGTGGTCGGCGGACTGGCTTGGCTGTTGTCGCGGGAGGGACGGGAAGGGATCGCAGCAGCGCATGACGACTCGGCGGCCCCGGTGGCCGCGGCCACCGACTCTGAGGCCGAGCCGCAGGACTATCTGCGCGAGCCCATCCCGACCGCGGTGCTGGAACGCGAACCGGGCCAGTTCGTCCGACTGCCTGATTTGGCGCAGCAGCGGGGCGTGCTGCTGCTCTATGTCTCGGCCACCTGCGGCAGTTGCACCGAGATCATCGCGAAGGTCGACGACTACGCCGACCGACTGCCGTTCCTGGATGTCGTCGTGCTGGTCGTCTCCCGGGGCGTCATCGACCAGCTTCCCGACAGTGTGCGCCCACGCGCGGTCGTTGATGTGGCGGGCAGCGTGCAGAAGGGGCTGGGACTGAATTGGGTGCCGGGCGGGGTCCTGCTGGGTGCTGATGGGTTGCTCGCCGGTGGACCGGTCTACGGCGCTGCTATCAACGAACTGGTCGATGACGTGGTCGAACAGTTCGAATCGGCCGCCGAGGACCCCTCCGACGGGGCGCGATCGGCCGTTCAGGAGGAGCCTGCTGCCCCCGAGTTCATAACTGTCACCGCGGCCGACTGAGGCAACAGGCACCTCTGGAACCGGGCGCCGGACCCGGGCCGGTGCCCGCGAACCCGCCTGTCAGCGATCCGGCACCGGCGGATCGTCCTTGTGCGCCTGCCAGTAGGCGTCCATCTGATCGTTCTGCAGCGCCTTACCCAGCTCGGCCATGATCTCGGCGTCCACGACGTCGATCGACTGACCGTCGTCAGAGGTGCCGAAGCCGGCGAGTGGGGCCTGCAACTGCCGCAACCCCGAGCTGCCGGTCACCCGCATCGACAACGCAAGCTTGGTCATCTCGGAGCTGGTGAACTCTTCGTTCACGGTGAAGTAGGGCGCAATGGTGTTGACCACGTTGTTGAACTTGCCGGGGTCGGCAAGCACATCTGGGGTGAGCATCTGACGCGTCACCGCCATCACCACCTCGCGCTGCCGGCGCGCGCGGTCGAGGTCACCGTTGGGGAGGTTGTAGCGCTCCCGGCTGAAGGCCAGTGCCGACGTCCCGTCCAGTTCGATGTAGCCGGCAGGGAACCGTTCGGACGCGGCATGGTTGTACACGTTGATGCCGCCGATCGCGTCCACCACCTGGACGAAGCCTTCGAAGTCGATGATCGACGTGTGGCTCACGTGCGCACCGGTCAGTTCCTCAATGGTCTGGCCGGTGAGCGGCATGCCACCCCAGGCGTAGGCCGCGTTGATCTTGGCCATGCCGTGTCCCGGCACGTTCACCCACAGGTCGCGAGGGAACGAGATCAGGTAGACGGTCTTCCGGTCGCCGCTGATGTGCGCCATCATCAGCACGTCCGAGCGGCCTTGGTCGCCTTCGCCGCGGGAATCGGTTCCCATGATCAAGATGTTGACGGGAGCTTGCTTGCCGTCCTCGGCGGTGGGGGCCGGGGGACGCTCACCCTGCGGCAGCAGGGGTTGGCGCTGCATGTGGTTCATGGCGTCATTGGCCGACTTCACGTAGAAGCCCACGATCACCGCCACCGCCAGCAGCACGAAGCCAAGGATGCCGGCCGTCACCCCGAGGGCGACGCGGTTCCGCTTGCGGCGCGTCTTCACGTCTTGGGCCGTGTCTTGCTGCTCGGGAAGCAGGTACTCGGCGTCGGGGCGGTCGGCTGAATCGGCGGACGCCCGGGCGCTGCCGACTGTCGGCGCTTCCTCGGCGCCGTCGTGGGGCACCTCGGACGCACGACGCGGCGTCATCCCGGGCGTTTCGTCGTTTGCCATATCTCAATCCCCCGATCTTGGACAGTGCGGCCCAGTATAAACCGGGCCGCACTGTGGCCAGTCTCGGCGTAACTTGGCGTCAGTGCGTGGTGTGCTGGTTCGTCACCGCGATCGCCACGTTGTGGCCGCCAAAGCCGAACGAGTTGTTCAGCGCTGCCAGCGGGCCGTCCGGCAGCTCACGCTTGGTGTTGGCGGCGATGTTGATGCCGAGATCGGGCTCGGGGTTGTCCAGGTTGATGGTCGGCGGTACCACCCGCTCGCGCAGTGCCATCACGGTCGCGAAGGTCTCCAGCGCGCCAGCGCCGCCCAGCAGGTGACCGGTCATCGACTTGGTGCTGGTGACGATCGCTTCGTCTGCGGCGTCGCCGAGCGCGGCGCGGATCGACTTCGCTTCGGTGATGTCACCCTGCGGGGTGGACGTGCCGTGGGCATTGACGTGTTTGATGTCGGAGGGCTGCAGGCCGCTGTGGCGCATCGCCTTGACCATCGCCGACAGCTGCCCCGAACCGGACGGCTCCGGCTGCACCAGGTCGTGCGAGTCGGCGCTGATGCCGGAACCGGCGAGCGTGCCGTAGATCTTGGCGCCGCGGGCCTGCGCGGATTCGAGCGTCTCGATGACCATCATCACCGCGCCCTCACCGATCACGAAGCCGTCCCGGTCGACGTCCCACGGACGCGAGGCCCGCTCCGGTTCATCGTTTCGGCGGCTGAGCGCCTGCATCTGGGCGAAGGCGGCGATCGGCATGGCGTGGATGACGGCTTCCGATCCGCCCACCACCGCAACGTCGGCCTCGCCGAGTCGCAGCATGTTCGCACCCAAGGCGATGGCCTCGTTGGACGAGGCGCACGCCGAGACCGGCGCATGCACGCCCGCCTTGGCCTTGACCAGCAGGCCGACGTGGGCGGCAGGGGCGTTGGCCATCAGCATCGGGACGGTGAACGGGCTCACCCGGCGGATGCCCTTCGCCTGTTGCACGTCCCACGCCTCCAGGGTGCTGACCAGCCCGCCGATGCCGGTGCCGACCGAGACGCCGAGGCGCTCCGGGTCGGTCTGGTTCTGCTCGCCGAGGCCGAAGCCGGCGTCCGACCAGGCCTCACGGGCGGCCACCAGGGCGAGTTGGCTGACGCGGTCCATGCGGCGCGCCTCCACCCGGGGGATCCACGGGGTGAGGTCGGTCTTCACCGGGCCTGCGATCTGGACGGGCAGGTCTTTTGCCCACTCGGTCTCGATGCGGCGGATGCCGCTGCGTCCGTCAAGCAAGGCCTGCCAGGTAGTTGCTGCGTCATCGCCCAACGGGGTGATGGCGCCGAAACCGGTGATGACGACTTCGGTCATGTGGTTTTCTCCCGAAATGTGAGGAAGTTTGGGGACTTGCGGGCTCGGCGGTCCGGCGAGGGGGGTCTAGCGGACCGCCGAGCTTGGGGGTGGGTGTCTGGTGGGCGGTTCGGGTCAGGCCTGGGCGCGCTCGATGTAGGAGACGGCGTCGCCGACGGTCTTGAGGTCCTTGGCGTCCTCATCGGGGATGGAGACCCCGAAGGCCTCCTCGCAGGCGTAGATGATCTCGACCATTGACAACGAGTCGACGTCCAGGTCGTCGACGAAGTTCTTGTCGAGCTGCACGTCGGTCTGGTCGACACCGGCAACGTCGTTGACGATGTCGGCGAGCTGGGTGCGGATTTCTTCGGTGGTAGCCATTTTCTTTGTTTCCTCTTCTTGTTTGGTGTTGGTCAGGTTGTTGGTTGTTGGGCGGTCAGGGTAGGACGACGACTTGGCCGGCGTAGACCAGCCCCGCGCCGAAGCCTATGACCAGGGCAGTGTCGCCGGATTTGGCGTCGCCCGACTCGAGCAGGGCCTCCATTGCGATCGGGATGGAAGCCGCCGACGAGTTGCCCATCTGCCGGATGTCGCGGCTGATCACGACCGATTCCGGCAAGTGCATGCGGCGAAGCATCGAGTCTGTGATGCGGTTGTTCGCCTGGTGGGGGATGAAGACGTCAAGTTCCTCCGGCTTCAGCCCGGCTGCCTCCAGCGCCTCGGCAGTCTTCTCCGCGATGAAGGTGGTCGCCCAGCGGAAGACCTTGTTGCCCTCCATGTGGATGACCGGCTTCTTGCCGGAAGCGAACGCTTCGTTCCAGTCATCCGACCAGATGACATCGGCGGACTCGCCGTCCGAACCCCAAACCACCGGGCCGATGCCCGGAGTCTCGCTGGGCCCGACCACCACAGCGCCGGCGCCGTCCCCGAACAGGAACGCGGTGCCGCGGTCGGTGAAGTCGGTCTGTCGGGTCAGTATCTCAACTCCGACAATCAGCACGTTTTTGGCCGTACCGGTGCGAACCATGGAGTCGGCCAGGCTGAGGCCGTAGCAGAAGCCCGCGCAGGCAGCGCTCAGGTCGGTGGCGGCAGGGTCTTTGAGGCCGAGGCCGGCCGCCACCGAAACCGCCAGTGAGGGGAACTGCCGGGTGTGTGAACCGGTCGCCACCAGCACCGCGTCGATCTGCGCGGGATCGATGCCGGAGCGTTCGATGGCCTTGCGGCTGGCCGCGAGCGCCATCGACAGCGGGGTCTGATCCTCGGTCGCCCACCGGCGCTCGACAATGCCAGTGCGTTGCTGGATCCACTCGTCGGACGAGTCGATGATCGTGCACATCTCGGCGTTGTCGACGACCCGGTTGCCCCGTTCGCCGCCCACACCGTAGATGCGCGAGTAGGGGGCACCTTGGGATGCCTTGATCGTGGCGCTCATTATCCTCATTTCTGGCCGGCGTGGCTCGCACAGAACGCGCGCGCCTCGTCCAGCTGGTCGGGAGTATTCAGGTTGAACAGCTCGACGTCTTTCAGGTTCCTCTTGGCGATGCCGGTCAAGGTGCCGGCGGGAGCCAGCTCGAGGAGCCCGGTGATGCCGAGGGAGGTCATGGTGTTCATGCACTGGTCCCAACGCACCGGGTTCGTGACCTGGTTGACCATGCGCGACAGGTAGTCGGCGCCCGACTCGACAACCTCACCGTCGCGGTTCGACAGCAGCCGGGTGAGCGGGGTTGCGGTCGGGATCGAGCGGGCCAGCAGTTCGAGCCGCGCCTTCGCGGGAGCCATGTGGACGGTGTGGAAGGCGCCGGCCACCTGCAGTGGGATGACTCGCGCGCGGGCCGGCGGGTTGTCTGCCAACTGCTGAAGCTGCTCAAGGGTGCCGGCGGCGACCACTTGGCCTGAGCCGTTGTTGTTGGCGGCGACCAAGCCAGCGGCCTCAATGGCGGCGAGCACTTCGTCCGGCTTGCCGGCCACGACCGCCGACATCCCGGTGGGCCTCACCGCGGAGGCGGCAGCCATACCCTGACCACGTTCGCGGACGAAGACCATTGCGGACTCCGCGCTAAGCACGCCGCTCAGGACCGCGGCTCCGATCTCACCGACGCTGTGGCCGGCGACGACATCCGCCGGGCCGCAGGGGGCTTGATCGGCGCCGAAGAGTTCATGGGAGATCGCGATCGCGGACGCGACCAGCAGGGGTTGGGCGATGGCGGTATCGCGGATAGTCTCCGCATCCGCCTCGGTTCCGAAGTGGGCGAGATCAAGCCCGCTGACGGCGGACAGCCAGGCAATCCGGTCGGCGAAGGAGTCGATCTGCAGCCACTCGGCCAAGAAACCGGGGGTCTGAGCGCCCTGACCGGGCGCGGTAATCGCAAGCACGTAATAATCGTCCCTCTCGGGCCGGTCCACCGCCCGGGAGGTTGCCACGAAATCGAGTGGGTGTAAGTTGTGAGCTTCTCACAACAGACCGCCCCGACTGCGTCGAAAACCGTGCACCCGTTCGGTGAATGAGCCGCGAAATGCCGGGAAACGTCGAACCAGTGCCCCCTTTCGGCACTTCGCCTATCTGAAGCCTTTGAGCACCACAGGTCTCAGCTGACCTGGACTGGGCGAGAGCATCGTCAATTCAAGTCGCGCAGCCGGCCCAGGGTGAGCGCCAAACGCAGGACGTAGCCTTCACGAGGGTCGGTGGGGGAGTAGGTGGTCACCTCGGTGATGCGCTTGAGCCGGTAGCGCACCGTATTCGGGTGCACGAACAGGGCGCGCGCGCTGGCCTCGATCGAACCACCCTGGTCGAAGAAGCAGACGCAGGTTTCCATCAGGTCGCCGCCGGCCTCAGCCAGCGGCGCATAAACCGACTCCACCAGTTCGCGCCGGGCGCTCCCGTTGCCTGCCAAGGCTCGCTCGGGCAGCAGATCTCGGGCGCTGAGGACGCGCGGTCCTTCGGGCCAGGCCCCCACCGAGCGGGCGCCTGACATCGCCGCCCGGGCCGATCCGGAAGCCAGGGTGAGCTGCCTGACCGGCGGCCCCACGACGATCGGTCCTGGCCCGAAGTGCTCTGCAAGCCCGGTCAGCCACCCAACCGCCGCCTCCTGGTCGGCGGGGGCGTCCGGGTCGGTGGGGGAGAGGATGACGACCAACCGATCGCCGTGCCTGGCGACCATCGTGACCAGTCCGAGGCCCTCAGCGTCCTTGCGCAGCGTCGTCCAATCCTGCTCCTCGGGCACCTCGCCGACCGCAACCACGACCGCTGACTGACTCTGCCAACCCAGCGTGGCCGCGCGCGACAACAGTTCCTCATTCGGGCTGGCGCGCAGGACGGCGTCCACGATGACCGCCTCCATGCGGTCGTCCCAGGAAACCCTCGACTCAGCGGCGTGCGCATAGACGTCCGCGGAGGCGAAGGCGATCTCGCGGGAGTAGTGCAGAATGGCGGTCTGCAGCATCGCCCGGTCGGCGCGGGGCATCAGCACCCCGATCTGTGTCTCCACTACCGCCACCGTGGTCTTGATCAGGTCCACCGCCTGGTGCAGGCTGACCTTGCGGGTCAGCGAGCGGGGGGCGACGTTGAAGATCGAGGCTGGATCGGCACTGCCGTCGTCCTCGTCAGCCAGCCATTCTACGAAGCC
>ERZ1645192.1695-NODE-1695-length-18359-cov-6.782780_pt1 | contig 18359 bp, 16 predicted proteins | sample MGYA00575354_ERZ1645192 | MGnify/ENA primary metagenome ERZ1645192 (study PRJEB40844, sample SAMN11349763) | freshwater sediment metagenome | isolation source: river sediment | host: Sediment | place: India: Faizupur Khadar , New Delhi | collected 2017-02-21 ... | reverse complement strand
AATGTGAATATGCACGCTTTGCACCTGCTACTGCGATAAACGGCAAACAAATGTATGAAACGACATTTCTTTTTATTGAAAAGATAGAAAAAGAGTTAAAAAAATCAATACAGAAAAATAGTCCTAAAAACAATGTTTAAATTGCCGTTTCGGTAATTTAAAAAAAATGTACTTTTGCAAAAAATATTGTAATGAGAAAAAAACTAATAAGTATTTCATTGCGATGGGGCAGTTTCATTGCATTGGTGCAAATCCTTTCGCATGTTTTGCTAGTATATGGTTTTAATGATGCTTCCATTAATATCAAAAATCTCATTGAGATACTGACATTATTAGTTGGATTCGTATGTATTTATGTGTCGATACGTAGCTATAAGCAAAGTTTCCAATCAGCGGAAAAATTTCCTTTATTGCAAGCTTTCTATGCCGGCGTTTTTCCCGCTATCGTTTTTGCATGCATATTCACTCTTTATTTTATCCTGTTAACGAATGTGATAGATAAAGACCTTATGTCTTCATTCTCCTTAATGGATGAAAGCATAAATACGAAAGAAAGTCAAGCGTTTATGGAGAAAGTACGTCCTCTCACTCCATTCATTTATTTGATAAAATATATTAATCACTACTTGTTTTTTCAATTTACGGCTGCTTTACTGATGGCTGTTTTTATGCAAAGGAAAGTAGATAATTTACCGGAATCAAAAACTGAATAAATATTAATCTATGGATATTTCAATTGTAATACCTTTATTAAATGAAGATGAATCTTTGCGAGAGTTATCGCAATGGATAGTGAAAGTTATGGATAAAAATAACTTTTCGTATGAAATCATTTTTATCGATGACGGGAGTACGGACGATTCATGGCACATCATTCAAGATTTGGGGAAAGAAAATGGAGCGATTAAAGGCATACGTTTCCAAAGAAATTACGGGAAATCAGCAGCTCTTAATGTTGGTTTTGAAGCAGCACTCGGAAATGTAGTTATTACCATGGATGCAGATTTACAGGATAGCCCCGACGAAATTCCCGATTTGTATGCGATGATTATAAAAGAACATTTTGATTTGGTGTCGGGTTGGAAAAAAGTCAGGTATGACTCGAAAGTTGCCAAAAACATTCCTTCGAAATTCTTTAATTGGACAACCCGAAAAATGTCGAAAATTAATTTACATGATTTTAATTGCGGATTAAAAGCGTATAGTTCTGAAGTAATAAAAACAATAGAAGTATACGGAGAAATGCATCGGTACATTCCGGTGATAGCCAAATGGGCAGGATTTACAAAAATAGGCGAGAAAGTGGTGAAACATCAAAAAAGAAAATATGGGGTTACTAAATTCGGATGGAATCGATTTATAAATGGTTATTTAGACTTGATATCGATTATGTTCGTTTCTCGCTTTGGTAAAAAACCCATGCACTTTTTTGGCTTGGGTGGAAGCTTGTCGTTCTTTATAGGTTTTGTAATTACTATTTGGTTAATCATTCAAAAACTGGTAAATATCGCTAATCACGTGGAATATTATCGCCAAGTTACCGATCAACCTTTATTTTATCTGGCTTTATTGGCGATGATTTTCGGAATGCAATTGTTTTTAGCGGGATTTTTAGGAGAAATGATTTCACGGAACTCCAGTGAACGTAATAAATATATTATACGATCAAAAAATAATCTATAATGCAAGCTGTAAATTATCCGGTTTTTACACATGATTGGGAAGTGGTTTTTAATCCCAATGCTTTGTCAAAAAAATGTTATTTGCATTGGCAAGCAATAGAAAATATATTAAGATCTATTGGATTATCCTATCAACAACACGTAGCGGATTCTCCGAAAGCAGGCATCCAAATTGTTAAAAAATTATGCTTACAAGGCAAACGTCATTTCATAGCAGTAGGAGGAGATGGAACTATTAACGAAGTGATTAATGGCATATTTTTATCAGGGGTTCCAACGAATGAAGTCTATGTGGTTGTGCTTCCACTGGGAACCGGTAACGATTGGACACGATCTCATGATTATCCTTCCGATTATTTGGAAATATTAAATGAATTGAATCATGCGAAATTTATCAAACATGATGTCGGAGTAGTGGAGACGATGGTTGACAATAAAATCGAAGACAAAAGATTTTTTATTAATATTGCCGGATTTGGGTTTGATGCAGCTGTTATACAAGAAGTAAATAAACATAAATCAAAAGTATTTTCTAAAGCCGTTTATTTATTTAATTTACTGAAAGTATTGTTAACGTATTCTTCGAATAAAATTAAGATTATAACCGACGATGCAAGTTTGGATGAAGATATTTTTACTATCGCTGTAGGCATTTGCCAGTATAATGGCAATGGAATGCGCCAAGTGCCCATGGCAAATCCTGTGGATGGTATTTTTGATGTAGTTATTATTAAAAAAATACACCCCTTTAAAGTCATTAAAAATGTTAAAAGTTTATATGAAGGTACTCATTTAGAAGCATTGAATGAGGCTGTCTTATATAAGACTACAAAAGTAGAAATACAATCAGGTTCTTATTTCGCCGGGGAAGTCGAAGGAGAATTAATCTATCAAGGTAATTATGTCATTACAATCTTACCTCAATCCATACATATGATGACGATGAAAGAAACATGGTAAGTATGAAGAAACTTTTGTGCGTTTTTTTCTTGATTTTAGTTAGTCAGTTTATTGTTAACGGACAACAGCCCAATCAAAGAAAAGATAGTATTGCCTTGAGTTTAATGAAGCCTATCAAGCTGTTGCATGTGGAAATACCAAAGCACGGGATCAATGATATGATTGTTACACATACAGGTTTTTCGCTTTTATATAATGAAAATCATGAGCAAGCAGCTTGGGTGGCATATGAACTAAACAAGGAGAAAACAGTAAAAATTGCACCAAGAACCAACAAATTTATCCCTGACCCAAAAGTTAAAACCGGAACCGCAACAAATAATGACTATAAAAACTCCGACTATGATCGGGGACATTTAGCTCCGGCCGCCGATATGGGATGGTCTTATCCTTCAATGAATGAATCTTTTTACTTCAGTAATATGAGTCCTCAAGTGCCCGGATTTAACCGAGGAATATGGAAGAAACTTGAAGAATTGGTGCGTACATGGGCAGTGGAAAATGAAAGTATTTATATCGTTACCGGTCCAATCTTAACGGATAACCTACCTGCCATAGGACAAAATAAAGTTTCCGTTCCTGCCAGTTATTATAAAGTAATTTTAGATTATTCCCTTCCGGAAATTAAAGCCATTGCTTTTATTATCCCTAATAAATCCAGTGATTTGCCTTTGCAAACCTATGTAGTTACTATTGATACTGTTGAAAAAATAACAGACATTGATTTTTTCTATCTTTTACCGGATGAACAAGAAACTATTATAGAAAAAACTGTTTGTAAATCATTGTGGTCATGGTAGTATTTACAATATTATGCTAGTATTTATATACAAACAAAGCAATTTAGAACGTCAAAACATTTATAGTAAATAATCCTTTATTATCTCTACAATCACGGAATTAAATTATGGAAAATAAACAGTAAGATAATGAAAAAATATGTATTTTTGCAGATTAATTTAAGAAAAATTTATAGCTATGAATATATCTTTTGAATTTGAAAAGGAAAAATTTGTAGGTGAGGGTTTTACCTATGATGATGTTTTACTGCTGCCTGCTTATAGTGAAGTTTTGCCTCGTGAAGTTGATTTGTCTACTTTATTTACAAAAGAAATTAAACTTAATATTCCCATTGTTTCGGCTGCGATGGATACTGTTACCGAATCTAAATTAGCCATTGCCATTGCACAAGAAGGAGGGATAGGAGTTATCCATAAAAACATGTCGATAGAACTTCAGGCTTTGGAAGTTAAAAAAGTAAAACGAGCAGAAAACGGTATGATAATAGAACCCGTTACAATTGGTTCTACGGCAACAGTACGAGAGGCCTTAGCAATTATGAAAGAATATCATATTGGGGGAATCCCTGTTGTAGATAAAGAGAAACATTTGAAAGGAATCGTTACCAATCGTGATTTGCGTTTTGAAAAGGATTTGGATTTGCCAATCGCTAAAATAATGACCAAAAAAGTGATTACGATTACAGAATTTACCGATTTTGAAAAAGCAGCTGATATTTTACAGAAATATAAAATCGAAAAACTTCCCGTTGTTGATAAGGATAACAAAGTGATTGGTTTAATAACATATAAAGACATTATTAAAATCAAAGCTCGTCCGAATGCATGCAAAGATAATCGAGGACGTTTACGCGTAGCTGCCGCCATTGGCACATCCCACGATACGATGGAAAGAGTAGATGAACTGATAAAAGCAGGAGTAGATGCTATTGTATTAGATACTGCTCATGGTCATTCGATTGGCGTTATGGAGATGGCAAAAAAGATAAAACAAAAATATCCTGAAATGCAAATTATAGTTGGCAATATTGCAACGCCGGAAGCAGCATTGGATTTGGCTAAAATTGGTGTCGATGCGGTTAAAGTGGGAATTGGTCCCGGTTCTATTTGCACTACACGTATTATTGCCGGAGTCGGAGTGCCTCAATTAGCAGCAGTTTACGCTGTTTCAAAGGCATTAAAAGGTACAGGTATACCTATTATTGCCGATGGAGGTATTCATTATACGGGAGATATTATTAAAGCATTGGCAGCAGGTGCTTCTACCATCATGGCAGGTTCTCTTTTTGCAGGCGTTGAAGAATCCCCGGGAGAAACTATTATTTTTGAAGGAAGAAAATACAAAACCTATCGCGGGATGGGTTCCTTAGAAGCGATGCAAAAAGGTTCTAAAGATAGATATTTTCAGGATTTTGAAAGTGATATTACCAAGTTGGTCCCCGAAGGTATAGTTGGCAGAGTGCCTTTCAAAGGAATGTTATCTGAAGTGATTCACCAAATGATGGGCGGCTTACGTGCCGGAATGGGATATACCGGTTCAGCTAATATAGAGGCCTTGAAAAATGCTCGATTTATTAAAATAACATCAGCGGGAATACAAGAAAATCATCCACATGACGTTACCATTACGCAAGAAGCACCTAACTATTCAAGATAATTATAACAGTAAATGTAAATAAAAAAGAGAAAATGCAAAAAATATCAAGTTTTATAATCATACTATGTGTAACAGGATTTTTCTTCACACCCCATTTATTTGCTCAACAAGATCCTGTTGTAATGAAAATAGGAAATGAAAAAATCACTTTATCGGAATTTAAGTATACGTATTTGAAAAATAATGATTTGAATACTGCTTCCGAAGCAGATTTACGTGAATATATTGATTTATATATTAATTTTAGATTGAGGTATGCAGAAGCCCTTACTCTTCGTTTGGATACTATTCAAGGACTTCAAAAAGAATTGGATGGGTATCGGATGCAAGCAGCAAAGAATTATTTAACGGATAAAGAAGTTAACGATAGGTTGTTGGACGAGGTAATGGAACGTATGCAATGGGATATCAGAGCAAGTCATATCATGAAAAGGTTACCCCTCGAAGCCAAACCGAAAGATACTATCCAAGCGTATAACGAAATCATGAAAATTCGAGATAGACTACTTAAAGGAGAATCGCTTGAAGTTTTAGCAGTATCAGAATCCGATGATCCATCTGCCAAAGATGAAATCTCTCCGGAAGGTGTGCTCATGAGAAAAGGAAATAAAGGAGATCTCGGCTATTTCACGGTTTTCGATATGATATATTCTTTTGAATCGGCAGCCTATAAACTCAAGGTGGGAGAACTTTCCATGCCTATTCGAACTGAATTTGGATATCATATTGTTTATCTCGCAGATAAAAAACCGGCTCTTGGAAAATGTGCGGCTTCTCAACTATTAATTTCCTATCCTCGGAATGCTACCGCTGAAGATTCTTTGAAAACAAAAGAAAAAGTAAAAGCAGCTTATAAAGCCGTAAAAGAGGGTGTTGATTTTGCGCAAGCAGTTGAAATGTATAGCACCGATAAAGGTATGATTGCCCGAAAAGGTGAAATTCCTTTATTCTCTGTAAATAATTATGAAGGTGATTTTATTAAACATCTTTATGGCTTGAAAATTAACGATATTACAGAACCTTTTGAAACAAAATATGGTTTTTATATCGTTAAAATAACAAATAAAATTCCGGTAGTTATCAACGCGGAAACGAAAGCAGTCGCTAAAAATAAAATTTTAAAAGATAGTCGCTCCAATAAAAGTAAAGAAGCTTTTGTGGACAGACTTAAAAAAGAATATAATTTTAAAGAAGTTAAAACTAAAGATAAATTCCCTGCTCTTGAGGAGTTTTATACTATCGATTCCGCTATTTTTATCGGACAATGGACAGTCAAGGATTCAAGCAAATGGCAAAAACCATTGTTCACTCTAGGCGGTCAAACGTATACACAAAAAGATTTTGCAAATTATATTGAAGAAAATCAATATGGAAATATTAAAAATGTCAATTTGGATGAATTAATTAATTACATGTACAAACAATATGTACAGAATACCATAATTGATTATGAAGATACCCGATTGGAAACGAAATATCCTGAATTTGCTAATCTAATGAAAGAGTATAAAGAGGGAGTTTTATTGTATGAATTAAGCGAACAAAAAGTATGGAAAAAAGCAGAAACAGATACGGTTGGATTAAAAGCCTTTTATGAAGAAATAAAAGGCGATTATCTATATCCGGTTCGTGTTAGAGCAAAGGTATATACGTTAAAAGATGAAACTGCTTATCAGAAATTCATGAAATTAATAAAAAAAGGGACATCCCCTACAGATGCTATGACAAACGTCAATAAGAAAATGGAAGTGGCAAGTGTTCAGCATGTGATACGATGGGAAGGACAAGATATGAATTTTGACAGCATTTTTAATTGGGGACAATGGAAACCCTCCATGAAAAAAGCAGAAGAATCCGGAAGTTTTGAAATAGCACAAGATTATACCATTGAAGACATTAGAAAAGCATCCTCCTCCTCTTCTAATTTTCAATTTATTGAAATACAAGAGTTCTTAGCGCCATCTCCTAAACCTCTTGAAGAAATTAAAGGAATGATAGTGTCATTGTATCAAAATTATCTTGAAAAAGAGTGGATTAAGTCATTACGTGCAAATAATAAAGTGTGGGTGAATGAAGAAGTCATTCTGTCATTGATTAAAAAATAATTAATGAAATATTTTATTACTATAGTTTTGTGTATATGTTTTTGTATGTCTTGTAAGCATTCAAAGGATACGGTCGTAGCAAGTGTATATGATGAAAAACTGCTGCTTTCCGATTTACAGCATATGCTTCCCGATTTTAATGAAAACACCGATAGCATCGCTATTCAATCTTATCTCATTGATATGTGGATTCAAAGACAAGCTATGGTTCATGAAGCTGAACAATTCTTAGATCATGAAGATAAAGATTTTGATAAACAAGTAAAAGAATATTATGAGTCTCTTTTGATTTTTGCATACGAGAATAAAAAAGCAGAAGCCTTACTTAATAAAGAAGTGTCTGCAAATGAAATTCGTAATTATTACGAAGCGCATAAATCGGAATTTGAAATGAAGAAAAATATTGTTAAGGTTAATTATATAAAATTTTCTTTGGATTTTAATCAATTGGAAGAAGTAAAGCGATTGTTGTTCAACGATAATCGTTCTTTACAGGATCAAAAAAGGTTAGAGAATATTTGTATCAAACATGCTGAAAATATGTATATGGAGAATGATTGGTTGCTTTTTGATGATATTTTAAAAGAGATACCGATTAATACGTATAATCAGGAACAATACTTGCAACAAAACAGAAACATCGAATTAAAAGACAGCAACAGCGTGTATTTGGTTAAGATAAATGATTTTAAAATTAATGAAGCTTATTCTCCATTAAGTGTTGAAAAAGAAAATATCAAAGAAATCATATTGAATCAACGTCGACAGAAACTTGTGAAACAAATACGTGATAATGCCTTGCAAAAAGCAAAGAAAGAGCATGCTGTAGAAATGAATTACAAAAAGTAAGTTGAAAAACAATTAAACATGAAGAAACATATAGGAATCATCCTTTGTTGTATATTACAGGCAATGGCATTTGCACAATCAGACATTGTTATTGATGAAATTATCGGTACAGTAGGTAATCGCATTATTATGAAATCTGATTTAGAATATGCTTTGCAGGGGTATAAATACCAAATGGGATTGTATTCTTTAGAAAATGAAGATGAAATACGTTGTGCCATTTTAGAACAAATGATATTTCAAAAATTACTCATTAATCAGGCGGAATTAGATAGTATTGTTATCACAGATGCTCAAGTAAATGAACGTATAGATTATAATATGCGTACCCAAATAGCTCAGATGGGCGGTAATGTAAAAAAACTCGAAGATGCTTACGGGAAGTCTTTAGCGGAAATTAAAGCCGATTCGCGTGATTTAGTCAGGGATGAATTTCTGATTGAACAAATGCAATACAAGTTAACACAGAATACAGCTATTACGTATCAGGAAGTGAAAGAATATTTTGAAAGTATTCCCTACGATAGTATTCCTATCATTCCGGTTGAATATGAATTATCGCAAATAGTACATACTCCGCAAATAGGTGAAGGAGAAAAGATCGAAGTTAAAAATCGTTTAGAAGATATTCGTTCGCGTGTATTAAGAGGAGAAAATTTTAAAACCTTTGCTCGTTTATATTCTGAAGATCCGGGCAGTGCACCCAAAGGGGGAGAATTGGGCTTTGTTAGTAGAGGAGAGTTATTCGCTGAATTTGAAACAGCAGCATTTTCATTAAAACCGGGCGAAGTGTCACCGGTAGTCGAAACGCAAGCAGGCTTGCATATTATTCAAATGATAGAACGACGTGGCGAACAAATTAATGTAGCACATATCCTTATTAAACCTAAACCTACGGCAGAAGAAATGATGCGGTCAAAAAAATATTTAGATAGTGTTTATCAAGTGATAAAAACTGCAAAAATGCCTTTTGATTCGGCAGCTATGCGTTTTTCCGATGATCCGGGAAAAATAAATGGAGGAATGCTTGTTAACCCTTATACTTCTTCTTACGCCTTTTCAGAAGATCAATTGGATAAATCTATTCTTTATGTGATTAATTCGCTAATACCGGGTGAATTCTCTCAGGCAGTTTCTTTTATTACTGAAGAAGGAAATCAAGCCTATAGAATTTTATATGTGAAAGCAAAACGGGAGGCTCATAAAGCAAATTTGATCGATGATTACGATAAAATCAAAAATGTGGCTATGGAACAAAAAAAACAAAGTGCTTTGTTAAAGTGGACACGTAACAAGGTAAAAGTAACACATATAAAAGTAAAAACAGAATATCAAAGTTGTGGTTTTTTTGAAAAATTTGGAATAGTTGGAAAATGATAGAATTTAAATCAGATGTAGAAGCCGTAAAAGCATTTACGCAAAAATATGCAGACTTACGGCATGAAGTTGGAAAAGTAATTGTTGGTCAGGATGAGGTCTTAAAAAACATTCTTATCACTATTTTTAGTCGGGGACATGTCTTGTTGATAGGAGTCCCGGGATTGGCAAAAACATTAATGATAACAACTATCTCGAAAGCTTTGGGATTGACGTATAATCGTATTCAATTCACTCCCGATTTAATGCCGAGTGATATCATGGGAACGGAAATTTTGGATGAAAACCGTAATTTTCGTTTTTTGAAAGGTCCGGTTTTCGCCAATGTAGTGTTAGCCGATGAAATTAACCGTACTCCTCCTAAAACTCAATCTGCTCTTTTAGAAGCTATGCAGGAACGTAGCGTTTCTTTTGGGGGGGTTACCCATGACTTGCCCAATCCTTTTTTTGTATTGGCAACCCAAAATCCTATTGAACAAGAAGGTACTTACCCACTCCCCGAAGCCCAATTAGACCGTTTTATGTTTAATATATATTTAGATTATCCCAGTTTCACGGAGGAGGTTAATATTGTGAAATCTACCATCGGTGGGGATCTGTACACTCCAAAACAAGTGATTGATTTGGAAGAAATACTATATTATCAAAAATTGCTGCAAAAAGTTCCTGTAGCAGAAAATGTATATCATTATGCGGTTAACTTATCAATGATTACCCGTCCTGAAACCAATCAAGCTCATGAATGGGCAAATAAATATTTAGCCTGGGGAGCAGGACCACGATCTTCTCAAAATTTGATTATTGCTGCTAAATGCCATGCCATCCTTTCGGGAAAAATCTCTCCCGATATAGAAGATGTAAAAGCTGTAGCTCATTTGGTAATGCGTCATAGAGTTGTTAAAAACTATCGTGCTGAAGCTGAAAATATTTCCATTGATGCCATCATTGATGAATTTATAAAAGCAAAAATTTAGGTAAAACAGAGGTTTTTTGTACTTTTTTTTAGTGTGTCAACCGGATACAATTAGTGCCATGAAAAAGGAACATGATTTTCGGATACGTACCGTAAACGGTAAAAAGCAAATTTTCGATCCTGTGCGTCTTTGTTTTGTTCCGCTAACAGCAGAAGAAATGGTGCGACAAGCCTATCTAAACTATTTGATGGAGGTATTGAAAGTGCCGAAAATAGCCATTGCTGTCGAAAGAAAGATAGTGTATAATACCCTAAGCAAACGCTATGATATAGTGGTTTCAAAACCTGACGGCTCTATGCTTATCGTGGTTGAATGTAAAGCTGCTTCCGTAAAACTGGATGATAATACCCTATCTCAAATAGCTGTTTATAATGCAGAATTGCAAGCAAAATATATAGTGTTGTTTAATGGAAAGGAACAAATTGTATTTCAAAAGAAAATGTCAGGATACCAACAAATACCTGCACTTCTTACCTATCCGGAAATGCTTTGTTAATAGAGAAACTATCTATTTTGTAAATTTTATTATATTAATACGTTATAGATTTTTTTGATTAAGATTTTTACTACTTTTGCCCCCAATTTATTATTTTAAGAAAAACTAAAAATTAGAATTATTATTTAAAATGCAACAGCCTATATTATTGGTGCTTGCCGCAGGAATGGGGAGTCGTTACGGAGGATTGAAACAGATTGATCCTTTAGGTCCCAATGGTGAAACCATCATTGATTATTCCATTTACGATGCTAAAAAAGCCGGCTTCGGGAAGATAATATTTGTTATTCGCAAATCGATCGAAGATGATTTTAAAGAAGTTGTTTTGAATAAGTATACTTCTCATATCGAAGTTGATTATGTATTACAGGAGTTGGATTCCTTACCTATGGGATTTGTTTGTCCAACGGAAAGAGCAAAACCCTGGGGAACGGGACATGCCATATTAATGGCAAAAGAGAAAATCAATACTTTTTTTGCCGTAATCAATGGCGACGATTTTTACGGAAGTCATGCCTTTCAAACCATGGCTGATTATTTGTCTTCCTTATCGATACAAAAAGACACGGATGCTTACAGTATGATAGCGTATTCCTTGTCGCGAACTTTATCGGAAAATGGAAGTGTTTCCCGTGGGGTTTGTACGGAAAATGAAAATAATTTCTTGATTAATATTAAAGAGCATACCAAGATTCAGCAGATGGATAACCATGTAGTAAATATTAATCCCGATGGCTCTTTGGATTATTTGAATCCCAATGCTCCGGTTTCAATGAATTTTTGGGGATTTCATCCATCCTTGTTTATGCATTTGGAATCTATGTTTAAAGAATTTTTAAAACATAATATAACCGATTTGAAATCCGAATTTTATATTCCATTTGCAGTGGATGATTTGATAAAAGCAGGCAAAGTTCAGGTGAAATTACTTAAAACAAAATCCGAATGGTTTGGCGTTACCTATCAGGAAGACAGACAGCAAGTAGCAACAAAGTTTAGGCAATTTCTCCTTGACAATGTGTATCCTCAAAAATTATGGTAATACTTAAACAGTAATTTCCGATTATTAAAAAATAATTTATATTAAAATGAAAGCAAATTGTTCCTCTCGCGGAATTAAAAAGATAAGTTTAGCAGGACTTATCATCACCTTAGGTATTGTGTATGGCGATATTGGAACCTCCCCTTTGTATGTTATGCGTGCTATTCTTGCCGGTAACAACGGTATGCTTACTACAGAGTTTATCTATGGTGCAATTTCTTGTGTGATTTGGACGTTGACATTGCAAACTACCATAAAATATATCATTATTACCTTACGGGCCGATAACAACGGAGAAGGTGGTATATTAGCACTTTTTGCTTTGATACGAAAACGTGCGAAATGGGTATTCGTATTTGCCATTATAGGAGGTGCCATGTTGTTGGCAGATGGCGTAATAACACCCGCAATAACCGTTGTATCTGCTATTGAAGGCTTAAAGATAGTAAATCCGCTCATCCCTGTTATTCCCATAGTACTTGTTATTATTAGTGCTTTATTTATAATTCAACAATTCGGAACTAATACTTTAGGCAGGTCTTTCGGTCCGATTATGTTGTTATGGTTTTTGATGATGGGCTTAATAGGGTTTCAGCATATTTTGGCGCTTCCCTCCATATTAAAAGCCTTTAATCCGTATTATGCTTTTTTATTACTCTCACAGCATCCCGGCGGTTTTTTATTGTTAGGAGCCGTTTTTCTTTGTACTACCGGAGCAGAAGATTTGTATGTGGATTTAGGACATTGTGGATTGAAAAATATCAGAACGACCTGGATTTTTGTGAAAACAATGCTTATCTTAAACTATTTGGGTCAAGGGGCATGGATATTAACCCATGCCGACAGTATCAATGAAAACACAAATCCCTTTTTTGCCATGATTCCGTCTTGGTTTCTAATTCCGGGAATTATCATTGCAACTTCTGCCGCCATCATTGCCAGTCAAGCATTAATAAGCGGAGCTTTTTCGGTGATAAGTGAAGCTATTCAACTGAACTTTTGGCCCAAAGTTAAAGTATTGTATCCTGCTACTCATAAAGGACAGATATATATTCCTAGTATCAATAAATTCCTTTGGGTTGCTTGTTGTTGTGTGATTTTATATTTCCAGGAATCGACAAAAATGGAAGCTGCTTACGGCTTGGCTATTACCATTACAATGCTGATGACAACCATTTTATTGGCGGTTTATTTATACCTGGAAAAAAAGAATTGGTTCTTGGTTATTGCTTTATTAGCTGTTTATCTTACCATTGAAGGTTCTTTTTTAATCGCTAATATGTTTAAATTTGTTCACGGCGGGTGGGTTACCATTTTAATTGCAGCCTGTTTGTTTTTTATAATGTATGTGTGGTTTAAGGGAAGAGAAATTAAAAAATCTTTCTTGCAATTTGTAAAAATTGATGAGTATAAAGATGTTATTGTAAATTTAAGTAATGACAAAAGTCTTCCCAAATACGCTTCCAACCTCGTGTATCTTACAAAAGCCGATTTGGAAACAGATATTGAATCAAAAATAATTTATTCTATTATTCATAAAAGACCCAAACGAGCAGATACGTATTGGCTTATTCATATTCATATTGTGGATGAGCCCAGGACAATGGAATATAGTGTGAATCCTATTGTCCCCAACGTACTGATAAGGGTTGAATTTCGTCTCGGTTATAAAGTCGATTCGCGTATCAATTTATATTTTAAACAAGTATTGGACGATTTGGTTGCCAATAAAGAAATTGATATTACGAGTAAATATCAATCACTGCACAATTATCATATTATGAGCGACTTCAGATATGTAGTCATTGAAAGAATTCAAAATTATGATTTCGATTTTAAAACGGTCGACCAATTTATTATGGATGCCTATTATTTACTGAAAAAAATCGGGATTAGCGATGTAAAATCTTTTGGTTTAGATACAAGCAACGTCGAAGTTGAATTGGTACCCTTGATTTTTGACCAGCCGGTAAAAGATAAACTCAAAAGAATCACATTCTCATAGCGTATCATCAAGTAGATGCCGACTTATAAGTAATAATGTGTATTAATTATACGAATTAAACTTTTACTTCTACTTCCGATAGTATGACTGTATAGTTCTTCCCGTATTTCTTAGCACATTTCGGGCAAGTAGTATACCACATATACATCTTTTTCATAGTATAGCCTTTTGCTTTAGTAAAAGTCTCATAATCTTTACACCATTTTCCGGTATCTTTGAAATTGCCTTCGTAAACCTTACTAAAAAACAAACCGTTAAAACGTTTAAGCGAGGGGTCGTTGATTTCTTTATGTAACGAAACATAAATATTCATATTCCATTTGCCGGTATGTTCCGAAAGACAAACAGCATCACTGAAATCGGCTCCGTTTGCTTTCAGTTTTTTATCCAATCTTCTTACTACCTTTCCGAAGTTTAAAGGCATAAAGAAAAATGTTCGCACTTTATCTTTGATGAAAAGTTTATTGTTCCACTCGAATAATTTATTGTCCCATGGAGTAGGGTCGAAAGGAGGGCAACATTGTTTTTCTTCTTCAGCTGTCATAGAGGATGTATTTTAAGTTAATGTCAATTTAATATCAACTTGATAATCGTTGATTTTTTCTTTCTATAAATCCATAAAAATATCGTTAAGGGGTATGAAAATAAAAGTCAATGTTTTTTGAAATTCATATAAATTTAATACACTGAACTTAATCCCCACGGATATTGTTTCCGTACCACACTATACAATCCCGATTTATTCGCATTCAGGTTTATAGTAAAGCACAAAGGGTCTAAGCCTTCAGCATAAGGTTCAATAACATGCAAGATGTATGTTTTGGCAGTAATGTCATTTATTTCAATGCTCAAATCATACAGACAATTACAATCGCATAAGGCTTTCTTTTCAAATTCTTGAATATAAATCGTGTCGTTGCTAAGTGAAATTTTACAATACAAACTTTCGGGGCAACAATTAAATCCTGCATTTATGTGGGTTAGACTTAATGTATTGTCGCTTGCATCCCATGCGTATTCCATACAAGATAACGTATCGGGGTAGTTCGACTTCAACGAAGTTTTACAATCAGTATTGCTGATTAATTTACCGCTTAATCGTTTGCCAATCAAGTTTTCTTCGCATCGAATAAATGCAAACAAACAAAAGACAAACCATACTATTAATGTTACATATTTTTTCATAATTCCTAGTTTTAGGTCGCAAAAATACATTTTTTTTCAATAGTATCCGATTTAGATAACATTTTTTGTAAAGATTTTTAAAAAAATCTATATGTCAAGTATATATTTCCTTTTCTTTCAAAAAGTGTAGTTGCGACAATTTTCGTTCCTTACATTATTAATACATAGGCATGTTATACTAAAAAACATAAGCCTCGCGTACAGCTTTCTTGCTTAGAGAGGAAGAAAAGCATACGCATAGAATGGAAGAAATATGCTTTTTGCTTATAATTTACATAGCATAGTAAATATATTTACTAAGCATGGAAAATATAATTACTAAGCATAGTAAATAAATTTACGAAGCATGGAAAATAAAAATACATAGCATAGTAAAAAATTTTTCTCAACGTATAAAATATTATTATAAAAGCATCGTTTTACCATCAAGACACATGCAATTTCACATCACATAATGTAATCTTTAATAAAACAACAGTATGAAATATAAATTAGTACAAAAAGTCAATCCCAACGACGTACAGTCGCCGAAAAAATGGTATGCCTTGCCGGTAAACAATGGCCTTGTTTCAGTTGAAGAAATGGCACAACTCATTGCCTTACGTTCCTCCTTAACCCCCGGAGATGTTTACAATGTAATTTACAACCTCTATGATGCCATCCCCGAATACATAGAAGAGGGGCGTTCGGTGAGTTTGGGAGTGCTCGGCAAAATGCGGGGAAGTTTCTCAAGCAAAGGTATTGACGATCCAAAAAAATACAATACCCGTCTGATTACCAAAAAACGCATTATTTTTACTCCCGGCGTTGCCATTAAAAAACGATTGAAAATCATGAAAGTGGAAAAAGAATAAAAAATCATTCTCTGTTTCAAACAAAGCAAACAATCTGTTATTTCTTAACGGACAATTTGCTATTAGTCAAATAAAAAGGTATGTACTACTAAAAAAAATAATTTTTTCTATCTGCGGACAAAAAAAAAAGGTAGTACTTTTGCATAAACAGATTTTTTATCCGATTCAACATAAGATAATCGTATCATTGCATGAGAATAATTTTACCTAAATTCGTCTATTAATGTTATTTAATTCCCTGGAATTTGCAATTTTTCTCCCCCTGGTTTTTTTCTTATATTGGTTTGTTTTTAATCGGAAGTTGATATGGCAAAATATTTTAATAGTTATTGTCTCCTATTTTTTCTACGGATGGTGGGATTGGAGGTTCTTGCTGTTGATAGCATTCACTTCTTTTTGTAGTTGGGGAAGTGGTATATTCATTGAAAAATACAGACAAACGGAACAAATATCGAAAGCAAAACTCGTGTTAACGGCCAATATATTGATTAATCTTGGCATTCTCGGATTTTTTAAATATTTCAACTTCTTTGTAACGAATTTTGTTGATGCTTTTGCCTCCATAGGGATACATTTACAATCAACGAGCTTGCGTATTATTCTACCGGTGGGAATTAGTTTTTATACGTTTCAGGCATTAAGTTATTCTATCGATGTGTACAGAAAACAGATAGCTTCTACCAAGGATATAGTTTCGTTTTTTGCCTATGTAAGTTTTTTCCCTCAGCTTGTTGCGGGTCCTATTGAGCGTGCCACTAATCTTTTGCCTCAGTTTTACAAAGCGCATCAATTTGATTATGACAAAGCCGCTGATGGTATGCGTCAAATACTATGGGGCTTGTTTAAAAAAGTTGTGGTTGCTGATAGTTGTGCTGTGTATGTAAACAGAATTTTCGAGACCTATCCCGATCAACCGCCCTATCAATTGCTCTTGGCTGCATTATTCTTTGCTTTTCAAATTTATGGCGATTTTTCAGGTTATTCCGACATTGCCATCGGAACGGGACGTTTGTTTGGTTTTAACTTAATGCGGAATTTTAACTATCCTTATTTCAGCAGAAACATAGCCGAGTTTTGGAGGCGCTGGCATATTTCACTCACAACATGGTTCAGAGATTATGTGTATATCCCGTTGGGAGGCAGTAGGGGAGGAAAATGGAAAAGCATACGAAATACATTGATTGTATTTGTTGTAAGTGGATTCTGGCATGGGGCTAATTGGACCTTTGTCTCGTGGGGTGCTTTTAACGGATTGCTGTTTTTGCCGCTACTTCTAAGCGGAAAGAATCGAAAATATTTAAATACGGTTGCCGAAAACAGTCTATTACCTACTTTCAAAGAATTCCTCCAGATGGCAGTAACTTTTATCCTGATATTGATAGGTTGGATATTGTTTCGCGCCCAAAGTATGGGACAAGCCATTGATTATATTGAGGGAATGATTCATGTAAAAGTTTTTTATGCCATTCCTTATTTTTTCACTAAGACTCAATTGTGGTGGATGATTATCCTTCTCTTGGTGGTTGAGTGGATACAACGAAAGCAACAACATGGATTAGCGTTGAGCCATGTAAAATATAGATGGGTAAGATGGCTTATATATATGAGCCTGTTGTTTATTATTGGGATGTTTATGGTAACGGAAGAAACACCTTTTATTTATTTTCAATTTTAGCTGATATGAAAAAATTTTTAAAAACATTTGCTCTTTTCAGCTTGATTTGTTTTGTCTTTTATGTGTGCATGCTTTGCCTCTGGGGAGAGTATTTACCGCAAAAATATAAACCTAATTTAAATTATCGAAAAGGCTCTTATGGACAAATGTATACCCGAATTAGCGATTTGAAGAAATATAAAAATGTGGATATATTGTTTTTGGGTTCCTCAAGAGCTTATCGGGTTTTTGACACCAGAATCTATGCCAAACAAGGATATTATTCTTTTAATCTGGGGTCCAGTTCGCAAACTCCCATACAAACCAAACTTTTGATGAAACGATATCTCAAGCAGTTGAATCCTAAATTAATTGTTTATGCCGTTGACCCGAATGCTTTTGCTTCCGATGGCGTTGAATCTGCTATGGATATTATTGCCAATGATAAAAATGATAGAGAATCCTTGAAAATGTTAGCAAAGATAAATCATTTAAAAGTTTTCAATACATTGATTTATGGTTATTATAAGGATTATATTCACAAAGATAAATCCTTCAGTGAGTCGAAATATCGTAATACGGATACCTATATCGATGGGGGATATGTAGAAAAGAAGATGTCTTATTTCAAACACATCAGCCATCCGCAAGAAGCATTTCCCTTACGTAAAAAGCAAATTAATAGTTTTGAGGAGGTGTTGACTATGTTTAAACAAGAA
>ERZ1645192.1694-NODE-1694-length-18360-cov-8.350888_pt1 | contig 18360 bp, 14 predicted proteins | sample MGYA00575354_ERZ1645192 | MGnify/ENA primary metagenome ERZ1645192 (study PRJEB40844, sample SAMN11349763) | freshwater sediment metagenome | isolation source: river sediment | host: Sediment | place: India: Faizupur Khadar , New Delhi | collected 2017-02-21 ... | reverse complement strand
CATTGCTGAGCGCCGCCTGCCGCAAGACGGGCGCATGCGCATCCGGGTGGGCGGGGGGATGTCGCCATTTTACGCCGGTTCGCCGTTTCACCCCGGCCTCGTCCCGAACCGGGCACACTGGCCGGATGCCGCCACCGCTCCCCGCCCAGCAGCTCAATTTCCGCCAGCGCCTCGGGGCGATGCGCAACATCCCGCCCTTCCTCCGCGGCATCTGGGAGACCAGCCGCCCGCTCACGCTGGCCACCATCGGCCTGCGCCTGGTGCGCGCCTTCCTGCCGATCGCGACCCTGTACGTCGGCAAGTTGATCATCGACGAGGCCGTGCGGCTGGTCGGCGCGGGCGTGGCCGGCGACGTCGCCGAGGCCTGGCAGCGCGGCCAGCTCGACCACCTGCTGGTCCTGCTGGGGCTCGAATTCGGCCTGGCGATCGGCTCCGACCTGCTGGGACGGATGACCAGCTATGTCGACACGCTGCTGTCGGAGCGCTTCACCAACGCCACCAGCATCCGTCTGATGGAGCACGCGGCCGAGCTGGACCTCGAGGATTTCGAGGATGCCGACCTGCAGGACAAGCTGGATCGCGCGCGGCGCCAGACCATGGGCCGCATGAGCCTGATGGGCCAGCTGTTCGGACAGGCCCAGGACGCCATCACCGTGCTCAGCTTCGCCGCCGGCCTGCTCGCCTATGCGCCTTGGCTGATGGTGCTGCTGGCGGTGGCGCTGGTGCCCGCCTTCATCGGCGAATCGCACTTCAACGCGCTGAATTACTCGCTGAATTTCCAGTGGACGCCGGAACGCCGCCAACTGGAATACCTGCGGCAGATGGGCGCGAGCGTCGAGACCGCGAAAGAGGTCAAGATCTTCAACCTCAACCGCTTCTTCATCGAACGGTTCCGCACGCTCTCCGACAAGTTCTACCAGGCGAACCGGCGCCTGGCCGCGCGCCGCGCGGCCTGGGGCACGGTGCTGGCGGCGCTGGGCACGCTGGGCTACTACGTGGCCTACGCCTACATCGCCTGGCGCACCGTGCGCGGCGACTTCAGCATCGGCGACCTGACCTTCCTCGCCGGCAGCTTCCGCCGCCTGCGCCAGTTGCTGGAGAGCCTGCTGACCGGGTTCTCGCAGGTCGCCGGCCAGGCCCTGTACCTCGACGACCTGTATTCCTTCTTCGAGATCGAGCCCGAGATCCGCAGCAAGCCGGGGGCGCTGCCGGTGCCGGCGCCGATCCGCCGCGGCTTCGTGTTCGAGGGCGTCGGCTTCCGCTACGAGGGCAGCGAGCGCTGGGCGCTGCGCGGGCTGAGCTTCGAGCTGCATGCCGGCGAGGTGCTGGCCCTGGTCGGCGAGAACGGCGCCGGCAAGACCACGCTGGTGAAGCTGCTCGCCCGCCTGTACGACCCCGACGAAGGCCGCATCCTGCTGGACGGGCGCGACCTGCGCGACTACGACCTCGACGACCTGCGCGCCAACATCGGGGTAATCTTCCAGGACTTCGTGCGCTACCACCTGACCGCGGCGGAGAACATCGGCGTGGGCCAGATCGACGCGATGGGCGACCGCGCGCGGATCGAACGCGCCGCGCGCAAGGGCATGGCCGACGAGGTCGTCGCCGGCCTGCCGCGGGGCTACGACCAGGTGATCGGCCGCCGCTTCAAGGACGGCGTGGACCTGTCCGGCGGGCAGTGGCAGAAGATCGCGATCGCCCGCGCCTACATGCGCGATGCGCAGGTGATGATCCTCGACGAGCCCACCGCGGCGCTCGACGCACGCAGCGAGTACGAGGTGTTCGAGCGCTTCAAGGAATTGTCGGACAACAAGACCGCTGTGCTGATCAGCCACCGCTTCAGCAGCGTGCGCATGGCCGACCGCATCCTGGTCCTCGCCGACGGCAAGGTCGAAGCCAGCGGGACTCACGCCGAATTGATGGCGCAGGGCGGACGCTACGCCGAGTTGTTCGAGCTGCAGGCCGCGGGGTACCGTTGAGCGCACATCCACGCCTTGGGAGGGGAAGTCGATGAACGCAGCGCCGAAGTGGTTCATGCCGGTGGCCGTGCTGGCCGTGTTGTGGAACCTGATGGGATGCATCGCCTTCGCCGGCGACCTGATGCTCACCGCGGACGACGTGGCCCGCCTGCCGCCCGAGCAGCAGGCGATGTACGCGGCCCGCCCGGCCTGGGCGGTGCTTGCGACCGGCGCGGCGGTGGTCGGCGGCTTGCTGGGCAGCCTCGGCCTGGCCTTGCGCAAGCGTTGGGCGCGGCCGCTGCTGGTGGTGTCGCTGGTCGGCCTGGTCGCGCAGGACATCGGCATGTTCGGGCTTACCGATGCCGTGCGCAGCGCCGGACCCGCGCCGCTGATCATGCAGGGGCTGGTGCTGGTGATCGCGATCGGGCTGGTGCTGTTGGCGCGCAAGGCCGTGCATCGCGGCTGGATCGCCTGATGCGGGCCGGGCTGCGCTGGCTCGGCCTTGTCATCCTCGCGCTGGCGCTGGATGCCTGCGCGAAGACGGAGGCACCGATCGCCGGCGTGCCCGCGCCCGCCAGCCCGCCAGCCGCGAGCGTGGCCACCGCGACTGCCCCCGGGGTGCGGGTGATCGCCACCGGACTTGCCCACCCGTGGGCGGTGGCGATCCTGCCCGGCGATGCCGGCTTCCTGGTCACCGAGCGCCCCGGGCGCCTGCGCCGCATCGCGCCGAACGGCACGGTCTCGGCACCGCTGGCCGGCGTGCCCGCGGTGTTCGCGCAGGGTCAGGGCGGGTTGCTGGACGTGGTCCTCGACCCGGGCTTCGCCGACAACCGCCGGATCTGGCTCAGCTTCGCGGAACCCGGGGAAGACGGCACCGCCGGCACCGCGGTGGCCACCGCTACGCTTGGTGAGGACGCGCTCAACGATGTCCACGTGCTCTACCGCCAGGTGCCCAAGCTGGCCGGCGGCGCGCACTTCGGGTCGCGGATCGCGTTCGATGGCAAGGGCCATGTCTTCATCAGCCAGGGCGAGCGCAACCAGAAGGCGATGGCGCAGGACCTGGACGTGCTGCAGGGCAAGCTGGTGCGCCTCAATCTCGACGGCACGATGCCGGCGGACAACCCGTGGGCCGGCGCGCCCGGGGTGCGCCGGGTCGTGTGGAGCTACGGCCACCGCAACATGCAGGGGCTGGCGGTCGACCCGCGCAGCGGCCGCCTGTGGCAGAGCGAACACGGCCCGCGCGGCGGCGATGAGCTGAACCTCCCCGAGCCGGCCAAGAACTACGGCTGGCCGGTGATCAGCAACGGCATGGACTACGCCACCGGCCGCCCGTATCCGGAGACACGCGGTCGCGAAGCCCCCGGCATGGAGCAGCCTTACCACGCCTGGGAACAGTCGCCGGGCCTGTCCGGCATGGCGTTCCTGACCGGCCACCCCGGCAGTCCCTGGAACGACAGCCTGTTCCTTGGGGCGCTGGCGCAGCAGGCGCTGATCCGCCTGCAACTCGATGGCGACCGCATCGTCGGCGAGGAACGGCTGCTGGCCGACCGTGGCGAGCGCATCCGCGACGTGCGGGTGGCCCCGGATGGCACCGTGTACGTGCTGACCGATGCCGACAATGGCCGCCTGCTCGCGCTGACCCCGCCCACCGGCGACTGATACCCCCGGTCGTTTGCGCGGAATCAAACGCGAGGGCGCCGCGCCGCGTAAAATGCGCGCCGACACCGCTGCAATCCCCTGCGCATGGCCTCCCCATACGGCACCGAAACGGTGCTCGACGTCCGCCACTGGACGGACGCGTACTTCAGCTTCACCACCAGCCGCGACGACGGCTTCCGCTTCGACAACGGCCAGTTCGTGATGATCGGGCTGGAGGTCGAGGGCAAGCCGCTGATGCGCGCGTATTCGATCGCCAGCGCGAACTGGGAAGAGGAACTCGAGTTCTTCAGCATCAAGGTGCAGGACGGTCCGCTGACCTCGCGCCTGCAGCACATCAAGCCCGGCGACACGATCCTGATCGGCCGCAAGCCGACCGGCACCCTGCTGATCTCGGACCTGCACCCCGGCCGCAACCTCTACCTGCTGTCCACCGGCACCGGCCTGGCGCCGTGGCTGGCGGTGATCAAGGATCCGGCGACCTACGAACGCTTCGAGAAGGTGATCGTGGTGCATGGCGTGCGCGGCGAGCCCGACCTCGCCTACCGCGACTACATCAGCCGCGGCCTGCAGTGCCACGAGTACCTCGGCGAGGACGTGCGCAAGAAGCTCCTGTACTACCCGGCGGTCAGCCGCGAGGACTTCTTCTGGCACGGGCGCCTGCAGCGCGGGCGGGTCACCGACCTGCTGGACAGCGGCCGGGTGGCCGCGGACCTCGGCCTGCCGGCGCTGGACCCCGCGCACGACCGCGCCATGATCTGCGGCAGCCCGCAGATGCTCGCGGACTTCCGCGCGATCCTCGACCGCCGCGGCTTCACCGCCTCGCCGCGCATCGGTACCGCCGGCGAATACGTGTTCGAGCGCGCCTTCGTCGAGAAGTGAGGCCCGTGGCCGCGGCTCAACGCATGCCGTGGCGCAGCCAGAGCCGGGCCGCGCGCTCGTCGCCGAACACGCGCACGTCGTAGCCGCGCTCGCGCGCCAGGATCTCGCCGACCTCGACCTGCGCGATCTGGTTGGCGTGGCCCTCCACGTAGGCCACGCGGATGCCCTCGAAGCCCATCCCCACCATCGCGTGGACGAACAGCTCGAGTTGCTCCGGCGGCGGTGGCTCGCCCTCCATGTCGTCGACCACCAGCAACGCGGCGGGGGCCACGCGGCGCACCTCGCCGGCCAACGCCATCCAGTAATCCAGCGTGGTTTCGAGGGTGCCGTTGACCCCGGTCACGTGCGCGCGCAGCAGCCCGCCGTCGCGCTGGTACTCGATACGGAACGGGGGATCGGGCGCGTGCATCTCAGGCCGCCAGCGCCGCCTCGATGTCGCGGGCCAAGGATTCCGGCTTGTCGGTCGGGGCGTAACGCTTGATCACGCGGCCATCGCGGCCGACCAGGAACTTCGTGAAGTTCCACTTGATCGCGTCGAAGCCGAGCAGCCCGCCCTTCTCGTCCTTCAACCATTTCCACAACGGATGGGCATTGGCGCCGTTCACCTCGACCTTGGCGAACATCGGGAAGCTGACGTCGTAGGTCAGCGAACAGAAATTGCGGATCTCGTCGGCGTCGCCCGGCTCCTGGTGGCCGAACTGGTCGCAGGGAAAACCGAGCACCACCAGTCCCCGCGGGCCGTAATCGCGCCACAGCTGCTCCAGCCCGGCGTACTGCGGGGTGAAGCCGCACTTGCTGGCCACGTTCACCACCAGCAGGACCTTGCCGCGGTAGTCCGACAGCGGCTGCGGCGAGCCGTCGAGGGCGGCGGCATCGAAATCGTAGGCGGTCTTGGCCATGGGCATCCTGCGCGTGGGGGGAAGGGGCGATTGTCGCCCGGATCGGTGCCGCTTGCCTGCCGGTTCGAACGCCGCCGCGGCCGCACGCCGGCCATGCCCTTCGTCACGCGCCCGCACCGGCGGCCTGGGCTACCCTTGCGGTTTGCCCAGCCCATGCCGACGAGGCTTACATGAACCAACCGATCGCCGCCGCCCTGGCCCTCGCCATCGCCACCGCGCTGGCCGGCTGCGCCACCTCCCCCACCCCGGCCACCAAGACGGAGGCCCCGATGCCCGCCACCGCGTACAGCGGCGTGTTCGCCACCCCGAGCACGCTGGACCTGAACTACCCGCGCTTCGACCAGATCAAGGACAGCGACTTCGCCCCGGCGTTCGATGCCGGCATGGCCGAACAGCTGCGCGAGATCGACGCGATCGCCAACAATCCCGAGGCCCCGACCTTCCAGAACACCATCGTGGCGATGGAGAAGAGCGGGCAACTGCTGGACCGCGCCAGCAACGTGTTCTTCAACCTGGTCGGCACCGACAAGAACGACGCCCGCGACAAGCTGCAATCCGACTACGCGCCGAAGTTCTCCGCGCACCGCGACGCGATCACCCTCAACCCGAAGCTGTTTGCGCGGATCAAGGCGCTGCACGACGCCCGCGCGACCCTGGGGCTGGACGCGGTCGACCAGCGCCTGCTGGAACGCCGGTACGAGGACTTCGTGCGCGGCGGCGCGGCGCTCACCGATGCGCAGAAGGCGCGCATCCGCGAGATCAATACCGAGATGTCCAAGCTCGGCACCCTGTTCAGCCAGAACGTCCTGGCGGAGGTGAACGACTCGGCGGTGGTCGTGGACGACCGCGCGCAGCTCAAGGGCATGAGCGAGGAACAGATCGCCGCCGCCGCGGAGGCCGCCAAGGCCCGTGGCCTGGCCGGCAAGTACGTGATCGCCCTGCTCAACACCACCGGCCAACCGGCCGAGGCCCAGCTCGAGGATCGCGGGCTGCGCGAACGCCTGCACAAGGCCTCGGTGGCGCGCGGCAGCCGCGGCAACCAGTGGGACAACACCGCAATCGTGTCGCAGGTGCTGAAGCTGCGCGCCGAGCGCGCGCGCATGCTCGGCTACGACACCTCCGCGAACTTCGTCCTCGCCGACGAAACCGCCGCCAACCAGGACAACGTCAACCGCATGTTGCGTGCGCTGGCGCCGAAGGCGGTCGGCAACGCGCGCCGCGAGGGCGCCGAGCTGCAGGCGATGATCGACGCCGAGCAGAAGGCGAAGGGCCAGCCCGGCTTCCAGCTGGCGCCGTGGGACTGGGCCTACTACAGCGAGAAGGTCCGCGCCGCCAAGTTCAGCTTCGACGAATCGCAGCTCAAGCCCTACTTCGAGATGCGCAACGTGCTGGAGAACGGCGTGTTCCATGCCGCGACCCAGCTGTACGGCATCACCTTCAAGGAACGCACCGACCTGCCGAAGTACCACCCGGACACCTGGATCTACGACGTGTTCGACAAGGACGGCAGCCGCCTCGCCATCTTCATCTGGGACCCGTACGCGCGCGCGTCCAAGCGCGGCGGCGCGTGGATGAACACCTACGTGGCGCAGTCCGGCCTGACCGGCGAGAAGCCGGTGGTGGCCAACCACCTCAACATCCCCAAGCCGTCGGAAGGCAAGCCCACGCTGATGACCTGGGACGAGGTGACCACCGCGTTCCACGAGTTCGGGCATGCGCTGCACGGCTTCTTCCAGGACGTGCGCTACCCGTACTACTCGATGAACGTGCCGCGTGACTTCGTCGAGTACCCCTCTCAGGTCAACGAGATGTGGGCCGACTGGCCGAGCGTGCTGGCGAACTACGCCAAGCATTACCAGACCGGCGCGCCGATGCCGAAGGCGCTGCTGGACAAGGTGATCGCCGCCTCGAAGTTCAACCAGGGCTTCGCGACCACCGAATACCTGGCCGCGGCGATGCTGGACCAGCGCTGGCACCAGCTGCCGCTGGAGCAGATCCCCGACAAGGGCGGCGTGATGCCGTTCGAGGCCGAGGCGCTGCGCCTGGACGGCTTCGACTACGCGCCGGTGCCGCCGCGCTACAAGACGCCCTACTTCAGCCACATCATGGGCGGCTACGCGGCCGGCTACTACGCCTACATCTGGTCCGAGGTCCTCGGCGCCAACACCGAGCAGTGGATCCGCCAGCACGGCGGGCTCACCCTCGCCAACGGCGACCGCCTGCGCAAGTACGTGCTGGCGCCTGGCGGCGAGATCGAAGCTGGCAAGCTGTTCCCGAACTTCGCCGGCTACGAGGCCAGGATCGAACCGCTGCTGGAAAAGCGCGGGCTCAGCACGAAGTAAGCGCGCCGCGCCCCCGACGCGAAAACGCCGCCCTCGGGCGGCGTTTTCGTTGCTGCGGTCACAAGCCGTGGTGCCGCTCGATGGTCGCCTGGTCGAGGCGCAGGAAGCGCGCGGCGTTGTCGTAGAGGATGTCGCGCTTCTGCTGTTCGCTGAGGAACGGCGCCTGCCGGATCACCTCGATCGAGCGACCGATGGTCTCCGGCCACACCATGTTGTCGGAACCGAACATCACCCGCTTGCCGAAGCCGGCGTCGACGATCGCCTGCAGGTAGCGGTAGAACGCCGGCCGCGGCTGCGTGTACACGATCACGCCGACGTCCACGTACACCTGCGGGTGCGTGTACAGCACCGCCAGCAGGTCGTCGATCATCGGGTAGCCGGCATGCATCAGGTAGACCCGCAGCTTCGGGTGCTTGGCCAGCACCTCCTCGATCACCAGCGCGCTGTGCAGGCGCGCCCGGTAGTCCTTCAGCGGCGGCGCGAGGTAAGGCGTGCCCGGCGGACCGGTGCCGATGTGGATGCCGACCGGCAAGTCCAGGTCCTCGGCCATCTGCCAGAAGGGTTCAAGCCGGGGATCCGTCGGCGCGATGCCCTGGTACTGGGGCGCGATTTCCGCGAGCACGACGAGGTCGCCGCGGTCCTTCATCGCCTTGGCACGCGCCACCGCGGCGGCATCCACGTGCAGGATGTCGATGCCATCGCCCAGTCCGGGCAGGATCCGGTCCGGCGCCGCCTTGCGCCACGTGGCGATGTCCTGGTCGCTGTCGCCGCTGAGGACGCCGATGACGTCGTGTTTCTCGAGTTCTGCCAGCGTGCGCCGGCGCATCTCGTCGACCGTTTCCGGCGACCACACCGGGTCCTTGCAGGCGGGGCGCTTGAAGAGGCCCATGAACACATCGGCATACGCCCCCTGGCCGGGATCCCACGCCGGGAACTCGGCGATCGGTGTGCACATGGCCAACGGTGGCGGCCCCTGTGCATCCGGGGCGAGCACATGCAGGTGCATGTCGAGGATGGGTTGGCGCTTGGCGACGGGCGCTTGGGCGGTGGCGAGGGGACTCGCGGCGAGCAGGCAGAGCAGCAACAGGCGCAGGAGCATGGGACCAACCTTGGTGGCGTTGCCATAGCGTACGCAGAAAGCAGGCCGGGGGTGCCAGCTCGGCCGACCGCTGGCGCGACGCGGGATCAGGCGTCGCGGGACTGCGTCTGCAGGACTTCGTCCAGCCCGCGGAGGTCGTCGAGCCAATGGCGATAGGCTTCCTCGTGCAGGTGCGGCGGCTGCCGCAGGATCCAGGCCGGATGCACCGTCGCCAGCGCCCAGGTGCCGTCGTGCAGCCGCTCCCAGGCGCCGCGGCGCTCCATCAGGCGGAAGCCCGCGCCGAACACGGCAAGCGCGGCGGTGGCGCCGAGGCAGACGATCGCCTGCGGCCGCACCCGCTCGATCTCGGCGGCCAGCCAGCTGCGGCAGGCCTGCACGTGCAAAGGCTCCGGGTTGCGGTGCAGGCGCAGCTTGCCGCGCCGCTCGAAGCGGAAATGCTTCACCGCATTGGTCAGGTACAGCTGCGCGCGGTCGATGCCCAGTTCGGCCAGCGCGCGATCGAGCAGCTTGCCCGCCGGTCCGACGAAGGGACGCCCGGACAGGTCTTCCATGTCGCCGGGCTGCTCGCCCAGCACCAGGATGCGTGCGTCTTCCGGACCTTCGCCGAACACGGCCTGCGTCGCCGGTTCCCACAGCGGGCACGCGCGGCATCCCTGCGCGGCCCGGCGCAAGGCGGCCAACGACGGGTTGCGCGAGGTGTCGGCCGCCGCTGGCTGCACCGCTGGCACGGGGATGCGACGCCGCGGCGCGACATGCGCGCGTTCGGCCATGGCGCGCACGCGGGCACCTGCCCCCTGGATGAGCGTCGGCAGCAACTGCGCCTCGGGGAGGTGCTTCCAGTAACGACTGGGCATCTCCTGCCGCATCATCCGGGGATTGAGCCGCGCCGGGTTGAAGATGTGCGCGTAGTAGGTGCGCCACAGGTCTTCGCCAGCGTCCTCCGCGGGTGCATCGCCGGGCGCGCCGCCGGGGCCGAAGCGCAGTACCTCGCCATCCCACACCGCGCTCGCCTCGGGCGTGAGGATCGCCCAGCGCATGCCGGCGAACCGCCGCGCGAAGAACGGCGCGACCCGCTCGAGGATGTGGTGCGCCGGTTCGAACCAGGCGATGAAGCGGTCGCGCTCGCCGGGCACCTCGCGGAAGCGCACGAAGGCCTTCATCTTGTGGCTGTCGCGGCGCACGTCCTGCGCCCATTGCATGGCCTGGCGCACGTCGGCGTCGGTCGGCACCGAGAGCAGGTGGCGCTCGCCGTGCGCCAATCGCCACAGCAGGCGGTAGAGCAGCGCATGTCGCGCCGGATCGCGGTGGCACAGCACGCACCCGGCCAACCCAACGAACGCGGCGGGCACCCGCGGCGCTTCGCGCACGGCGGGCGCGGCCTGGACGTCCGGCGCCGCCAACAACCCGCCCTGCCCGCCAGCGTGCCAGTCCAGGTGCTCCGGCGCGATATCGGCGCGCAGCGCCGCGCGCGCGACGTCGCGGAAGGCGTCGAACGACCAGCCCGGCGCCACCGCCGCGGACCACCTCATCGACACCGACTCATCCGAACAGGTCCGCCTGGCGCGGCTTCGGCGCGAGTTGCGCGCGCAATGCGCCCGGATCGTCGAGGCGCTGCCGCGGGTGGTGGTCGAGGGTCGCGATGAACGGCAACAGCTTCGCCATCGGCGCACGCAGGCGGGCCAGGTCGGCCAGCCGCAGGCGTGCATGCCGACGGGCCATCAGCACGCGCTTGACGTTGCGCACGCCCAGCCCCGGCACCCGCAGCAAGGCTTCCTTCGGCGCGGTATTGAGGTCCACCGGGAACGCCTGCGGATGCCGCAGCGCCCAGGCCAGCTTGGGGTCGATGTCGAGGTCCAGCATGCCGCTGGCCGCGTCGGGCGCGATCTCCTCCACCTGGAATGCGTAGAAGCGCAACAGCCAGTCGGCCTGGTACAGCCGATGCTCGCGCTGCAGCGGCGGCGCGACCGGCGGCAATGCCTTGGACGCGTCCGGGATCGGACTGAAGGCGGAGTAATAGACCCGGCGCATGCGGTAGTCGCCGTACAGGCGATCCGAGGCGAGCAGGATGTCGCGGTCGTTGGCCCCGTCCGCGCCGACGATCATCTGCGTGCTCTGGCCGGCAGGCGCGAAGCGCGGCGGGCGCGCCTTGCGGATGGGCGTGGCGATGCCGGCATTGGCCGGCTTGCGCGCCTCCTTCGCCTCCTCGATGCGCCAGCGCAGCTGGCCCATCGCGCTGCGGATGCCGGCCTGCGACTTCTCCGGGGCGAACCGCTTCAGTCCGCCCTCGGTCGGCAGTTCCACGTTGATCGACAGCCGGTCGGCGTATCGCCCGGCGGCCGCCAGCAGCTCCAGCGATGCGTCCGGGATGGTCTTGAGGTGGATGTAGCCGGCGAAGGCATGGTCTTCGCGCAGGCTGCGCGCGACCTCCACCAGTTGCTCCATCGTGTAGTCGCCGTTGCGGATGATCCCGCTGGACAAAAACAGGCCCTCGATGTAGTTGCGCTTGTAGAAATCGAGGGTGAGCCGCACCACCTCCTCGGTCGCGAAGCGCGCGCGCGGCACGTTGCTCGAGACGCGATTGACGCAGTACGCGCAGTCGAACACGCAGAAGTTGGTGAGCAGGATCTTCAGCAACGACACGCAGCGGCCGTCGGGCGTGTAGCTGTGGCAGATGCCCATGCCCTCGGTGCTGCCGATGCCGCCGGTCTTGCTGGAATTGCGCTTGTTGGCGCCGCTGGACGCGCAGGAGGCGTCGTACTTGGCGGCGTCGGCCAGGATGGCCAGCTTGGTGCGGATGTCCACCCGCGCATTGTCCGGCCCGCGCATCGCAACGGGTGAGACCAGGGGCCGCGAACGTGCGCTGCCACGGCCGTCACGCTGAATCGTTCAGCCTGTCCGCCTTGCGAACCCGTGGCGCGGCATCCATCCCCTTGCCACGCGCGTACATCCATCCGCCGATGACCGACCTGATCGTCCTGCGCCCGGAAGGCCTGTATTGCCCCGCCGGCGACTTCCATATCGACCCATGGCGTCCGGTGCCGCGGGCGGTCATCACCCACGGCCATGGCGACCATGCACGCACTGGCATGGGCGAATACCACGCGGCCGCGCCCGGGCTGCCGATCCTGCAATGGCGGCTGGGCGCGCAGGCCTACCACCCGCACGCCTACGGCGACGCCTTCGCGCTCGGCGATGCGCGGGTGTCGCTGCATCCCGCGGGCCACGTGCTGGGCAGCGCGCAGGTGCGGATCGAAGTCGATGGCGACGTTTGGGTTGCGTCCGGCGACTACAAGCGCCAGCACGACCCGACCTGCGCGCCGTTCGAGGTCGTGCCCTGCGACGTGTTCATCACCGAGGCCACCTTCGGCCTGCCGATCTACCGCTGGCCGGACACCGCGAAGGTGGCGCGCGACATCGTGGCCTGGCGCGAGGAATGCGCCGCGCGCGGCGAAACCGCAATCCTGTACTGCTACGCGCTGGGCAAGGCGCAGCGCCTGCTCGCCGAGCTCGCCGCGCATACCGACCGCCCGGCCTTCCTGCACGGCGCGATCGACACCGGCACCACGATCTACCGCGATGCCGGCATCCCCATGCTCGGGACGCGGCGGGTGGCCGACGAGGCGCGTGGCGGCGATTTCGCCGGCGAACTGGTGCTGGCCCCGCCCTCCGCCGCCGGCAGCCCGTGGATCCGCCGCTTCCGCAAGGCGCAGCAGGGCTTCGCCTCGGGCTGGATGCGGATCCGCGGCAACCGGCGCCGACGCAACTACGACCGCGGCTTCGTGGTCTCCGACCATGCCGATTGGCCGGCGCTGCTGCGCACCGTCCGCGAGACCGGCGCGCGCCGCGTCATCGCCACCCATGGCGCCACCGACGCGCTGGTCCGCGCCCTGAACGACGCCGGCATCGCAACGGGCGTGTTCCGCACCGACTACGGCGGCGACGACTGATGCGCCGCTTCGCCGACCTGTTCACCCGCCTGGATCGCAGCACCGGCACCGGCGACAAGCGCGCCGCGCTGGTCGCGTATTTCCGCGACGCGCCGTCCGCGGACGCCGCGTGGGCGCTCTGGCTGCTGTCCGGCGGCAAGATCGGCGGAAGCCGCGCGCGGATCGCGTCCAGCGGCGAACTGCGCGCCTGGATCGCGGAGGAGAGCGCGACCCCGTCGTGGCTGGTGGACGACAGCTACGACGCGGTGGGCGACCTCGCCGAGACCCTCGCCCTGCTGCTGGACGATCCCGCCACGCCGGCGCCCGACCTGCCCCTGCATGCCTGGATCGAGCGGCGCCTGCTGCCGGTCGCGAATGCCGACGCGGCATCGCGCCGCGAGGTGGTCGTCGCGGCATGGCGCAGCCTGCCGTTCGCCGAGCGCTTCCTGTTCAACAAGCTGTTGACCGGCGCGTTGCGGGTCGGTGTCTCGCGCGGGTTGGTGCAGCAGGCGCTGGCCGAAGCCTCGGGCGTCGACATCGCGCTGATCGCGCAACGCATGCTGGGCGAGTGGACCCCGAACGCCGCGTTCCTGCAGCGGCTCACCTCGCGCGAGGCGCAACCCGGCGATGCGGCATCCCCCTACCCGTTCTTCCTCGCGTCGCCGCTCGAAGGCGAACCGGACACGCTGGGCCCGATCGGGGACTGGCTGCTCGAATGGAAGTGGGACGGCATCCGCCTGCAGCTGATCCGCCGCGCAGGCGACATCGCGCTGTGGTCGCGCGGCGAGGAACGCCTCGACGGCCGGTTCCCGGAGATCGAAGCCGCGCTCGCCACGCTGCCGCGGGATGCGGTGCTCGACGGCGAACTGCTGGGCTGGCGCGATGGCGATGCCCCGCTGCCGTTCACCGCGCTGCAGACCCGCATCCGGCGCCGCAAGCCCGGGGCGAAGACGCTCGCCGACACGCCGGTGCGCGTGCTCGCCTACGACCTCCTCGAGCTCGATGGCGACGACCTGCGCGCGCATCCGCTGGAGGCGCGCCGCGCCCTGCTGGAAGCGCTGCTTGAGCGCCATGGCGATCCGCGCATCGCGGTGTCGCCGCGGGTGGAGGCCGCCACCTGGGCGGATGCCGCCGGGTTGCGCGCGGGCAGCCGCGCACGCGGCGTCGAAGGACTGATGCTCAAGCGCCGGGCCGCGCCGTACCAACACGGGCGCAAGCGCGGCGACTGGTGGAAGTGGAAGATCGATCCGCTGACCATCGACGCGGTGCTGCTGTATGCGCAGGCCGGCCACGGGCGGCGCAGCACGCTCTACACCGACTACACCTTCGGCCTGTGGGATGGCGACGCGCTGGTGCCGGTCGCCAAGGCCTATTCCGGGCTGGACGACCGCGAGATCCTCAAGCTCGACGCCTGGATCCGCGCGCACACCACCGAGCGTTTCGGGCCGGTGCGGGCGGTCACCCACCAGCAGGTGTTCGAGCTCGGCTTCGAAGCCGTCAACCGTTCGTCGCGCCACAAGTCGGGCATCGCGGTGCGCTTCCCGCGCATCCTGCGCTGGCGCCACGACAAGCCCATGCAGGAGGCGGACCGCCTCGACGCCTTGAAGGCGCTGGCGCGATGACCAGCACGCCGCGCGCGCGCATCGATGCGCCCCTCGCTGAGTGGTTCGCACGCCAGGGCTGGACGCCCGCCCCGTTCCAGCGCAAGGCCTGGTCGCATTACCTCGCAGGCCGCGATGGCCTGCTGGTCACGCCGACCGGCAGCGGCAAGACCCTCGCCGCGTTCGGCGGTCCCTTGCTGCAGGCCCTGCGCGAACCCCCTCAGCCCAAAGCGAAGCGCGGCCAGCCGGCGGCGCCACGCACCCGCGTGTTGTGGATCACGCCCCTGCGTGCGTTGGCCAGCGACACCGCGCGCGCCCTGCGCGAACCACTGGCCGCGCTGGGCCTGCCGTGGACGGTGGCGATGCGCACCGGCGATGCTTCGGCGCGCGACAAGCGCCTGGCGCGTAACGGGCAAGCCGAGGTGCTGGTCACCACGCCGGAGTCGCTGGCCCTGCTCCTCTCCTATCCCGAGACCGCGCCGCAACTCCACGGCCTGCGCGCGATCGTCGTCGACGAGTGGCATGAGTTGCTCGACAGCAAGCGCGGGGTGCTGCTGCAACTGTGCCTGGCCCGCGTGCGCGCGTTGTCTCCGCGGGTGCGCACCTGGGGCCTGTCGGCGACGCTGGGCAACCTCGCCGAGGCGCGCGACGTGCTGCTGCCGCATGCACCCGACGCACCGATCCTGGATGCCGCCCGGCCGCGTTCGCTGACCCTCGACACCCTGCTGCCCGACGCCGGCGAACGCTTTCCCTGGGCCGGCCACCTGGGTCTGTCCCAGTTGCAGCGCGTGGTCGCCCGGCTCGCCGGCGTGCGCAGCACCCTGCTGTTCGCCAACACGCGTTCGCAGGCGGAGCTGTGGCACAAGGCCCTGCAGTCGGTGTGGCTGGACGATCCCGCCACGCTGGCGCTGCACCACGGTTCGATCGATCCCGCGCTGCGCCAGGCCGCCGAGCAGGGCCTGCGCGACGGCAGCGTGCGCTGCGTGGTGGCGACCTCCAGCCTCGACCTGGGCGTGGATTTCCCCGCCGTCGACCAGGTCATCCAGTTGGGCAGCCCGAAAGGGCTGTCGCGGCTGCTGCAGCGCGCCGGGCGTGCGCGCCATCGCCCCGGCGAAGCCGGCCACGTCCTGTGCGTCCCCACCCACGCCCTCGAGCTCGTCGAATACGCCGCCGCGCGCAAGGCCTTGCAGGCCGGCCGCGTGGAGGCGAGGACGCCGCCGCGCCTGTCGCTGGACGTGCTGGCCCAGCATTGCGTCACCCTCGCGCTGGGCGGCGGCTTCGATCGCGATGCGCTGTTCGCCGAGGTCCGCGGCACGCATGCCTTCGCCGGCCTCGACCCGGCCGACTGGCAGGCGGTGCTCGACTTCATCGTGCAGGGCGGCGCCGCGCTGGCGCATTACCCCGACTACCACCGCGTGGTGATCGGCGATGACGGCCTGTACCGCGTGACCGACCGCAAGGTCGCGTTCCGCCACCGGTTGTCGATCGGCACCATCGCCAGCGATGGCCATGTCTCGGTGCAATTCGCCAAGGGCGGGCGGCTCGGCGCGGTGGAGGAAAGCTTCATCGGCAGGCTGCGGCCGCGCGACCGCTTCCAGTTCGCCGGCAAGACCCTGGAGCTGGTCCAGCTGAAGGACATGACCGCCTACGTGCGCCTCGCCAAGCGGCAGGACGGCATCGTCCCGCGTTGGCAGGGCAGCCGGATGCCCCTGTCGAGCATGCTGGGCGCGGCGGTCGAGGCCGCGCTGTCCGGACCGCGCGACACCCCCGAGTTGCGTGCGGTGGCCCCGCTGCTGGATACCCAGGCCCGGATGTCCGCCCTGCCCGCGCCGGGCACGCTGCTGGTCGAGCAACTCGCCACCCGCGAAGGCTGGCATCTGTTCCTCTACCCGTTCGCCGGCCGCGCCGTCCACGAAGGGCTGGCCGCCCTGCTCGCCCTGCGCTGGGGACGCCTGCAGCCGAACACCTTCGGCTTCGCGGTGAACGATTACGGCCTCGCGCTTACCGCACAAGCCGCGCATGCCCTGGACGCCGAGCAACTCCGGCAGTTGCTGGAGGCGGGCAACCTGCTCGACGACCTGCAGGCGGCGTTGAACATGGCCGAACTGGCGCGCAGGCAATTCCGCGACATCGCCCGGGTCGCCGGCCTGCTGCCGCCCTCGCTGCCCGGTCGCGCGCCACGCTCGATGCGCCAGCTGCAGGCCTCCAGCGGCCTGCTGTTCGACGTGCTGGCCCGATTCGATCCGGGCCACCTGCTGCTGGCCCAGGCCCGGCGCGAAGTGCTGGACGCGCAACTGGACGTGCAGGCGCTGCGCACCACCCTGCGCGACCTGTGCGAGCGTCGCTTGGCGATGCAGGCGCCGTCCGCGCTGACGCCGCTCGCCTTCCCGCTGTGGGCGGAATCGATGCGCGGCAGCCTGAGCACGGAGGATTGGAGCACGCGCATGCGCCGCGCCGCGGACGCGCTGGAGCGCCGGCATGGATGACGGACTTGCGCTCGCGCTGGCCGGCGAACCGATGCGGCTGCTGGCGGACCGCGCGCTGTACTGGCCGGCGCGTCGCCGCCTGCTGGTCGCCGACCTGCACCTGGGCAAGGCCGACACCTTCCGCGCCGCGGGGATCGCGTTGCCCAGCGGCGGCACCGCGCTCGATCTGGCGCGGCTGGCGACACTGGCCCGATCCACCGGCGCGACCTCGGCGTGGATCCTCGGCGACGTCCTCCACGGACGATCCGACCTGGGTGCGTGGCGTCGCGCCTGGCAGGGCTTCCGCGAGGCCACCCCGGCGCTGGAGATCGCGGTGGTCGACGGCAACCACGACCGCGCGCTGGCCGGCGCCGGCCTCGACCTGGCGTTGCTGGGCGATGCCGTCGAGGAGGGGCCCTTCCTGCTGCGCCATGCGCCGGCCCGCGATCCGCACCGGCATGTGCTGTGCGGACACCTCCACCCCGTCCTGAAGCTGCCCGGGCTCGCGCGTGCACCGGCGTTCTGGCTGCGGCGCGACTGCACGGTGCTGCCCGCGTTCTCCGCGTTCACCGGCGGGACGCCGATCCGGCTCGCCGCCGGCGAGGTGGCGGTGGCCTGCAATGGCGAGGCGCTCGTCGAGGTCAGGCGAGCGACGTCGCCGGGTTGAGGTCCGCCGGCACGGGCACCGGCGCCCAGCCCTGCGGCAGCCGCCTGGGATCGCGCAACAGCCGCTGCCGCGCCTCGTCGGCCTCCTGCTGCGCCAGCGGCACCAGCAGTTCCACCTGCTGGCCCAGCTTGCGCGCCACTGCCACGCCATCGCGCAGCAGCAGGCGCGCGCCGGACTGCCGCGGCAGTTTCTCGCCGGGCAACAGGGTCCCGACCAGGTTCAACGGGTCGCTGGCGGCGACCACGATCCATTCGCCATCCACCGGGCGCTTGCGGATGGCACGCAGGGCCGCGACCGCTTCCGGCAATGCGTATTGCTCGCCGGCGAGGCCCGCCACGAAGCGGCCGCCGCGCAGTTCGCCCGAGGCCTCCATGCGCCGGTACACGCGCACGAGGTCGCGCCAGGGCGGCAACCAGTCGGCTTCGCGCTCGAGCAGGCGCCAGCACACCAGGCCATGGCGCCGCAGCAGGACGCGCGCCACGTGTTCGAGCGCCGCATCGTCGGTGCCGTCCTGCATGCCTGCGGGCGACGCCGGCCGCGCCAGCGCCCAGCGCCCGGCATCACGGATGCCCGAGAACTGGCCGCGACGCAGGCGCCGGCTCCCGGCGGGCGGGCGCTTGGCCTGCGGTAGCAGCAGCGCGCGCAACCCGCCGAAGCTGTCGCAGGTGACCTGGCCGCGCGCGACCAGTTCGGCCAGCGCGTCCTCCAGTTCCGGCTGCAACAGGCGGCAGCGCGCTTCCAGCTCATCGAAGAATTGCGCGCCATGCGCGTGGATGGCATCGCGCACCTTCAGCGCGCGCGAGGACAGCGGCGCGTCGTCGCGGCCGCCGCCGGCGAGCCGCGTCCAGCGCGCGAGTTCGCGTCG
>ERZ1645192.1692-NODE-1692-length-18369-cov-6.419843_pt1 | contig 18369 bp, 14 predicted proteins | sample MGYA00575354_ERZ1645192 | MGnify/ENA primary metagenome ERZ1645192 (study PRJEB40844, sample SAMN11349763) | freshwater sediment metagenome | isolation source: river sediment | host: Sediment | place: India: Faizupur Khadar , New Delhi | collected 2017-02-21 ... | reverse complement strand
CGCTTGAACAGTTTTACGATTCCTACCGAAAGACGAACCTGAATCCGAATGAACTGCTTTCGACCGTTTCCATTCCCATTCCGCCGGAAGGGAGCCTCCAGGAGTTTGTTAAGCGGGGGTCAAGGGCGTCTCTCACGCTTTCGCGAATGTCAATGGCGCTTCTCTCGACGAAACGCGGAAACGGCTTTTTTGACGTGCGTATCGCGGCCGGAAGCATGTCTCCGGTTCCGATGCGTCTGAGGAAAACGGAAGCGATCCTGCGTGATCATCCTCTCTCTGCACAGACGATTGAAACGGCGATCGAAACGGCAGGGATGGAAATTTCTCCGAGAAAATCCCGAGACTACCGACGCTTCCTTTCTGTACAATGCATAAGAAAACATCTCAAGGCTCTAGAAAATGCTTGACATCGAAGAAAAGGCGTGATATCCTTCCTCTTGCAGTCGGGCCCGATATGCAATCGTCACATTAGGAGGAAAAATTTTTGGCATCTCAAGGAACTGTCAAATGGTTTAACGCAACAAAGGGTTATGGGTTTATCACCTGCGATGATGGCAAGGACGTATTCGTTCATTTCAGCGCCATTAAGGGTGATGGTTTCAAGACGCTGGATGAGGGGCAGAGAGTCTCTTTCGATGTCGTCCAGGGATCTAAGGGAGATCAGGCGTCTAACGTAGAAAAAGTATAGCCTTTCCGCTCTTCAGGCGGTATTTTTTAAACACAGCGGCATTCTCCCGAATGTCGCTGTGTTTTTTTGAGCTGTTCTTTTAATGCGATGCGATATACTACGCAATGTTTTACTGACCTTCGAAAGGGGTTGGCACAGGTGCGATCCGAAATACTCGCCCAAGAGAAAAATGTGGTTTCCATTCGCGTGGAGTTCGATGCGGACGAATTCAGACAGAGCATCGACAAGGCCGTCCGGAAGATCGCCCAGAATGTTTCCGTGCCGGGCTTTCGAAAGGGAATGATCCCCCGGAGAATCATCGAAATGCGCTTCGGGCGCCCTGCGATCCTCTCCGAGGCGCTGGACGACATGTTGCCGCATGCCATCGACCAGATAATATCCGAATACGAACTTGACATCATCGATTCTCCGAAAGTATCCGTCGAAACCATGGAAGAGGGAAAGCCTCTTTCTGTTTCCTTACAGTTCGACGTGACGCCGGAAGTTCAAACTCCGGAACTCGGAGAAATCACAGTGGTAAAATCGATTCCTTCCGTTACGGACGAAATGGTGCAGAACACCATTGACGATATCAGACGCCAGAATATGGATCTGGTCATCGTCGACGATCGGAACGGTTCGGAACATGACGTTATAGACATCGACTATGTCACAACTGTTTTTTCCAAAGACGGAACCGAGGAAAAACGACACGAATCGGCCCCAGCCTCAGTCGACCTCGAGGCGCAGAATCTTCGCAAAGAGATCCGGGAAGCTTTGATCGGCGTGAAACCCGGTGTGACCTCCATTGCGAATGTCTCCATCGAGGACGATTATGCGGATAAAGATCTTGCCGGAAAAACGGTCCGTTACGATATGACGGTGAAGGCAGTGAAGGAAAAACGTCTGCCCGAAATGTCACAGGACTTTTTCAAGGCCGCTCTTGGAGAAGATATCCCGGACGAAGCTGCGTTCCATCAGGAGATTCGAAACAGGCTCGTCCATCGGATTGAGGAGGAAGCGCAAAACAAGGCTGAGACTGAAGCCGTTGATGCCGTTTCGGAAAAGTCCGTTCTGGAAGTTCCCTCTTCGTTGGTCGAAAAGCAGTTGGCTGCAATGAAGGAGCAGGACGAAGAAACGCTCAAGAAGAAATACAACAGAAGCATTTCGGAGTTTCTGGAAGAAGCCGCACTTTCTAAAGACGAGTACGAAGCCAATATGCGTTCCCAGGCCGAAAAGATCGTTCGAAGAACGCTTGTTCTTGACGAGATAGCGAAACAACTGGAAATAAAAGTAGATAAAGAAGAAATGGAAAGTGAAATATCGAGTTTGGCTGTCATGTATCGTGTTCCGTCAGAACAGATCAAGAGAACGCTTTTCAAAGATAAAGAGAAGTTGTCGGACCTTCTTTCGAGAATACGGTATAGAAAAACGGTTGAAGCCGTAATGAAGAAGGTCAATGTCACCGAAAATACGTCTGTTGTGGAAACTGCCCCCGGCCGGCTTTCCGCCGGGACAGACAATCAGTGACGGAGACAAAGCCGTGTATATTCCGTATGTTATCGAGCAAACCGGACGAGGAGAGCGATCGTACGATATCTACAGTCGATTGCTCAAGGACAGAATTGTCTTTCTCGGCGACGCTATCGACGACCTCGTTGCGAATTCCGTTGTAGCGCAACTCCTTTTTCTTGAAAGCGAAGACCCGGACAAGGACGTCAACATTTATATCAACAGCCCCGGCGGCGTCGTTACCGCCGGTATGGCCATATATGACACCATGCAATACCTCAAGTGTCCGATCTCGACAATCTGTATCGGACAAGCGGCGAGCATGGCAGCGGTTTTGCTCGCAGGTGGAGCGAAAGGAAAACGAGTCGCTCTTCCCAATTCCCGTGTTATGATCCACCAGCCGCTCGGAGGAATGCAGGGCCAGGCGGTCGACATGGAGATTCACGCACGGGAAATCCTCGGCATGCGGGAGAGGCTCAATGATATACTTGTCTCGCATACGGGACAGTCGAAGAAAAAAATCAAGGCCGATACGGATCGGGACTTTTTTATGTCGGCGGAGGAAGCAGTCGAGTACGGAATCATCGACAAGGTGATCCGGAACAGAGACTGAGTCCTCTCCAGAGACACTTCTGAGAGGAAGGGAGCCCCGACGCGGAGCTCCCTTTCTTGTTTTGGAGTTTTGTCATTGGTGTGTTCGATCGGAGGTCTTTCAATGATTACGTTCGATGAAAAAGGCAAGGGGAAACAGAAAGGGACAACCCTGCGATGCTCTTTCTGCGGGAAAGCGCAAGACGAAGTCCGGAAGATAATCGCAGGCCCGGGCGTCTATATATGCGACGAATGCGTTCATTTATGTACGCTCATTCTGAACGAGGAATCCGCTGACTCCGCCGTTCAGAAAACGGAATCCTTCAGGATGCCGAAAGAAGCTCCCAAACCCAAGGAAATTCGGGCGTTTCTCGATCAATATGTCATTGGTCAGGACGAGGCCAAAAAGACGGTTTCCGTCGCCGTTTACAACCATTACCGTCGCATTTCGACCGCCCTCGAAACCGATGTCGAGCTTCAGAAGAGCAATGTGATGCTCATTGGGCCGACAGGTTCGGGGAAAACGCTTATCGCGCAGAGTCTCGCAAGAAAGCTGAATGTTCCCTTTGCGATCGCGGACGCGACGACGCTTACCGAAGCGGGGTACGTCGGCGAGGATGTCGAGAACATCCTCGTTCGGCTCCTGCAGGCCGCGGATTATGATGTGAAAGCTGCGGAGCAGGGGATCGTCTATATCGACGAGATAGACAAGATATCCCGCAAGTCCGAATCTCCGTCAATTACGAGAGATGTTTCGGGAGAAGGCGTTCAGCAGGCGCTCCTGAAGATCCTGGAAGGAACGCTTTCAAATGTTCCTCCGAAGGGCGGAAGAAAACACCCGCATCAGGAGTTCGTACAAATTGACACGAAGAACATCCTTTTCATTTGCGGCGGAGCATTTGACGGATTGGATGACATCGTTTCCCGACGCGTCGACCGGAAGGCGATCGGCTTCGGCGGAGAAGTCATCGGAAAATCCGACCGGCGACGGCACGAACTCCTTCGTCTCACACAGCCGGAAGATCTTATGAAATATGGTTTTATTCCGGAACTCGTCGGGCGTTTGCCTGTTCTGGTAACGCTTGAAGATCTTGATGAAGAGGCTCTTGTCCGTATTCTGGTTGAACCCAGGAACTCGCTGCTTCGGCAATACAAAAAGATCTTCTCTCTTGAAGGAATACAGATGGAGTTGACTGATGAAGCCATACAGGCCGTCGCATCGCTCGCTCTCAAAAAAGGCACCGGCGCGCGCGGACTTCGGACTATCCTCGAAAAGACCATGTTGGATCTCATGTACGAAATGCCTTCAAAGAAGGGCGAAGTCTCGAAAATCGTGATAAATGCCGACGTGGTCAACGGTCTGCGGCTTCCGCTGATTTACGGCAAAAACGACGAGGAGGTTGCGTAAGCGCATGGAAACGGAAAACCAAACGAATCAGCGCTGTTTCGTGCTTCCTGTTCGCGATGTCGTCGTCTTCCCGGGCGTTATCGCACCCTTGTTCGTCGGGCGTCCCAGATCGCTGAAAGCCATAGAGATGGCAATGCTCCAGGACCGGACGGTTTTTGTCGTCGCCCAGAAAGACATGCAGGTTGACGACCCGAAGGAAGAGGATCTCTATTCCGTCGGCACTATTTGTTCGCTTCTGCAGATGGTGCGGATCCCTGACGGGACGACAAAAGTCCTGATAGAAGGAATCAGCCGCGGAAGGGTTGAAATGTACCAGAGAGGCAAGGAAACACTCGAAGCGGATATTGTCCCCGTAACGCTCCCCGAAGGAGCGACGAGTTCCCTCGAACCCCTCAGACGTAGTGTTCTTGAACAGTTTGAAAAATACGTCACGTTGCACCCGAGAATACCCAACGAGGTCCTCATTTCCGTCTTGAATGTCGAGGACTCCAGACAGCTTGCCGACCTTGTCGCGTCGCACCTTTCGATCAATGTGTCACGAAAACAGCGTCTTCTCGAAACTGTCGATACAGAAAAAAATCTCGGAATGCTTCTCAAGATTCTACTTGAAGAAATAGACATCCTGCAGCTCGAACACGATATCCAGGACAAGGTTCGCCAGGAGCTTGAACGCGGTCATAAAGAGTACTATCTTCGCGAGCAGCTGAAAATCATCCAGGATGAACTCGGTCAGGGAGAAGGAAGTTCCGAGATTGACGAGTTGCGGGAAAAGATCGAAGAAGCGGGAATGCCGGATGAAGTGTCGTCGAAGGCGCTCCACGAACTCGATCGTATGTCGAAAATGCCCCTGATGTCGGCGGAAGCCACGGTCGCGCGTACCTACATCGACTGGATCGTTTCGCTCCCGTGGTCGAATCTTTCGGAAGACGACCTCGACATCGCCCGGGCGCAAAAGATTCTCGACGAAGATCATTATGGCCTCGACAAGGTGAAGGACCGGATTCTCGAATTTCTGGCCGTTCGACGTCTCGCAGGAAATTCGGCGAAGGGGCAGGTTCTCTGTTTTGTGGGCCCTCCCGGTGTCGGGAAGACGTCTCTCGGCCGTTCGATCGCTCGCGCCCTGGGACGCCGATTCGTCAATATGTCGCTTGGCGGGATGCGGGACGAAGCGGAAATTCGCGGACACCGAAAAACCTACATCGGTGCGTTGCCCGGACGAATCATCCAGAAAATCCGACAGGCCGGGACCAAAAACCCGGTTCTGCTCATGGACGAAATCGACAAGCTCGGAATCGACTTCAGGGGAGATCCTGCGGCGGCGCTTCTTGAGGTTCTCGATCCCGCACAGAACAACCAGTTCTCCGATCACTTCCTCGAAGTTCCGTTCGACCTGAGCGATGTTATGTTCATAACGACGGCAAATGTTGCATATACGATTCCAAAGCCGCTTCTCGACAGAATGGAAGTCATCCGGATTCCCGGGTATGAAGAAGAAGAAAAGATGCGGATCGCGAGAAAGCATCTTTTTCCCCGCATTCAGAGAGAGCATGGTCTGGATAAGACGTCGATCCGGATTTCGCCGAAAGCCATTCAGACCATCATTCGCGATTATACCCGCGAAGCCGGAGTTCGTGAGCTTGACAGGAAGCTTTCGACCGTATGCCGGAAAATCGTTCGGCGGATCGTCCAGGAAGAAGATACGGGAATACCGGCGACTATCCCGATCTCGGTAGGCGTTTCTGATCTGGCCGAGCATCTTGGCGCTCCGAGACGATATGACGTTTCAATCCCGAAAGAACCTCAGCAGGGGACGGTTGTCGGGCTCGCATGGACAGAAGCAGGCGGTGATGTCCTTGTCATAGAAGCCGTGAAAATGAAAGGCAAGGGAGACATCACGCTGACCGGAAATCTCGGGTCCATCATGCAGGAATCGGCCCAGGCCGCGATCGGCTTTCTTCGCTCGAAGGCGGATACGCTCGGTCTCTCCGAGTTCGACTGGAAGGCGAGCGACATCCACATACATGTTCCTGAGGGCGCCATTCCCAAGGACGGCCCCTCAGCGGGCGTCACGATGGCCGTCGCAATTCTTTCGGCCGTATCCGGACGCAATATTCTTCCCAATGTAGCGATGACAGGCGAAATCTCCCTTCAGGGGAGAGTGCTCCCTGTCGGCGGAATACGTGAAAAGATACTGGCCGCACGAAGACAGGGAATCACGACAGTCATTCTCCCGGAGCCGAACAAACCCGACTTCGACGAGATTCCCGAATGGGGGAAGAAGGATATCGAAATCCGATACGTTTCGTCTATCGCTGAAGTGTTTCAACTGGCGTTAGTGGAGTAATATGGGCGCAATATGGAAGATCCGTTCCGTCGAAACCGTTTTCACGGTCGATCAGCTTCCCGGTTTCACGCTTCCTGAAGTCGTTTTCGCCGGTCGATCGAACGTCGGTAAGTCGAGCCTCATCAACCGTCTTGTCGGACAAAAGGCTGCGTATGTCGGCGCCACTCCGGGGAAGACGCGAAGCATCAATTTTTACGTCGTGGACGCGACTGTTCCTTTTACGCTGGTCGATTTGCCCGGTTACGGGTATGCTGTCGCTGGGAAAGCGGAGAAGGAAAAGTGGGCGAAGCTCGTTCGAAGATATTTCGACTCCCGCCCCTTGCCCCCGTTGGTTCTTCATCTTGTCGATTTCCGGCACGGTTTTCTGGAGCGGGATCTGGAGCTGAGCGAATGGCTTTCCGGGATGCGTGTCGCGGAACTGCCGGTTTTCACAAAGATCGACAAGATTTCGCGAGGGGCGCGGAAAGCTACGCTTGAAAAGTATTTGAAGAATCTTTCGATACCGGAACAGAACTGTATCCTGACATCTTCTGAAGATAATTCAGGAATCGAAGAACTTCGGACACTTATAGAAAATTACGGGCGAAGCGCCTGATATTTCCGTTTCAAGGAGGGCTCTATCCATGCCGGTGAGAAGAAGAAATATGGAAAAGACCTACGACCCCAAACCGATTGAAAACAAATGGTATCAGGAGTGGCTTTCAAAAGGAAAGTTCCACGCCGATGCCGATTCCGACAAACCTTCCTTTTCCATAGTCATACCTCCTCCCAATGTCACCGGATCCCTCCATATGGGACACGCCTTCAACAATACGTTTCAGGACATTATGTGTCGCTTCAAGAGGATGCAGGGATACAACGTCTTATGGCTCCCTGGAACCGATCACGCCGGCATTGCGACGCAGAACGTCGTCGAACGCCAGTTGGCGAAGGAAGGCCTTTCGCGTCACGACATGGGACGCCGGGAATTCGTCGAGCGAGTCTGGGAGTGGAAGAAACAATACGGAGAGACTATATCGTCGCAACAGATGAAGCTCGGGAACTCCTGTGACTGGGACCGGGAGCGATTCACCCTGGACGAAGGTCTGTCGCGCGCCGTCCGGACGGTTTTCGTCCGTCTGTACAAGAAAGATCTCATTTATAAAGGGAAATATATCATCAATTGGTGTTCCCGTTGCCATACGGCTCTTTCCGACATAGAGGTTGAGCATGAAAACGAAAAGGGCATGTTCTACCATGTCCGGTATCCCTTTGTCGATGAAGAGGGAGCGGTCATTATCGCCACCACGCGTCCCGAGACCATCTACGGCGATGTCGCAATAGCCGTGCATCCGCGCGACGAAAAGAATCGCCATCTGATAGGGAAACGTGTTCGCGTTCCCCTCGGCGGGCGAGTCATCCCCATTATCGAAGATAATATGGTGGATCCGGAGTTCGGAACGGGATGCGTCAAAATAACTCCGGCTCACGATCCGAATGATTTCCTCGTCGGACAGCGTCATGATCTCGAACAGCTCCAGGTAATCGATGGAGAAGGCATTATGAACGAAAACGCCCCTGAACTTCAGGGAATGCCGGTCGCTGAAGCTCGCAAGAAATCCGTTCTTCTCCTGAAACAAAGCAATTCGATTGTCCGCGAGGAAGAAATTGATCATTCCGTAGGCCATTGCTATCGCTGCAAGACGACAGTCGAGCCATACCTTTCCGAACAATGGTTCGTCCGGACAAAGCCGCTTGCGGATGCAGGAATTGAAGCCGTCAGGCGCGGAGATATCCGTTTTGTTCCCGAGCAGTGGGAAAAGACCTATTTTCAATGGATGGAAAACATCCGCGACTGGTGCATTTCCCGGCAACTCTGGTGGGGACACCGGATTCCGGCCTGGACCTGCGACGATTGCGGTCATGTCACCGTCGCGGAAACCGATCCCTCCGCTTGCGAAAAGTGCGGAAGCGCCAGGATCCGTCAGGACGAAGACGTTCTCGATACGTGGTTCAGCAGTGCGCTGTGGCCGTTTTCGACGCTCGGCTGGCCCGACCATACGAAAGAACTCGACGTCTTCTATCCGACCTCGCTCATGGTGACGGGCTTCGATATCATTTTCTTCTGGGTCGCCCGGATGATAATGATGGGAATCGAATTTATGGGAAAAGAACCGTTCAAGGATGTCTATATCCATGCCCTGATAAGAGATGAGGAAGGGCAGAAGATGAGCAAATCGAAAGGGAACGTCATCGACCCCCTTGACATGATCGAACGGTACGGAGCGGATGCGCTTCGCCTGACGTTCGCTTCGCTCACGGTCCAAGGACGGGATATTCTCTTGTCTCCCGCCAAAATCGAGACATACCGGTTTTTCATGAACAAACTCTGGAATGCAAGCCGTTTCGCGCTCGCAAACCTTGATGACGAGGAACGCTCTTGGAGCGATCATATCGATGTTCTCCGGATGCACGATCTCTGGATCCTCAGAAGGACATCCGAGGTCGTTCTCGAAACGGAAAAACTGCTGGAAGGCTATTTCATCGGAGAATCCGCCCGACTCCTCTATGACTTCGTCTGGGGAGAGGTGTGCGACTGGTACGTGGAACTGGCAAAACCTGCTCTGCATGGCGAAGAAGGGGAGGATCGCAGGAATGCGACAATGGCCGTTCTCGAATTCGTTTTTCGTCATGTCCTCCTTGCGCTTCATCCGTTTATTCCGTTCGTCACGGAAGAGCTCTGGCAGCAATTTGCGTTTACCGGAGACCTGATGGATGATAACAAATGGCCTTCAGAGACCGTTCCCTCGGAAATCGGAGAAAAGGCGAAAGAATCCATGGCCGCTTTCCAGGAGGTTGTGCGCGTGGTCCGGAATCTTCGCGCCGAAGCGAGAATAGCGCCGCAACAGAAGATTCATACGGTTATTATTCAAAACTCCAATGCGGATGTACGAAAAACCATATCGGAGAACGGGGACCTCATCAACCTGCTGGTCAAAGCGGAGAGGATTTCCTTCATCGAGGTTTCGGCGCCGAAGCCTGCCGGTTGCCTCGCTTCTTCTTTTTCTGAAGGACAGGTGTTTGTCTTTGTCGGCGACCTGCTGGATATTCCGAAGGAAATCGCCAGGCTCCGTGAGGAATGCGTCGGTGTCGAAAAAGATATCATCACGTCGACTGCGAAGTTGAACAATGAAAAATTTGTGAGCCGCGCTCCAAAAGAAGTCGTTGAGCAGGAAAGAGCGCGTCTTCAAGAATCCGAGGCGAAAGCCGGGCGGATTCGGGAAAATATCGTAAGCCTCGAGCAAAAATAAACCCATGACGACGTACGAAGAACTCGAGCAGAAAATGCTGCGCCTTTCGAGCCCGGGCATACGCCCGGGACTCGAGAGGGTTTCTCGTCTTCTTGATCTTCTGGAAAATCCGGAAGGGAGATTTCCCTCGGTTCATATTGTGGGAACAAATGGCAAGGGCTCGGTATCCGCTTTTGTGTCTTCGACCCTCCGTGAATCAGGGTACCGCGTCGCGACGTACACCAGCCCGCACCTCGAGAGTCCCTCTGAGCGACTCGTCATTAACGGCTCTCCGTTATCCGTCCCGCAATGGGAATATGCGATACGCCGAGTCGCAGCAATAATCCGGTCCGACTCCATGCTGCGAAACGATCCCCCATCCTTTTTCGAAGTCGTCACTGCCGTCTCATTCCTGCTCATTGCGGGAAACAATGTCGACATCGCGGTCATTGAAGCCGGTCTTGGCGGAAGACTCGACGCCACAAACCGTCTTGCGAAAGTCGTTCTTACTCTGGTGGTTTCCATTTCGATGGATCACATCGAATTTCTGGGAGACTCTATCGAAAAAATCGCGGATGAAAAGTTTGCGGTCATGCGACCTTCAACCCCGTGTATCTTCCTGGGAGATCCGACATCTCTCATTCCCCGCTTTTTGGAAGTTGCTTCTGAGAAAACGGCGATTCCTCACGTATTGCGGGATATCGTGGAGGTTTCGAATCCGGAAACAACCCTCGACGGCTCGTCTTTTTCGCTCAAATCGACGGTATCGGACGTGTCTGCGGATATTTCGACGCCCCTTCTCGGCACGTATCAACTCCGGAATGGCGCGTTTTCGGCGGCTGCATGCATTGAACTGAGCCGCCGTTTCCCGCTGATAACGAAGGACAGCATTCTCGCAGGCTTTCGAAAGGCGCAATGGCCCGGCAGGCTCGAACGATTCGGTCGCGGACCTGTCCTTCTTCTCGACGGCGCGCACAATCCGGGCGGCATGGCGCAGCTTGTGGAATCAATCAGGACCCTGTTGCCCGAAAAGACGATATCTGTCCTTTTTGCTGCAATGCGAGACAAAGACTACCGACAAAACCTCCGCATCCTGAGCGAAATTCGCCCTCGGCTTTTCTGTACGACCGTTCCCGGAATGGAAAGAGCGGAAAATCCCGAAATACTGGCTGCAGCCGCCCGGGAGTTCAGCTGGAAGGATGAGCCCGTTGCGTACGATAATCCGGAGATCGCCTTTGGGTATGTATTGGATCACTCGGAATACGCGCTCTGTTGCGGCAGCCTCTACTTCATAGGATACATCCGTCCGATGGCCCGCAAGTGGGCATCGCGAAATTTTCTATGATGATACGCAAAGACACGTTTCTCGATCAACCGTACTATTCTTGTTCCGAATCTTCTCCGGTCCGGTTCGCTTTGTTCATCCGTGGCGACGCTATGACGCGCACGGCCGGAGATATTCTTAAAATGCGGGATGCCGTATCCTGTGTTTTCCCCGGAGGCGGAAAACTTATCGCTCCAAGCCAAGTTCACGGCACAACCATTCTCGAACAAGATGCATCTTCGTATCTTCCTTCCAGACCACAGGCCGACGGAGTCTTTCTCAATGGCTGCGGAGCGGAAGGATCATTACGTTTCGCCGACTGTGTGCCTGTGGTTGTGTGGTCGCTTGCACCGAATCCGTGGATTCTCCTTCTTCATTCGGGCTTTCGGGGAACCACGAAAAACATCGTAGCGACAGGGCTGGATTTTGTATCCCGCAAGTATGGACGCCCGTGCCTTCGGTCGTCCTCGGCATGGATCGGGCCCCATATCGGAGCGTGCTGTTACTCGCGAAATCTGGATGACCCGGCGACCCGTGCGGGTTTGGATGCGCTTCCTCAAGAGACATTTTCCGTTTCCGCATCTTCCGCTGCTTTCGCTCTTGGAAAGGCCGTTTTTCTTCAACTCGTGCACAGCGGCGTATCTGAATCCAATATTCTGCTTCATTCGGGCTGTACATGTTGCGAGAAGGAAGCGTATTATTCATACAGAGGTGGAGACATACAAGGACGCATGTTTCTTCTTGCACGTATAGAATAATGTGTACCATAATTTCCAATGGACACGTGATAATGTTTTCGGATACAAAAAATGCTCCGGGGGAGTGATCCCGTATGGAAGTGCAGCGTGTCGGCGTTATCGGAGTCGGACATCTTGGGCAGCATCATGCACGTGTCTACACAGAAATCCTCGGTGCGCAGCTTGTCGGAGTTGTCGATCAGGATGAGTCGCGAGCCGCCGCTGTCGGAGAGACGCTAGGCGTCATGGCGTACACGGATGTCGACGATTTTATCAGGAGGACGAAGCCTGACGCAGTAAGTGTTGTGGTTCCAACGAGTCTTCATTACGAAATCGCAAAGAAGGCGCTTGCCAACGGCATTCATGTTCTCATTGAAAAACCTGTGACAACCTCCGTAAGCGAGGCCGAGGATCTTTTACGTCTGGCGGCCGATTCCGGATTAGTGCTTCAGGTGGGGCACATCGAACGATTTAACAGCGCAGTTCATTATATTTCGAAAATAGTCAAAGAACCGCTCTTTCTTCAGTCAAGGCGTCTTGGTCCTTTCTCGCCAAGAATCAGTGACGTAGGCGTCGTACTCGATCTTATGATCCACGATATCGATATTATTCTCTCCCTCGTTCATTCCGAAATCTCTTCTATCTCCGCGACAGGCCGCTGCGTTCGTTCCGATCATGAAGACATTGCATCAGCGCAAATTACGTTCGCAAACGGCGTTATGGCGCACGTTCTCGTCAGTCGCGTCTCGGAACGCAGATTACGCCAACTCGAAATCATGGAACCGGAGCGCTATGTCTCCGTCAATTACGAAACGCAGGATGTGGCCATCAATCGTTGCGTGCGGCAGAATAACAGCCTTGTTGAAGTGATAGAACACCCGGTTTTTCCAAAGAGCGAACCATTAAAACTGGAATTGCAGCATTTTGTGTCGTGCGCACGGGAAGGGAAACAACCGCTCGTTGGCATTACCGACGGAAAAAGAGCTCTTGAAGTTGCAATAGCAGTGCTGAAGCAAATCCATATTGATGATTCGGACATCCGAAGCAAAAATCTCGCATAGCCAACCCGACGCATGTCGGGTTTTTTTCTGGAGTATTTTTATCATATTTATCTATCTGTTTTTGTTCTGCACGCCGTATGGAAGGTAGTCGTAAGCGAATTCGCGAGTTATCCTTAGCCCATAGACTTTGAGGAAGATCTTCCGCAACTTTTTGTGCGAGGCGATGGAATACATGCCCCAGATTAATGCCCAGGCTCTTCTCGCTCTTGGAATGTTTCTCGGAGCTCTTTTCGTGGCCCGCGTCGTCGTCCGGATTCAGTCAGGCGATTGGCCCGGAGGCGCATTGTGGGTTCTCTATCTTCGTATACTTCTCGGATTTCTTTTCGGGGGGGCAATCGTGCTTGGATTTTATTCCATCGCAGGGATTGTCCTACATCATCCGTAAGTGTGAAAGGAAACCATGATGCGAAAACGATTTTGTACGATCGTTGTATCGCTGTTTTTATCGCTTTTTTATATCGCACAGTTGGAGGCTGCAGTTACGCTTTCAAATGATGTTGGAGGAGGCTCCACGCTTCCTCAAAGCAAACGCCTCGAATCGGAACGTTTGTTTTTCCGCGCGTACGACCAGTTCATTCGACGACGTTATGATGCGTCGATTTCTGATTTGGAAAAAGCCCTCCGCGCGAACACGTACCTTGTCGACTACTATCTCCTGAAATCGATGATCCTTCGGAGGACGGGGCGTTACGAAGAGGCAAAAAAAGCAATCGGGTATTATCTGGAAGTCCGGCCGCGGGATGACTCGTCACGTCGTTTCTTTTCGCAGCTTCAAAGAGAACAGGACTTCCTCAAACGTTTTTTTTCTTTCTCGACGAAAATTTCGACCGGTGACATCGTAGAACATCCTGTTGCGTCGTTGTTTTCTTTTGGCATTACGCATCAACCGGGCGTCGTTGGACTTGGAAAGACCGAGTCTCTCTCTGACGGAGTCGTTATTTGCGATTCGCTGGGTAATTCCGTTCTTGTTTTCGACGCAAACGGCGGTCTCCTGAAGAGGATTCAGGCGGAGCATCCCGTTGCGCCGCTGCCGCTCGATTCCGATTCTCTATACGTTCTGTGCGAAAACGGAACGGTCATCCACATCAACAAAGACGGCGCCGAATCCCGGAACAAAATCGCCGGTTCCTTTTCCGACGCGGTTCTTCTCGACAACAGACGCATGATTGTCGCCAACATCGATTCAAGACGAATAGAAGAAATCGATCTCGAAAGAACGACGGTTCTCTCTTCCTGGGCGCCCAAAGAGACGAATGTTCCTTTCGAACCTGTGTCTCTTTCTCTCTATGGACGTTGGCTTGCCGTAGGCGACAGAAATAACGGCAGTATCTCCGTAGTAGATACGTCGGCCGGCTATCAGCTCCTCGCATCTTTGAACTACCCGAAAGTCCGTGATCTTTGCTGGTCCTCCTGGGGAGAGTTGTTCGCTCTTTCCGAGGAAGGGGTATTGTCGAAAATTTCTTTCGCTCCTCTCGAAAAGGCATTGATACGAACCGATATCGAGTCCGGACTCCGCGACGCTTGGGCGTTGTCAGAAGTCAAGAACTCGCTGCTCTGCTTCGACGTACGCCTGTTTCGTCTGTGGGCGCTTGAATATGGGAGCATTGCAGATTACGCGGGTTTTCTGTCTGTTTACGATCCGCGACTATCCCAGGAAGACGAATCATCGGTTTTTTCCATGAATGCCACTGTCAGCTTTCCGATGATCGGCCCCGACACGCACAATGCTCTCATAGGTCATGCCGTCTGGGGAGAACGCGTATTTCCCGCGAAAGCAACGGAAACGCCTCCAATCGCAATGGACGTTCTTCCTCTTTTTTTCATGCGGGATGGTTCTGTGGAAACCGTTTCATATCCGAAAAAAACGACCGTAAAAAATGGCGCCGCTGTTTGCGCCTACCTCGAAAAGGTCTGGAATCCGGGCAGAAACCGCTTCGATACGATCATCCTCGACAGTTCGATCAGATTCACGCCTGAGGATTGCGAGCGCCTCGCAGGTTTTTGTCTCATGAATTCGATTTCGGTCTTTCTCTCTGCGCTTTCTGTTTCCGAGCCCCGGCTTATTCGACTTGCGACAATAACTGGAGGAAGAGTTCTATATTCATTGCCTGGCGCAGCACTCAACAGAACATTCAATGCGCCAAGATCCATGTCGATCAAAATACCGATTCCAGAGGACATGACAACTTCCGGATATCCCGGACGATCTCTTCTTTCCCTTTTCCTCGATCTAGGTGCGTACCATTCGCGTGATTGGCTCCCTTTATGGGGGAACAGAATTCCAGAACGTTAAATAGAGGAGGCGTTGCCGATGGACGATATGAACAAACAGCTTTTTCAGGAGAAATTGAGTGCATACGAAAAGTCTGTAGAGTCCACACTTGAGAAAAACAAGGAAATAAAGGAAGAGTTTACAACACTGAGCGGTATTCCTGTTGATCGTCTCTATACTCCGGAGAACCTGAAGGATTTCGAGTATACGCGAGACTTGGGATTTCCCGGAGACTACCCCTTTACGCGGGGCGTACAGCCGACGATGTATCGCGGAAAGCACTGGACCATGCGTATGTACGCCGGTTTTTCGACTGCCGAAGAGTCGAACAATAGGTACCGGTATCTTCTTTCGCAAGGATCCAGCGGGCTCTCTGTTGCCTTTGACCTTCCGACACAGATAGGGTACGACTCCGACCATCCGATGGCGCAGGGGGAATGCGGCAAGGTAGGCGTCGCAATCGACAGTCTGGCGGACATGGAAATCCTTTTCGGAGGAATTCCGTTGGACAAGGTGTCGACATCAATGACGATCAACGCCCCTGCAAGCGTCCTTCTGGCAATGTATATCTGCGTCGGAGAGAAACAGGGAATTTCCATGAACAAACTTTCCGGCACGATTCAGAACGACATTCTGAAAGAGTATATCGCACGCGGAACGTACATATTTCCTCCCAAGCCGTCAATGAGACTCATTACGGATATATTCGCCTTCTGCAGCCAGAATGTGCCGAAATGGAACACGATCTCTATTTCCGGATATCACATCCGTGAAGCCGGGAGCACCGCGGTGCAGGAAGTCGCGTTTACTCTCGCGGACGGCATCGCCTATGTAGAAGCGGCGCAAAAAGCCGGACTCGATCCGAACGTATTCGGAAGACGTCTGTCTTTCTTCTTCAACGCCCACAACAATTTCCTTGAAGAAGTGGCGAAATTCCGCGCGGCTCGTCGTTTGTGGGCGAAGATCATGAAGGAGCGCTTCGAAGTCACTGATGAGCGCGCGCAAATGTTGCGGTTTCATACCCAGACCGCAGGGTGCACGCTCACGGCGCAGCAGCCCGAAAACAATATCATTCGTGTGACGCTTCAGGCGCTCGCCGCGGTGCTCGGTGGAACGCAGTCTCTTCATACCAACAGCATGGATGAGGCGCTTGCCCTTCCGACCGAAAAGAGCGTCGGAATAGCCTTGAAAACACAACAGGTCATTGCGTTCGAGTCCGGCGTCACCGACACCATAGACCCATTCGGAGGAAGCTATGTCATTGAAGCGCTTACGGATGAAATCGAACGTCAGGCTTTCGAATACATCAAGACGATTGACGAACTGGGCGGCATGCTTCCGGCCATTGAAAAGGGCTATGTGCAAAAGCAGGTGCAGGACGCGTCGTACGAATATCAGCTTGCCGTAGAAAAGAACAAAATCACCGTTGTCGGCGTCAACCAGTTCCAGGCCGAAGACGAAAAGAAAGATCTACAGCTTCTTCGTGTCGATGCCGCTGTCGGAACGAGGCAGATCCAAAAGCTTCACGAAATGAAGCAGCACAGAGACAATATTCTTGTCAACGATAATCTGGCGAAAATCCGAAAAGCGGCGCTCGACGAATCGGAAAACCTCATGCCCCACATTATCGAAGCCGTTCGAAGCTACGCCACCGAAGGCGAAATATGCGGCGTGCTCCGTGAGATCTTTGGAGAATACAAAGAGAATATTATCCTTTAATGCGAGAGGAGAGAAGACCGCCCATGAAAGATAGAAAAATTCGTGTCATCGTCGCAAAACCGGGTCTCGACGGACATGATCGGGGCGCAAAAGTCATTGCGCGCGCATTTCGCGACGCCGGAATGGAAGTCATCTATACGGGGCTCCGACAGACTCCCGAGCAGATTGTCGAAACGGCCATTCAGGAGGATGCCGACGCGATAGGAGTCAGCATTTTGTCCGGCGCCCACGAGTTTTATTTCGCACGTATCATCGAGCTTCTTCGGGAAAAAAAATCCGATGATGTTCTCGTCTTCGGAGGGGGCGTCATTCCCGATTCCGACGTGCCGAAGCTGCATAGCCTCGGTGTTTCCGCTGTTTTCGGACCGGGGACGCCGACGGGAGAATGTGTTTCCTGGCTGCAGGCGACGGTGCAGAAGAAACGCGAAGAAGAACAGGGAGAGAGTATCCCTTCGTGAAGAAACTGAGTGAAGGAGTTCTCCGCGGGGATCGTCGCTCAATCGCACGAGCCATTACTCTGATTGAATCCGGAGGCGCCGACGCGGAGTCTTTGATGCGTGATTTGTACCCGAAAACGGGACGAGCGCATGTGATCGGAATAACCGGGAGTCCCGGTTCCGGCAAGAGTACGCTCGTCGACAAGCTGATATCGGAGTATACGAAACACGGGAAACGCTGTGGCGTTATCGCCGTCGACCCTTCAAGCCCCTTTTCCGGCGGAGCGATCCTTGCCGATCGCATACGAATGCAGGGTCACGCGGAGAATCCGAATGTTTTCATCCGGAGCATGGGTTCTCGCGGCGCTCTCGGAGGAATCAGCACGGGGACAAAAGATACGGCAATGATCCTCGACGCCTCGGGATGTGATGTCGTCCTCATCGAGACCGTAGGCGTGGGGCAATCGGAGATCGACATCATACGAATCGCCGACACCGTTTGCCTCGTTCTCGTTCCGGGCATGGGCGACGATATACAGGCGATGAAAGCCGGGATTATGGAAATCGCTGACGTATTCGCCGTCAACAAGTCCGACTTGCACGGATCCGGAAAAGTGGTCGCGGAAATTCGCATGGCGCTTGATCTTTCAAGAGCCAGAGACTGGTTTCCTCCTATCGTTCAGACAGTCGCTGAAACAGGCGTCGGTATTTCTGAACTTGTAAGCGCTTTTACTACACATAACGAGTATTTGAACAAAAGCGAAGCCGGAAAGACGAAACGGCGGGAAAAAATAATTTATGACGTTGAAAGTATTCTTCTAAAAAAAATTTCCAGTTTTATAGAATCTTCTTGGTCGGATTTGCGTACGGACGATATCCTGCAAGCGTTGGAAAACAGGGATATCGATCCGTATGCCGTATCGGAAACAATTCTTGCTACATATTTCCCACAATTGGGGAGGGGTATCGAACGATGACGGAGCGGAGGATAGAGGAACTCTGCGAAGAGGTGCTGCGCAAGCGAGAGG
>ERZ1645192.1691-NODE-1691-length-18370-cov-10.232159_pt1 | contig 18370 bp, 15 predicted proteins | sample MGYA00575354_ERZ1645192 | MGnify/ENA primary metagenome ERZ1645192 (study PRJEB40844, sample SAMN11349763) | freshwater sediment metagenome | isolation source: river sediment | host: Sediment | place: India: Faizupur Khadar , New Delhi | collected 2017-02-21 ... | reverse complement strand
CCTATTTCGTCGAGAAGAAGCTCTATCCGAACATCGACTTCTATTCGGGCATCACGCTGAAGGCGATGGGCTTCCCGACCTCGATGTTCACCGTGCTGTTCGCCGTCGCCCGCTCGGTCGGCTGGATCGCGCAGTGGAAGGAAATGATCGAGGATCCGAGCCAGAAGATCGGCCGTCCGCGCCAGCTCTACACCGGCGCGCCGCGCCGCGACTACGTGTCGCTCGGCAAGCGCTGATCGCGCTCACAACCGTCATCAGGGATCCCCGGCCCGCCCAGCGCGCCGGGGATTTTTTATGCCCCGCGTCGGTCTGCCGCCTCGCAAAACGCACGGGCTGCGGTTAGGTAACGGACAAAAGGAAGCGCGCCATGACATCCGATCCGCAGACCGTCCTGAAAGCCGATATCATCGTCGCCGGCGCCGGCTCCGCCGGCCTGTCCGCCGCCATCGCCTTCGCCCAATCCGGCTTCTCGGTCATCTGCGCCGGGCGCATTCCCGCCCACGCCCCGGGGCGCACCGTCGCCCTGTTCGACGGCTCGCTGCGCTTCTACAAGGCGCTCGGCCTGTGGGACCGCTTCGCCGCCGATGTCGCGCCGCTGGAAAAAATCCGCCTCATCGACGACACCGGCTCGCTGTTCCGCCTGCCGCCGGTGGAATTCTCGGCGCGCGAGATCGGCTATGACGCCTTCGGCGAAAACATCGAGAACGACGTTCTGGTGTCTGGCCTCGCCGAGGCCGCGCGCGCCCAGCCAAACCTGAATCTGATTGACAGCCTGATCACGCAAGTGACTCCAGATTCAAACGAAATCACCGTCACGCTGGATGATGGCCGCAGCCTTTCGGCCGCCCTTCTCGTCGCCGCCGACGGCCGCAAGTCGATCGCCCGCGACGCCGCCGGCATCGAGGTCGAGAATTGGCCCTACCCGCAATCGGCCCTCACCGTCCTGCTCGAACACGACCAGCCGCACCGCGACGTCTCGACCGAGTTCCACACCCGCTTCGGGCCCTGCACTTTGGTGCCGATGGTCGGACGGCCGGGCGCGCCGCACCGCTCCAGCCTCGTCTGGCTGATGCCGCCGCATGAGGCCGAGCGCCGCATGGCCCTTTCCGACGCCGACCTGTCGGCCGAGATCGAGAAGCAGGTTCACTGCATCCACGGCCCGACGCGCGTCGTCGGCACGCGCGGCAGCTTCCCGATGGGCGGCCTCAAGGCGAAGGCCTTCGCCGCGCGCCGCATCGCGCTCATCGCCGAGACGGCGCATGTCTTCCCGCCGATCGGCGCGCAGGGCCTCAACCTGTCGCTGCGCGACATCGCCTCGCTCGTCGAGACGGTCGAGGATGCGCGCGCGTCCGGCCGCGACATCGGCGGCGCCGAGACGCTGGCGGCCTATGACAAGGGCCGCCGCGCCGACGTCGCCATGCGCGTGCGCGGCGTCGACGCGCTCAACCGCTCGCTGCTCGCCAATGTCCTGCCGGTCGATTTCCTGCGCGGCGCGGGCCTCATCGCGCTCGCCAATATCGGCCCGCTGCGCCGCGCTCTGATGCGCGAAGGCGTGATGCCGCAGGGCCGGCCGCCCCGGCTGATGCGCGATCAGCGCCAGAAGGCTTCGTGAGGCAACAGACCGGCTGAAATGGCGTAGAGCAGCCCCGTTACGGTGACGACGGAGGCGATCGTGCCGATCAGGATCGTGCTCGACGCACGCTCGACATAGACGCCGTATTGGCTGGCCATGACGAAGACGTTGAGCGCCGGCGGCAACGCGGCCATCAACACCGCCGTGAACGTCCATTCGCGGCCAAATCCGCCGATGGCCAGCAACAACACCCACACCGCCAAAGGGTGGCCGACCAGCTTGATGAACAACAGCGCCGGCATTTCGCCGCCAACGCGCTTCATCGGCCGCAGCGAGACGGTGACGCCCATGACGAACAGCGCGCAAGGCGCGGCGGCGCCGGACAGATAGGCGAGAATCTTGCCCGCTGCGGGCGGCGGCTGCCATTGGGCATAGGCGGCGGCGACGGCGATGGCCGTCGCGATGTTGAACGGATGCGTGGCGATGCGCTTGATCACCAGCCAGATCGTCGCGGCCACGCTGGAGCGCCCTGACGCCGCCAGGGTCATCAGCAAGGGCACGATGGCGAAGAAGAACATGCTGTCGAAGACGAAGATCAGCGCCGTCGGCACGATCGAGGCCGGCCCCAGCGCCGCCATGGTCAGGCCTGGCCCCATATAGCCGATGTTGGAATAGGACCCGGCGACGCCCTGGATCGTCGCTTCGTCAAGGCGTCCGCTGTTCCACCAGCCGAAGGCGAGCGAAAGAAAATAGACCGCCATCGTGCAGCCGAGCGTGGCGACGACGAAGCCCCAGCGCGACAATTCCGCAATTGGCGTCTTCGAGATCAGGGTGAAGAACAGCGCCGGCAGCGCCAGATAGATGATGAAATAGTTCATCCAGGCGAGCCCCTCCTCGGGGATCGCCTTCAGCTTGCCGCAGATGAAACCGAGCGCGATCAGGCCAAAGAACGGCAAGGCCAGATCCAGCACGCGCGCCAGATCGGGAAACAATCGGCCCACGCCGAGCAGCGCGAGGAAGGCGGCGGCCGGAACGGCCACGGAAACTGTTTTGGACATTGGCTCGATCTTCGTCGCGCTTGCCGCAAGGGCGCGCGGAAAGTCGCTGGCAGGTCAGTTCATGTCAAGACGGCGCGATCACCGTTGTGCTTGACTTGCACTGCGCCGGCCCGGCATTAGGCGCCTGAGCGGCGTTGGTGTCGCCGGCACGGAATCACGCCTTTCATGCGCGTCAGCACTCGCTCAGCCCGTTACATGGCGGAATACGCCGCCTTTCGGCTGGCGGCGGCCCTGTTCGCGCTGCTGCCCATTGAGGCGGCCTCGTCGCTGGCGGGCGCGATCTTCCGCCAGATCGGCCGTTTTTCACACAAGCGCAACGCCCGCGCCCTGTCCAACCTCGCGCTGGCCTTTCCGCAATGGTCGTCTGAGCAGGTCGCGGCGACCGCCGGCGACATGTGGGAAAACCTCGGTCGCGTCTTCGGCGAATCCTTTCATCTCGACGAACTGGCGCGCGGCGACCGCTTCTCCTTCGGCGCGCCGGAAGCCTTCGCCGCCCTTGGCGCCGACGGCAAGGGCCAGATCGTCTGCGCCGCGCATTTCGGCAATTGGGAGGTCGGGTCGATCGGCCTGAATGTCATTCGCCCGGATCTCCGCATCGCCGGCATCTACCGCCATATCAACAATCCCTATGTCGACGCCTATGTAGCGGGATTGCGCAAGCGGTTCTACGCCGGCGGCCTGTTCGTCAAGAGTCCGTCCGCGCCGCGCTATCTGATGCGCCACGCCAAGGCCGGCGGCGCCTTGGCGATGCTTGCCGACCTGCGCGAGTTCAAGGGGCCGTCCGTGCCGTTCTTCGGCCGCCTCGCCCCTTCCTCGCCCTTTCCCGCCATGGCGGCGCTGACCCTCGACGCGCGCCTCTATGTCGGCAGCGTCGTGCGGCTGCCGGGCGTGCGCTTCCGCGTCGACCTGACCGAAATCCCTGTTTCGCGAACCGGCGACCGCGAGGCCGACATTCTGGCGACAACAGCCGCCCTGCAAGCTGAAATCGAGCGCGTCATCCGCCAGAATCCCGCCCACTGGATGTGGTCGCACCGGCGCTGGGGCTGATCCGGGTCTCAGGCGGGCGCGCCCGGCGCGTCTTTGCGTATCGCCGTCTCGATCGCCGCGGCGAGGCGGGCCGCGGTGATTTCGTTCTTCGCCAGACAATCGGCCGCCCCGGCCATCAGCGCGAATTCCCGCGCGTCCGCGCCGACGACGCCCGACAGCACGACGATCGGCAGCCGCCGCCCGCTGGCGTCGATGCGTGCGACGACCTCAAGGCTCGTATGCCCGCCGAGCCAGAAATCGAGCAGGCAGAGATCGTAGGCCCGCTCCTTCAGCAACCGCGCCGCCTCGTCGACGCTGCGCGCGCGGTCGACCTGCAAGGGCGGACTGGCGATGGCGGCGAGGAAATGCGCGACAATGCGCGCATCCACATCGTCATCCTCGACATGCAGGATCCGCAGGCAACGCCCCTCGCGCGCCAGCTCCTCGGCCGCCGCGCGGGCCGCGAACCCGACGTCTTCCGCCGCATGATTTTGCCGCATGACCTTCCCTCCAGACGGATTGCAGGGACTCAAGGGGAACCAACGCGCCGGGCCGCGCACCGCTGCGACCCAAGCTTAACAATGCGCCGTGAACCGCCGGCTGCAAAGCGTTGATTCGGCTTGCCCTTGTCGCGCGGACTGCTAGTTTGCCCGCTCAGCTCGTCGAAACCGGGACAAAAGCCGTGCGCATCGCCACTTGGAACGTCAATTCGGTGCGCCAGCGGATCGAGCATTTGTTGCGTTATCTCAAGACGGTGAGCCCCGACATCCTGTGCCTGCAGGAACTCAAGTGCCTCGACGAAGCCTTCCCGCGCATGGAGGTCGAGGCGGCCGGTTACAATGTCGTGACCCATGGCCAGAAAACCTTCAACGGCGTCGCAATCCTGTCGAAAAAGCCGTTCGACGAGGTCCGCACCGGCCTGCCGGGCGACGAAAGTGATTCGCAGGCGCGCTATCTCGAGGCGGTCGTCAGCCACGGCGCGGGCGTCGTACGCGTCGCTTCGATCTACCTGCCCAACGGCAATCCGCCGCAAACGGAAAAATACGCCTACAAGCTCGCCTGGATGGAACGGCTGCGCGCGCACGCCCGCGACTTGCTGAAGCTGGAGGAGCCGCTGGTGCTCGCCGGCGATTACAACGTCATTCCTTCCGCCCGCGACGCCGCCAATCCGCAGGCGTGGGAGGGCGACGCGCTCTACCTGCCGCAGACGCGGGCGCAATTTCAGGCGCTGCTCAATCTCGGCCTGACCGACGCCCTGCGTGCGGCGACCGACGCGCCCGGCCTGTACACCTTCTGGGACTATCAGGCCGGCGCCTGGCAGCGAAACAACGGCATCCGCATCGATCACCTGCTGTTGTCGCCGCAGGCCGCCGACCGCCTCGTCGACGTGACAATCGACAAGGAGCTGCGCGGCGAGGACAAGCCCTCCGACCACGTGCCGGTGCGCATCGCCCTGTCCTGACCTGTGCCAGGATGGCGCAACGGTCTTAACGGCCCGACAGCGTCGCGCCGCCGCCAAGCCCGGCCCTGTGGACAAGCGCCGCGCGGCGATTCCACATCCTGTAGCCGCGCGTCTCGCGGCCGCAACATCTCGCATGAACGGACGGGCAACATCGCGCCGCGTCTGATTCGTGCGCCTCCCGTTCCCGCTGTGGTCGAAACCCTAATCGCGCGGCGCAAAAACAAAGCCCGGCGCGAGGCCGGGCTTCATGATCTGGCAAGACTTTCAGGCAGGGCTCAGTTGCGGCCCTTGAGATGCCCTTCGAGATAGACCAGCGCGACCTGCCGTTCGGCGTCGCTCGCCACAGCGACAGCCTTGTCGTAAAGCTCGATGATCCAATTGTCCTTGCCTTCGGCCACGGCGGCTTCGCGCGCCAGCGTCAGCCACATCAGCCCACGTCCGCGCTGGCGCTGCACGCTGGGGCCGCCGTTGAACAGCAATTGCCCGAGCAGCGCCTGCGACGGCGCATGGCTCTTTTCGGCCGCCAGATTGAGCCAGCGCGCCGCCTGCCGGCCGTCCTTCTCGCCGCCTGAGCCGTCGAGATACATGCGGGCGAGATTGTATTGGGCGTTGGCGTCGCCGAAATGCGTCGCGGCGTAATTGAACATTTCCATGGCGCGCGACGGATCCGGCTTGATCCGCGCGGCGGGAATGCCGGTCAAGCTATAGGCGCCGACGGCGACGAAGGCGTTGGCGACGACCGGCGCGGCGCGGCGGTTTGGATTGTCCTCGTCGTAGCTCTCGACGATCTGCGCGAAATATTCATAGGCCTTGGCGTCGTCGTGCGGCACGCCGTCGCCATCGGCGTACATCCGGCCGAGCTTCCATTGCGCCAGGGGCTGACCGCCGGCCGCGGCATATTTCAACGCCTCGACGGCGTCCTTGGAATTGCCGTTGCGGACGCCCTCGAGGCCCTTCTGCAAGGCGGCGACCGGATTGGCGAAAAGCTTGGAAACCTTGCCGCCGTCATCCGCGGCCGGGCCGTCGAAGGCGAAGGCCGCAGGGGCGGCGCACAGGGCCAGCGCCCCGAAAGTCACAAAAACGGTTGCCCGGCTACGCTTGAACATGGACGCTGATCTCGACACGGACATGGCTCGTCCCCGTCACAGACGCATCGCGGCGAGCGCGGCGCAGAGGCCGCAGACGCTCGATACCGACGCAATGTGCAAAACAGCCATCGTTTTCTTGCTCTTGTGCGACGCTGGTGGAGCGTCGGCTCTCATCTCGTAACGAGAGGAAATTAGCGCGTGGTTTATGGCTGAATCGCGGCGCGCGCGACGCCGGAAAAGGGCGAAAATGCAATGGTTTTTCGATGTTGCGCGAAAGCCACAAATTTCGCCCGGCCGCGCCGGCGTTGCCGCGCTGTCCCTTCCGTCTATATGCTTGGCGATGATCTGTTTTCGAGGTGTCTCATGAGCGCGCCGACGCCCACCGCCCGCACGCCCTCCGGCGCGCTCGCCGATCTGTCGCGACGCTCGATCGCCATTCCCGTTTCGTCATCCGCCTTCAGGCGCTTCGCCGCCTTCCTCGGGCCGGGCTATCTCGTCGCCACCGGCTATATGGACCCCGGCAATTGGGCCACCGCCATCGCCGGCGGTTCGCGCTTCGGCACGGCGCTCTTGTTCGTCGCCGTGCTGGCGAGCCTGATGGCCATGGTGCTGCAAGCCTTGTCGGCGCGCCTCGCCGTCGCCACGGGACAGGATCTGGCGCAGGTCTGCCGCGCCCGCCTGCCCCGCCCCGTCTCCTTCGTGCTGTGGATCGCCTCCGAGGCCGCCATTCTGGCGACGGACCTTGCCGAGATCATCGGCACCGCTATCGGCCTCGAATTGCTGTTCGGCATTCCGATGGGCCTAGGCGTCATCCTCACCGCGCTCGACGTCTTTCTGGTGCTGCTGCTGGAGCGCTTCGGCTTCCGCAAGCTCGAGGCCTTTGTCATCGCCATGCTGATCATCATCGCCGGCTGCTTTCTGGCGGAAATGCTGCTGGCCAAGCCGACGCTCGATTCGATCCTGTCCGGGCTGGCCCCGGCGCGGGCGCTGCTCACCGACAATGAGATGCTCTATCTCGCGCTCGGCATCCTTGGCGCGACGGTGATGCCGCACAATCTCTACCTGCATTCCGGCGTCATGCTGACCCGCGCCGTCGGCCCGAGCCTGCCGGAAAAGCGCGAGGCGATCCGCTATGCGACGATCGATTCGACGGTGGCGCTGGTGTTCGCGCTGCTGATCAACGGCTCGATCCTGCTGCTCGCCGCCGCCGCCTTCCACACGGCCGGGCGCACCGATGTCGCCGAATTGCAGGACGCCTATCGCCTGCTCGAACCGCTGCTCGGCTCCGTTCTGGCCGCCAAGCTGTTCGCCGTGGCGCTGATCGCCTGCGGCGTCAATTCGACCGTGACGGCGACGCTCGCCGGCCAGATCGTCATGGAAGGCTTCATCCGCATCCGGCTGAGGCCAGCGACGCGCCGTCTCGTCACCCGCCTCATCGCCATCGTCCCGGCCATGGTCGTGACGCTGGCCATGGGCGAACAGGCGACCGGCCGCATGCTGGTGTTGAGCCAGGTGGTGCTCAGCCTCGCCCTGCCCTTCGCCGTCCTGCCGCTCGTCGCCTTCACCGCCTCGCGCCGCGTCATGGGCGAACTGACCGCGCCGCGCCTGACCAGCCTCACGGCGGCGGTCATCGCCGCCGTCATCGTCGCCCTGAACGTCAAGCTAGTCTGGGACGCCGCGACAGGCTGACGCCTGATCTCAGCACACGCCCTCCCCCTCTCTCGCTTGCGCGAACTCCCCCTCTTCCCGTCTGCGGCGAGAGGGCCAGGGTGAGGGGCCGAGCGTAGAGCGCAGCTTTAGTCGGCCTGCCCCAGCCTGCGAGAGAAGGAAGCGCGCTTACGCCTCCTGCAGGCGCGCCAGCGCCGCCGCCATCTTCTCGATGCGCGCCAGAGCCTCGGCGCGGCGCTCGCGGTTTTCCTCGACGACTTCTTCCGGCGCGCGCTTGACGAAATCGGCGTTGCCGAGCTTGGCGTCGATCTTCTTCACCTCGCCCTCGAACTTGCCGATCTCCTTGGCCAGACGCGCCTTTTCGGCGGCAAGGTCGATGACGCCCTCGAGCGGCAGCGCCGCCACCGTGCCGCGCACGACCGTCTGCAGCGCGCCGCGCGGCGCCGCCTCGGCAAACGAAATGTCGCTGAGTCGCGCCAGACGCTTGAGCACGTCGCCCCAGACGCCGGCGCGCGCCTGCACGTTAGCCCCGGCTGCGACCAGCACGAGCGGGATCTGCGCGCCCGCCGGCACGTTCATTTCGGACCGCAGCGAGCGGATATCGGAGATGAGATCGACCACCCAGCCGATCTCGGCCTCCGCCTCGGCGTTGCGCAGGCCGTCGAGCTTCGGCCATTCGGTCAGCGCCAGCACGCTGTCGCGCGCCGGGCCTTCCGCGCCCTTGATCGCCCAAAGCTCCTCGGTGAGGAACGGCATGAACGGATGCAGCAGCTTGACGATCTCGTCGATAACGAAGGCGATCGTGGCGCGCGTCTCGTCCTTGGCCGGGCCGTCGGCGCCCTGCAACAGCGGCTTGGTCAGTTCGAGATGCCAGTCGCAGAAAATGTTCCAGACGAAGCGATAGGCCGCGTTGGCCGCGTCGTTGAAGCGATAGGCCTCGATCGCCGTCGTCACCTCGGCGACCGCCTTCTCGGCCTCGCCCAGCACCCATTTGTTCAGGGTGACGCTGACGGCGCGCGGATCGAAACCGGCGACGCGGACGCAGCCGTTCATCTCGGCAAAGCGCGCCGCGTTCCAGATCTTGGTCGCGAAATTGCGGTAGCCCTCGACGCGGCTCGTGGCCAGCTTGATGTCGCGGCCCTGCGCCGCCATCGCCGCCAGCGTGAAGCGCAGCGAATCCGCGCCATACTGGTCGATCAGGTTGAGCGGATCGATGACGTTGCCCTTCGACTTCGACATCTTTGCGCCCTTCTCGTCACGGACGAGCGCGTGGATGTAGACGTCGCGGAACGGGATCTCCTTCATGAAATGGATGCCCATCATCATCATGCGGGCGACCCAGAAGAAGATGATGTCGAAGCCCGTCACCAGCACGCTGGTCGGGTAGAAGCGCTTGACGAAGGTCTCGTCCTCCGGCCAGCCGAGCGTCGAGAACGGCCACAGCGCCGAAGAGAACCACGTGTCGAGAACGTCCTCGTCGCGCCAAATTGACAATGAATTCAACTCTTTGATTCGTGTCCAAGCCTCGCGCTCGTTCGCGGCAACAACGACTTCGGAAACTCCATAGTATTCGCGAGCCGCGGCGATGGCCTCGCTCTCATTTCTCGCAACGAAAATCTCGATAAGGGATTCGGACTTTTCAGAGGAGAAGCGCTTTAGCGAGCCCTCAGTGCTGCCCTTCTTTGGGCCATACCAAGCCGGGATTTGATGGCCCCACCACAGCTGGCGCGACACGCACCACGGCTGGATGTTGTCGAGCCAGTCGAAATAGGTCTTTTCCCAGTTCTTCGGCACGAATTTGGTCTTGCCCGAGCGCACGGCTTCGAGCGCCGGCTGCGCCAGCGTCTTGGCGTCGACATACCATTGGTCGGTCAGCCACGGCTCGATCACGACATTGGAGCGGTCGCCATGTGGAACCATGTGCTGGTGCGGCTCGATCTTCGCAAGAAAGCCAAGCTCTTCCATTCTGGCAACGACGACAGCGCGCGCCGCGAACCGATCCTTGCCATGGAAATCTTCCAAAGCTCTCGAAAGCTCCACATAGCCCTTTGCGGCCAAATATTCCTTCTGTTCAATCAAGGAGCGGCGGCCCGCTTCATCAACAGGCAATGGAAGATGGCTACCTGTCTCGGTGTTTATGACTGAAAAAACAAAATCCGGATCAAGCCAAAGATCAACACGAGCCTCTTGATCTAAAATATTGATAATTTTCAAATTATGGCGCTTACCGACCTCGAAGTCGTTGAAATCGTGCGCCGGGGTGATCTTCACCGCGCCGGTGCCCTTCTCCGGGTCGGCGTAATCGTCGCCGACGATCGGGATCAGGCGGCCGACGAGCGGCAGCACGACATTCTTGCCGATGAGATGCTTGAGCTTCTCATTCTCGGGATGCACCGCCACCGCCGTGTCGCCCAGCATCGTCTCGGGGCGCGTCGTCGCCACGGTGATGAAGGTTTCAGGGTTCTCGCGGTCGTAGACAGCGCCCTCGATCGGATAGTTGAAGTGCCAGAGGTGGCCCTTTGTGTCGACCTGCACGACTTCCAGATCGGAAATCGCCGTCAGCAGCTTCGGATCCCAGTTCACAAGGCGCTTGTCCTTGTAGATCAGGCCCTGCTTGTAGAGCGTGACGAACACATCGAGCACGGCCTGCGACAGGCCCTCGTCCATGGTGAAGCGCTCGCGCGACCAATCGCAGGACGCGCCGAGGCGCTTGAGCTGATTGACGATCGTGCCGCCGGATTCGGCCTTCCACGCCCAGACCTTTTCGAGAAAGGCGTCGCGGCCCATGTCGCGCCGGCCCGGCTCGCCGCGCTCGGCCAATTGCCGCTCGACGACCATCTGCGTCGCGATGCCGGCGTGATCCGTGCCCGGCTGCCACAACACGTCCTTGCCGCGCATGCGCTCGAAGCGGCACAGCACGTCCTGCAGCGTATTGTTGAGCGCATGGCCCATATGCAGCGAGCCGGTGACGTTCGGCGGCGGAATGACGATGGAATAAGGCTCCGCGCCCGCCCGGTCGGGACGCCCGCCCTTGAAGGCTTCCGCCTCTTCCCAGCGCGCGGCGATGCGGCCTTCCACGGCGGCGGGGTCGAAAGTCTTGTCCATCATGTCAATCTACCGGAGATTCGAACGAAGAAAGCCGGCTGAACCGGCGCATGCGCCGTAGAAACCCGAGCGCGTCCCCCCTGTCAATTGCTTCTGGATGACGGCTTTCGTCCTGCGACAAAACAGCCGCGCCTCAGCGCCGCCTTCTCGGCGGGCGGCGCTCATCGGCCTGTCGGACGGCGAGCCGGGAGAGAGCGAATTGCGCGAAGCGGCGCGGGCCTATTCTGGCGCGCATAGACGGACCGTGCGAAATCGCCGACGCCGCCAGATCGGCGACGTCCTCGGCCCAAGAATTCCCCTATGGCTGCCCCGCAAGGCGGCCTTAACGGCCGCCGCGCGCCACGCGCTCGATTTCGGCGCGCACCAGCCGTTCGACGAGCACGGGAAGATTGTCGTCGAGCCAGACCTTCAGCATCGGCCGCAGCATGTCGCGCACGATGTCGTTGAGCGCATCGCTTGTCGGCATCATCCGCGTCGCCGCCAGCGCCTGGAAAGCGGTGGCGACGGAAGCGTCCGTCTCCACCGACATCAGCGGCGGCTCGTCAGCCGGCGCCGGCGCGGCGGCGAAGGCCTCCGGCTGCGGCTCGGCGATCGGCGCGGGCGCGGGCGCGGCGGGCGCAAGAGACGCAGGCTGCGCGGCGAAGCTCGGCGCCCGCTCGTCCTGCGCCCGCGGCGCGACGGATGCGAGGGGCGCAGCCGCAATCATCTCCTCGGCCGGCGCGCTCTGGATGTGAATGCGCGTCTCGGCCGGAACCGGCATGCGCGCCGTCAGCGGCAACGGCTGATCGTCGGCAATGATGCGCCGGATCGAAGCGAGGATCTCCTCCATCGAGGGCTCGTGCGCGCGCTGTTCCGCTGCGCGGGAATTTTCGGTGAAGGGGGCGGTGTTTGCGCTCATGGCCTCGGACGCTTTCACAATGCGAAACGCCGCGGACTTGCGCCGCCTGCGTTACGGTAAGGGCGAAATGCCGCGTTTCGCCGCAAGAAACGCAACAACCGCCGGTAGCGTCGAAAATAAGGCCGCCCGCGTCGCGCAATCAAGCCGTGCGGCGCGACGCGCTGTGGACAGCGCCAAAAAGATCAGCGGCCGTCCGGCGTCTGCAGCCCGATCACCTTGTCCTTGACCTGCTCGAAATGCACGGTCGGGTCGTAGCGCGCGACGCTAAGCTTCAGCTCCGTCGGCGACAGCCGGCCGATGGCCGACATGACGGCGTAGGAGGCGACGACGCGATCGCGCTGCGACGTCACCAGCAGCACGCGCGCATTGAGCAGCGCCTGCTGCGCGTTCAGCACGTCGAGCGTCGTGCGCTGGCCGACCTTGGCCTCCTCGCGCACGCCGTTGAGGGCGATCTCTGCGGCGGTCACCGCCGCCTGGCCGGAGCGGATCATCGCCTTGGCGGTTTCGAGCTGTCCCCAGGTGGTGACGACCAGCGCCCGCACCGCGTCGCGTTGCAGGTCGGCCTGCAGCCGCGCCTGACCGAGAATTTCCTTCGCCTGACGGGCGCGGGCGTAGACTTCGCCGCCCTCGTAGATCGGCACGGAAATCTGGCCGATGATCGAAGCCGTCGTCACCTGCGTGCCGGTGGCGTAGCCCGACGGATCAAACCGCTTCGTCAACGAACCGGTGACGCCGACGGTCGGGTAAAGCTCGCCCTCGACCAGCTTCACATTGAGCGCCTGCGCGTCGACATTATGCAGCGCCGCCTGAATGGCGGGATGCTCCAAATAGCTCTGGCGCACGGCGGCGTCGAGCGACTTCGGCAACAAGGCCTCGATCGGCCGCGCCGGCTCCAGCCGCTTCGGCTCGACGCCGATCACCTGGCGATAATTGGCGACCGAAGCCTGCAACAGCGATTGCGCGGCGTAATAGTCGCTGCGCGCCTGCGCCAGGCTCGCCTCGGCCTGCGCCACGTCGGTTCGCGTCACCTCGCCCACCTGGAAGCGGTTGGACGTCTGGCGCAACTGCTCTTCAAGAACGGTGATGTTGTTGTTGCGCAGGTTGAGGATGGCGGTGTCGCGCAGCACGTTCATATAGGCCGTGGCGCCGTTGAGCAGGATGGCCTGCTCCGTCGCGCGCATCGACTCGCGCGCGGCCAGCACGCCGGATTCGGCCTGCCGCACGCCATTCTCGGTGCGGTTGCCGTTCCAGATGTTCTGCGTCAGCGAAATGCCGTAACCGCGCGGATTGCTGGCGACGGTGCGCGATCCCAGCTGCGGAACCTCGATGTCCGACACTTGCCGGCTGGCGTCGGCCGTGGCGGTGACGCGCGGACGATAGCCGGACTTGGCGCGGGCGATATTCTCGTCGGAGGCGCGCACCGACGCGCGCTGCTGGTTGATGTCGGGATTGCCGAGATAGGCACGCACCAGCGCGCCGGAAATCGTCTCGGCCTGCGCGCTCGACGCGCCGGCAAGAACCGAAACGCCGACCAGAAGCGCGCCGGCCGTCTTCGCCGCTTTGCTGGAAAAGTCCCGAGAACCGGTCATCATCAACTCGCACCTGACTGCTTTCGCGCCGCGCGGCCGTGGACCGCTACAGGCAATAGCAAAGCTGTTCCCGCCACATGGGCGTCTTGATTCGCTTTCGACTTTAGACCGAAGAAAAGTAACGCGCGCGTCTTAGTTAGCCGATGAACCAAAAAAAACGGCGGGTGTCGCATTTTTGCGCCACCCGCCGCCCGAAAACGCCTTGAAACTCAGGCTACATTCTGAATCTCTAACATTAGAACGCAAATTCCTGCGCCCGCGCGAACCCGGTCAGGACCGGCGCGGCGAAGGCGCTGAACAGCTGACGATGGCCGATCTGCGCGCCCGATCGCTCGAACAGGATGGCCTTGGCCGCCTGCCCGGTCGGATCGCTCGCTTCATGCACGATGGCGACCAGCCGGCCATCTTCGCGCAATTGCGCCAGAAGGCCCGTCGGCTCGACCTCGATCGCGCCTTCGACGACGATGAGCGAGAAGCCGGCGCCGTCCTTGACGCCCTGTTCGAGCGGGCCGACGACGACCTGGACATTGGCGAAGCCGAGGCTGTTGAGATTGGCCTTGGCGGCTTCGGCGAGCTTGGCGTCGCTTTCCAGCGCCACGACCTCATTGGCGAGTCCGGCGACGATCGCCGCCGAATAGCCCGCGCCGCCGCCCACGACCAGCACGCGATCGCTGCGCTCGATGCGCGCGCCCTGCAGCAGGCGGGCCAGAACCAGCGGACGCAGCATGACGCGCGCGTCCTCGCCGCGCACCGTCAGCAGGCTGTCGGAATAGGCGGCGGCCTGGTTCGCGGCGCCGACGAAGATCTCGCGCGGCACGTCGAAGAAGCGCTGGAGCAGCGGCTGGTCGGTGACGTCGAAGGTGCGAATCTGGCACTCGACCATCGTCTGGCGTTTGCGGGCAAAATCGGAGGCGCTGGCTGACATGTGTTCCCTCATCCGCTCGCCTGGGCGTCGGCAATCCTGTGCGGCCATATAGGTCCAGTGACGGCCGGTTGTAAATCAGCCGTCAGGCCAAGCCCGGCAGAAACCTAGAGCCAGCCGCGAAGTTTGAACCACACCATCGGCGCTACCGCGCTGATCATGATCAAGACCAGCGCGTAGGGATAGCCATAGGCCCAGTCCAGTTCCGGCATGGTCTTGAAATTCATGCCGTACATCGAGGCGACCAGTGTCGGCGGAATGCCCACCACCGACACCATGGTGAGGATGCGGAAAATGTTGTTCTGGTCGATGCTGGCCAGGCCAATGGCCGCGTCGAGCAGCAATTGCACCTTGTCGGTCAGATGCGTCTCGAACTCGGTCAGCGACACGATGTCCTGCCGCAGCACCTTCAGGCGCGGCGAAATCTCCGGCGACAGCCAGCGATTTTTCTCGGCGAGAACATAGGGCGTGATGCGCGCCAGGCCATGCAGGCTGGCGCGGACCTTCGAGGCGAGGTCGCCGGCCCGCCCGACGGCGCGCAGGGCGACGCGCAAGCCCTCGGCGCGCACCGACATCTTGCGGCTGGCCCCGACGGCGTCGGCGTCGACGCCGAAAATCTGCGCGGAAACGGCGTCGAGATCGCCCGCCACCCGTTCGAGCGCGTCAGCCATGCGGTCGACCATGGCTTCGAGCAGCCCCACCAGCACGCCGCCGCTGGTCTTCAATTGCGGATTGTGCTCGTCCATCATCCGCTCGACCATGCCGAAGACCTTGAGATCCTCGAAGCGGACGGTCAGCACGAGATTGTTGCTGAGGACGAAGCCGACCGGCGTCAGATGCGCCTCGCCCTTTTCGTTGCGGGCGACGATCATGGCTGACAGATGCAGCAGGCCGCCCTTTTCGTGAACGCGGCTCGAACTTTCGATTTCCAGCAATTCGTCACGCGTGGGAACGTCGAGCCCGGTGGCGGCGCGCACATAGGCCCGCTCATCGGCGTCGGGATCCATCAGGTCGATCCACACCGTGTCCGGCGGCACGGGTCCGCCCGCATGCGCCGGCGCGCAGGGGCCCGAGGCGGTAAAAAATCTGAGCATGTTCGCCGTTCGCCTGCGACTCGCGGCCATTCCGACCGTGACCGCATTTATTTCCGACGCCGGCGCTCCCGGCAATGCCGGGGCGCAGCGAAAAACGCCCCGGACCGTGGACGGACCGGGGCGCGCGCTTTCAGAGTGTCATGACGCCGATCAGGCGCCGCCGCCGAGGCGCTTGTTGCACTCGCTGTAATAGCCGCCGCCCTTCTGGATCCACTTCATGCCGCCATTGGCGTTGGCGGCCTTGTTCGCCTTGTACTGGTCAAGACAGGTGTGCATGCGCTGCTTGCCGGCCGATTCATTGGCGTATTTCGGCGAAACGGCGCTCGGGAAGACCGCAGCGCCCGCGGCCGCGGGCGCCGCCGCCTGGGCGGCCGGCTTGGCTGCGGGGGCCGCGGCGGGCTTCAGCGGATTGGCGGCCGGAGCGGCCGGCGCCGGGGTCGCCGCGGGCGCGGCCGGAGCGGCGGCGGCGGCGGGCGCGGCCTTCAGATCGGCCGAGCACTTCGAATAGAACTGGTTCCAGGTCTGGCCGGCGAGCGTCCCGCCCGACTTGGCCGCCTGATATTTGGCGCTGCACTGCTCGCGCACGGACTGCGCCTGCGCGCCGCCGACAAAGGACAGGCCGATCGCCGCGGCGAAAACAGCGGCCGAAACAGGCATACGAATCGACATAGGAATGCTCCCCCAAAATGGCCGGACGTCGCGCGGCGCAAGAAAGCCTCTTGCAAAAGCTTTGCGTCGTCAATCGCCGCCAAGCTCTCGCGCCGCGACGACTGTCATATCCTTGGAGCAGGCAGGATGAACCGCAACTGAATGCTGCAAACCAGCCAGCCGCGACGCACGCCGCGGCTGGGTCGGGCCATGATCGAAAATTCAGCGCGACACGTACAGCGGCGCGGAGGTCGGCTCGCCAAGGGAAACCCAGACGTTCGGGTCGGTCTGCGACTGGCGCTTGACGAAGCGATAGCCCGTCTCCGTCCACGGAATGACGCGGTCGTGCAGATTGTCGAGCACGAACTCGCCCCTATTGGTCTTGACCGTCAGCACGGCGTGGCCTTCGTTCTGCTGATCCTTGACGACCGTCATCAGCAGCGCCTGAACGGGAAAGCCCTCCTCAACCAGCAGGCGGCGCTTCATCAGGGCGAAATCCTCGCAATCGCCCTTGCCGTCGACCGGGTAGTCCCATTGATCGACAGCGCCCCAATGGTCCTTGTCGGTCGTCGGCGCGACCGCCATGTTGACCTGCGCGTTGATGCGCTCGATCGCCTTCAGCGCCTTGGCCGACAGGTTGACGTCGAGGGCGATGTCGCTGCGGCCGACGCATTCGCCGGCGTAACGGCGGCAGAAATCGACCCAGCCGAAGGGAACGCTCGTCGCCGCGCCGACGGCGGCGTAGGAGGCGCGCGCCTGGCCGGCCTGCGAGGACGTCGCGCAGGCGAAGACGGCCGCCGAGACCATTCCGATCGCGCCAATTGCCTGAAACGCCTGCCTGAACATTTTTCGTCCCCTTTGTGTTGGGGACAGAGTGACGCGGCGGCTTTGCGGTCGGCTGAAATGAAACCGGCGCTTTTTACGGATCCCGATTAATCTTTTTTCGTGGCGCTCTTAACCTCAACGGCAAGTAACCGGCGCCGGCGCCATGGACGCTATGCGCCTTGAATCATTGCGCTTTCCGACCATTGGCCGGGCGCGGGCGCAGCGCGCGCGGGCCGTCGGACCGGCGTCGTCGCCACAAGGGTAAACCGCAGCGCCGGAATCGGGGCGGAATCGCGGTTAATTTCGCCGTTTTGTCGCCCCGCGCGCGTTCGCCGCGCCGCGCCGGCCCGCCCCTGCGCCGCTCGCCTCTGGCGCGCGAGGGCGCGCCTCACCATCTTACGGCGGCGCGGTCATGCTCGGCCGGGCGGAGGGCGTGAACGATGACGGCGAATGCGGTTTGGAGCGAGGCGGCGCGCGGCGACCAGCCTGAATTGTCGCCCGTCGACATGGCGGCGCTCACCCGCGCCGTGCACGATCTCGAAAACGCCGGCCTGGCGGCGAAACTGTCGAACATGCTCGGCAAGCAGATCGAGGCAGCCGGCAAATTCGTGCCCGAGCGCGTCGCCGGCATGGTCAACCGCGCCGCCGGGCTGGCGCTGAAAACCGCGATGAAGGCGGCGCTCGCCTCGCTCGAAGGCAAGCCGATCAAGGATTCGCGCAAGCTGCACAAGGCGCTGGCGGCGGCCTCCGGCGCGGCCGGCGGCGCCTTCGGCCTTGCCGCCCTGCCCGTCGAACTGCCCGTGTCGACGACCATCATCCTGCGGTCGATCGCCGACATCGCCCGCGCCGAGGGCGAGGATCTGACGAACCCCGAATCGGCGCTCGCCTGCGTGCAGGTGTTCGCGCTCGGCGGCCGCGAGGGCGCGGACGAATTGCTCGAAAGCTCGTATTTCGCCATGCGCGGCCTGTTGGCCAAATCGGTGTCGGAGGCGACGCGCTATCTTGCCAACAAGGGCGCCGCCGACAAAAGCGCGCCGGTGATCGTGCGTTTTCTCACCCAGATTGCGGCGCGTTTCGGCGTCGTCGTGTCGCAAAAGCTCGCCGCACAGGCGATTCCGCTGCTTGGCGCCGCCGGCGGCGCGGCGGTCAACTACGCCTTCGTCGAGCATTTCCAGACGGTTGCGCGCGGCCATTTCACCGTGCGCCGGCTTGAACGCCATTATGGCGCGCCGCTGGTGCGCGGCGAATACGAGCGACTCGCCCGCATGGCGCGCGAGGACAAGACGGTCGCCTGAGCGCGGCGGCCGAAAAACGAAAAGCCCCGGACATCCAGGGCTTTTTCGCTTGAACAGGGAATTTTGGAGGCCTCGCCCGGAATCGAACCGGGGTGCAAGGATTTGCAGTCCTCTGCGTA
>ERZ1645192.1690-NODE-1690-length-18380-cov-5.170805_pt1 | contig 18380 bp, 14 predicted proteins | sample MGYA00575354_ERZ1645192 | MGnify/ENA primary metagenome ERZ1645192 (study PRJEB40844, sample SAMN11349763) | freshwater sediment metagenome | isolation source: river sediment | host: Sediment | place: India: Faizupur Khadar , New Delhi | collected 2017-02-21 ... | reverse complement strand
CATTTATATCTTCCTGACTTATAACTTTATTTGTTACGCTGTCCTCATAAAGCTTATTCATAGCCAGTGTATAAAGTTTTTTATTGTATGAACCCAAAATTGCCGGTATTGTGTCTAATTGAAGGCTGTCTGCCAACTGAAGTATCAGTTTTGAAGTAATCAAAGTTTCCATTCTGTTTTTAATAGAATCGGTTCTATATTCGGTCAGGCCAAGGTCTTTGTTCAGTGTGTCGCCTGTTGCAATGTACTCGTCAAACTCACTGGCTGTTAACTGCCCGTCTCTCCAGGTTGCGAGCACGGGGTCGTTGTCTTCTGTTTCCGGTTTTACGGTTTTGCTGTTGCATGATATCAGCAGAATAAGTGCGGTTAATGTTATTATATATCTCACATCGCCTCCATTGTTCGATCAAAAGTAATTTATGCAGTTTCAGCGATTTATTCAACTATAAATTAAGCTAAAATGTTCTTAAAGCACTATAAAATTGATTATGCGGATAAAATTTCATATATTTGGTCACATATTCGCCAACAATAAAAAAGGGATATATGCTGTTTTTTAAAAAGAAGAAAGAAGATGAAAAAGCTGAAGATGTAAAGCCTAAATTGAGCATGTTCGAAAAGCTCGCGTCCGGCCTGCATAAAACAAAAGCGAATATTTTAAACAAATTAAGCTCTGTGTTCACTTCGGAAAAGATAGATGAAGATACACTAGGAAAACTTGAGGAAGCTCTTTATACATCCGATATAGGGGTAAAAACGACCGATAAGATACTTGAGGAAGTACGGAAGAAGATCAAAAGCGGTGAGGAGATCGCGAATATTAAGGATTTAATAAAAGATGTTATGGTTTCTCTTATCAAAACAGATGAGAGAAGGGAGATTAAGATCGCGGAAAAACCGCATGTGATCCTTGTGGTCGGTGTCAACGGTAACGGCAAAACGACATCGATAGGCAAATTGGCTTATTATTATAAAAATAAAGGTTATAAAGTGCTGATAGGCGCGGCGGATACTTTTAGGGCGGCGGCTATTGAGCAATTAGAGGTGTGGGCGGACAGGTCGGGAGCCGATTTTGTAAAAAATAAAATGAATTCAGATCCGGCTGCGGTGGCTTATGATTCTTATAAGGCGGGAGAAGCAAGAGGGGCAGATATAGTTCTTATCGATACAGCAGGCCGGCTTCATAACAAAGTTAATCTTATGAACGAGCTTGAGAAAATATCGAGAGTGCTGAAGAAGCTAAATCCTAATGCCCCGCATGAAGTTCTTTTGGTGCTTGACGCCACGACCGGTCAGAACGCATTGAGTCAGGCTAAGCAGTTCGGAAGAACCTCAGGCGTTACAGGGATCGTGCTTACCAAGCTTGACGGAACGGCTAAAGGCGGTGTTACGATAGCTATCAATCAGGAGCTGGATATACCGGTAAAGTTTATTGGCATCGGTGAACAAAAAGAAGACATTCAGGAGTTTGATCCTGAAAGCTTTGTAAGATCGATCTTTGAATAGGTTATGATTCCCTGTCTTTTAAGCAGGCGTTGATCGCATCGAGATCCGTTTTCAGTTTGTCGAAATCAACAGGTTTAGTATAAAAAGCGTAAAGCTGATCTTTAAGGTCGCGGTTGATTATGTTCTGGATCATATAACCCGAGATCATTATCGCTACGATATCCTCTTTTATGGATTTTATTTTTTTAAGAAGGTCTTTTCCGTTCACTCTTCCAAGATGGTAGTCAAGCAGTATCACGTCGAATTTGTCAATTTCCTGCAGGGCGGTCTCGGTGTTGTTGAATATCTTGCACGAATATCCCATGTGCTCAAGAGTATCCCTGAATAATCGAAGAGCTAAAATGTCGTCATCAATAACAGCTATGTTCATTTCTATAGAACTCGTTTTTTTTATATTATCAGGCGGTCTGACTCCCCAATCCTACCGCCATGTGTAATCTCAAGTAAAGTAAATATTTAAATGGTAAATGTCAACGATATTCTTTATGACTATTTATCCGGTTTCATTGTCGGAAACAACAGGACATCCCTGATTGATCTTTCTCCGGTAAGAAGCATGACCATTCTGTCAATTCCGATCCCTAGGCCGCCTGTCGGCGGCATTCCCGTTTCGATAGCCTGAACGAAATTCTCGTCCATGGGACTGACCTCAGCATCAACATCGCGCCTTAGGGATTGCTCATAGAGGGTTTTTCTCTGGAATACGGGATCGTTGGATTCGCTGTACGCATTCGCGTATTCGTGTCCGTTGATGAACAATTCGAACCTCTGCAGATACCTTTCATCCTCATAATCCACCTTGCATAATGGCGTGGTTTCCAGCGGCTGATGAGTAATGAATACCGGCTGGATCATCTTTTCCTCGACATAAAGCTCGAAGATCTCATTTATCGCAAGCCCGCGGATAAAAGCGCCCTTTATCTCTCCGCCTTTCTTCTTTATCAGAACTTTCATTTCATCATCACTGAGGCTTTCAACATCTATCTGCGCATACTCTTTTATCGCGTCAACCATTTTGAGCCTGCGCCACGGTCTTTTCAGATCGATCTTATGACCGTCGAACTCTATCTCGGTCGTACCGTGAATTTCTATGCAGGAAGTTTCGAACAGCTCTTCAGTCAGGGTCATCATGTCGTTGTAATCTGCATAAGCCTGGTAAAGCTCAAGCATTGTGAATTCCGGGTTGTGGGTCCTGTCCATACCTTCGTTCCTGAAACACTTTCCGATCTCATATACCCTGTCTATTCCGCCTACTATCAGTCTTTTTAAATAAGGCTCCAGCGAAATTCGCAGATACAACATCATATCAAGGGAGTTGTGGTGTGTGGTGAAAGGTGCAGCGTTCGCTCCGCCGTAGATAGGCAGAAGAACCGGAGTTTCCACTTCGAGGAAATCTTTTCCGTCAAGTATCCTTTTTACCGTCTTGATAATCTTTATTCTTTTTTCGAAGGTTTCTTTGACCCCATGCGTGACCAGCAGGTCAAGATGCCTGTTCCTGTAGCGCAGTTCTTTATCGCTGAAAGCGTCGAAAACTTCTCCGTCCTTTTCTTTTACGATCGGAAGCGGACGGATGTTTTTTGTCAGAAGAGTTAAAGAATCGGCATAAACAGTGATCTCGCCGACCTGTGTCTTCTTTACGATCCCGCCTACTCCGATAATGTCCCCGATATCAAGGTGCTTGAACATCTCGTAAAGGCTGTCGCCGATATTCTTCTGTGCCACATACAGCTGAATATTACCTTTTTTATCGTGGATCGAGCAGAATGCCGCCTTTCCCATCAGCCTTACGGCCATGATCCTGCCTGCAACCGAAACGGTTTTAGGCTCAACATTATTTCTGCTGTACTCATCGAAATTATCAATAATATCTCTCGAAAAATCTGTTACGGTATAGTTATAAGGGAAAGGATTTATGCCCATTTCCCTGATCGTTTTGATCTTGTCGATCCTTGTCTGGATCAGTTTTCCCAAATCTTCCACTTTATCCCCTGATTTTTTATATGCTGAAAAGTTCTTTAACTTTTTTCTCGACTTCGTCAAGAACGGCCGGATTTTCTTCCATATAAGCTTTAACTTTATCCAGACCCTGACCTATCCTGTTTTCTCCGTAAGAGAACCACGAGCCTGATTTTTTTATTATATCGTTCTCGACCGCTATGTCCAGTATTTCGCCCGTTCTGGACACTCCGGTACCGTACATCATATCGAATTCGGCTGTTTTGAAAGGCGGAGCGACCTTGTTCTTCACAACTTTCACTCTTGTCCTGCTTCCGGTCATTTCCTCTTTATCCTTCACTGATGAGATCTTTCTTACATCAAGTCTGATCGAAGCGTAGAATTTTAACGCGTTACCTCCGGTCGTAGTCTCGGGGTTGCCGAACATGACGCCTATCTTCATCCTGATCTGATTAATAAATATCACGATACATTTTGATTTTGAAATCGAAGATGTCAGTTTTCTTAAAGCCTGAGACATGAGTCTTGCCTGAAGACCCATGTGCGAATCGCCCATTTCACCTTCGATCTCGGCCTTCGGAGTCAGTGCCGCGACCGAATCAATCACAATTATATCAATGGCATTCGATCTTACAAGGGTCTCGGCAATATCCATTGCCTGCTCGCCGTAATCCGGCTGGGATATAAGAAGGTTCTTGACGTCAACTCCGATCTTGTCCGCATAACCGGTGTCAAGAGCATGCTCGGCATCGATGAAAGCCGCTATTCCGCCCATTTTCTGGGCTTCGGCTATCGCATGAAGCGCAAGCGTGGTTTTTCCTGAACTTTCTGGTCCGAAGATCTCTATTATTCTTCCTTTGGGGTACCCGCCTATTCCTGTTGCAATATCAAGACCGAATGAGCCGGTGGGTATAGATTCAAGTTTTAATATAGGTTTGTCCTCTCCGAGTTTCATTATTGTGCCCTTGCCGTATGCTTTTTCGATCTGGGCAATTGAAAGGTCAAGCATTTTCATTTTTTCGTTGTTTTCGCTCATTTTGGTCTCCTTTATAACTCGAGTATATTTTTCAGGTCGTAATCCTCAGGATTAGACAAATACTTTTTAGCTTCTTCGTAATCTTCTTCCTTTATCGAATCCATGCTTCTGAATATAAGCTTGAAGGATTCGCTGTCAGTGTCTAACAGCCTCGGCTTGATCTTGCCTTTTTCATCTGCTATGTCTTTAAGGTACAAAGGTTCCACCTGACCGTCAGGCCTTGCTATAACGATACAGCCTTTTTCGCCTCTGTCGAAAAGCTCTTTAACCCCATTCCCGAGAGACGAACAGTATTTAAGATCGAATGCGATGGGGTTAACGCATCTCACTTCATATCCGATCTCAACCGGACGGCTTTTAACATTAATCCTCAGTCTATTTAACTCAACCTGAAGAAGAGAATTGAAAATATGAGCCTTGCTGACCTTACCGAGTTCAGGGTGTCCATGCTCATCGTAAGAAAAATGAACATCGGATTTTAAGATCTCTTCATCAGACATGAAATGGTAAACTCCCTCGCTGATAATAATACCGCCGTAATCAATGCCAAGAAGCATCCTTTTCACGATTGAAGATACCATCATTTTGATCATTCTTTCGTAGGTGACTTCGACATTTTTGAACATTTCCGGCACGATTATCATCGGATAATGTGCGCTGGCCCCGATCCCGAACGCAAGATGTCCGGCTTCTCTGCCCATTGAGCAGACAATGAACCAGTTCCCGCTTGTTCTTCCGTCCTCATAAACTGTCAGAGCTATCTTCGTACCCTCGTTCTTTGAAGTGTGGTATCCGAAGGTCGGAAGATTGTAGGGAAGCGGAAGGTCATTATCTATTGTTTTGGGCACATGTATGTTCTGGATCTTAATGTCATGCGCTTCAAGATATTTTGTAAGCCTGTTCGCGGATGAAGCGGTATCATCCCCGCCTATCGTAACAAGCAGTTTGACGTTGTGTTTCGAAAAAAAATCGGTTGAGAATTCGGCATCTTTCGGTTTGTAACGGCTCATTTTTAGATACGAGCCGCCCAGACTGAATATTCTGTCCGCGAGTTCGAAATCCAGTTCAATGAAGTTCGGTTCTTTAGTGAACATTGTTTTGTAACCGTAATTCAATCCCAGAACCGCATATCCGTCCGAGATGAATCTTTTGGCGATGGTAGCAACTACCGTATTGATGCCGGGCGCCGGGCCTCCGCCGCAAAGGATTGCAACAGATCCTTTTTTCATTTTGTGCTCCTTTATATTTAATTATTTAATGAACTTAAAGACAACTAAATATATAAATCTAATGTTTTTAAGTCAACTACATAAATTTAAACATAGATCAGTGTCATCTAGTGACCCTCAAGTCGTTTTTTTTAATTATTTTAACATTTTTTTAATTGGATTTGCCAAAGCGGAACGAATAAAAAATTAACTTGCTAAAATATGATAAAAATGATATTTTTTGTCTGCTTTTCAACTACGCGAATAAAGTTAAAAAATCGGCATAGAAGGAGTAAGTATGGGAAACAAAAAATTTATGACATGCGATGGAAACACCGCGGCTGCGCATATAGCCTATATGTTCAGCGAAGTGGCGGCAATATACCCGATAACGCCGTCATCAAATATGGCGGAGTTCGTTGACGAATGGTCGGCAAACGGCAGAAAAAATATTTTCGGAGAAACCGTAAAAGTAACGGAAATGCAGTCTGAAGGCGGAGCAGCCGGAGCCGTTCACGGATCTTTACAGGCAGGAGCTTTAACTAGTACATATACCGCATCGCAGGGTCTTCTTCTGATGATCCCCAACATGTATAAAATAGCGGGAGAACTTCTTCCGGGCGTGTTCCACGTCAGCGCAAGAAGTCTGGCGGCTCAGGCTTTATCTATCTTCGGCGATCACAGCGATGTGATGAGCGCAAGACAGACCGGGTTCGCATTCCTTGCAACTGGAAGCGTTCAGGAAATAATGGATCTGGCGGGAGTAGCGCATCTGACCGCGATAAAATCAAGAGTGCCGTTCGTGCATTTCTTTGACGGGTTCAGAACTTCACACGAAGTACAGAAGGTAGAATATTTTGAAAACGAAGACATGGCTGAACTGATCGATTATGAAGCCTTAAAAAAATTCAGGGCCAATGCGCTCAACCCGGAACATCCTGTCACAAGAGGAACGGCTCAGAATCCCGATATTTATTTCCAGACAAGAGAAGTCTCTAATAAATTCTACGATGAAGTTCCTGAAATTGTTGAACAATACATGCGTAAAATAACAGAAAAAACAGGCAGAGAATATCACCCGTTCACATATTACGGAGCCAAAGATGCTGAAAATATTATAATCGCTATGGGCTCAGTAACCGAAACTGTCAAAGAAACTATTGATTATCTTATCGAGAAAGGAAAAAAAGTCGGTCTGGTCTCTGTTCATCTTTACAGACCGTTCTCAAAAAAATATTTCTTTAAAGTATTACCCAAGTCGGTTAAAAGGATAGCCGTGCTCGACAGAACCAAAGAACCCGGTTCGGTCGGAGAGCCTTTATATCTTGATGTAAAATCTGTATTCTATGATGAAACAGTTAAGCCACTGATAGTCGGAGGACGATACGGACTTTCGTCAAAAGACACTGTTCCTGACCAGATATTAGCGGTATATAAAAACCTTGAAACGAAAGAGCCTAAAAATGATTTCACGATCGGTATAGTTGACGATGTTACATTCAAGTCGCTTCCTGTTACTGAGCCTGTAAGATTCGAAAGAAAAGGAAGTTATGCAGCTAAATTCTACGGTCTGGGATCTGACGGAACCGTCGGTGCGAATAAAAACTCGATAAAGATCATCGGAGACAACACAGACAAATTCTGCCAGGCATATTTTGCCTATGACTCAAAGAAATCAGGCGGATTTACCGCGTCTCATTTAAGGTTCGGCGATGCTCCTATAAGAAGCCCTTATCTTGTGAACGCACCGGATTTTGTCGCATGCCATGTTCCTGCTTATATAAACCAGTACGATGTTCTTAAAGGACTAAAAAAGGGCGGGGCGTTTCTTTTTAATTCGATCTGGGATATTGAAGAAACAAAAAAGAGACTTCCCGACAGCATGAAAAAATATATGGCCGAGAATGAAATAAGGTTTTATATAATAAACGCAACAGAGATAGCTGAAGGCATCGGTCTTGGCAACAGAACCAACACAATAATGCAGGCTTCTTTCTTTAAAATATCGCAGGTAATTCCGTACGAACTGGCCGTAGAACAGATGAAAAAATTCATAATTAAAAGCTATGGCAAAAAGGGCGAAGAAGTTGTAAAAATGAATAATGCCGCTGTAGATCTCGGAGGGGAAAAGATAGTCAGGGTGGAAATACCTGCCGAATGGAAAAATATCCAGAGCAGCGGATTTATGATCAACAGAGGAGCCGGCAGACCGGAATTTATCAAAGGCATATGCGATATAATGAACGCGCAGAAAGGCGATGACCTGCCCGTGAGCGCATTTCTGGACAGAGAGGACGGTACATTCCCGGCTGGAACAACAGAATATGAAAAACGCGGTATCGCGGTAAATGTTCCTGAATGGATCAGTGAAAATTGTATCCAGTGTAACCAGTGTGCCTATGTTTGTCCGCACGCTGTGATCAGACCATTCCTGATAAGTGCTGATGAAGAGAAAAAACTGCCGGCGGATACAAAACTGTTAAAAGCTGTCGGAAAAGAATTCGACGGTCTCAAATTCAGAATCCAGATAAGTCCTTTGGACTGTACAGGATGCGGAAACTGCGCGGATGTCTGCCCTGCGCCAAAAGGCAAAGCGCTTGAAATGAAAGCTCTCGGTACCCAGACAGCGGAAGTAGAAAGATGGGATATTATATCAAAGAATGTAACATATAAAGACAAGCTGACCGATAAATTCGCGAATGTTAAATCTTCGCAGTTCGCACAGCCTTTATTTGAATTTTCAGGCGCGTGCGGCGGATGCGGCGAAACTCCTTATATAAAAGCTATAACCCAGCTTTTCGGAGACAGGATGATGGTCGCCAACGCGACCGGCTGTTCCTCCATTTACGGCGGTTCCGCACCTTCAACACCATACTGTCCAAACGCTGAAGGCAAAGGCCCCGCATGGGCAAACTCTCTATTTGAGGATAATGCCGAGTACGGAATGGGAATGGCTCTGGCAGTCAATAAACTAAGGGACAGAATAGCTATAAAAATGAAAGCCGCAATAGTAAAGGGCGGAATTAAGCCTGAAACCAAAAACGCTTTTGAAATGTGGATAGCCGGTAAAGATAATGCCGAAGAATCCAAAAAAGCGGCAGAACTTGTCAGGGCAGTTTTGAAAAACGAAACATGCGGCTGCGGATCAATAAAAGAAATTCAGGAGCTTGATCAGTATCTAGTAAAAAAATCAGTATGGATCTTCGGCGGCGACGGATGGGCTTATGACATCGGCTACGGAGGACTGGACCATGTAATTGCTTCGGGCGACGATGTGAACCTTCTTGTAATGGATACCGAAGTATATTCAAATACCGGCGGGCAGTCATCAAAATCGACACCGGTAGGTGCGGTCGCAAAATTCGCCGCTTCGGGAAAAAAGATAAGAAAGAAAGACTTGGGAATGATGGCTATGAGCTACGGGTATGTTTATGTAGCACAGGTGGCGATGGGCGCGAATCAGGCTCAGTATTTCAAAGCCTTGAAAGAAGCCGAAGCATATCCGGGGCCGTCTCTTATAATCGCATATGCGCCGTGCATCAACCACGGATTAAGGGCCGGAATGGGCAAAACCCAGCAGGAAGAAAAACTGGCGGTGGAAGCCGGTTACTGGCATCTGTACAGGTATAACCCGATGTTGGAAGCCGAAGGGAAAAACCCCTTCACACTCGATTCAAAAGAACCGAGCTGGGATAAATTTCAGTCGTTTTTACAGGGCGAAGTCAGATATACCTCATTATTGAAAACATTCCCTGATGAAGCCAAAACTTTATTCAGTGCTGCCGAAGAGAATGCAAAATGGAGATATAACAGCTATAAAATGAAATCAGAACTGAAATTCTAGTTCTGATTTATTGAGAATATTAAAGGACGGGGTGAACCCGTCCTTTTTATTAATGAATTTATGAGCAAAAAAAAGAAAAATATTGAATCGGACTTAAAAGAAAAACCGGAAGGTATTTTTTCAAGGAATTTCGGCATAATTTCGTCTTTTATAATTGCAATTGCTGTTTTAGTTGTTTATTCCAACTCATTCTATAACTCGTTTCAATACGATGACATTCACCATATATTCCAATCACGGCATAATAAGAATTTTGACAGCTTTGAAGACATGTCATTCTGGTTCCATTTTATTCAAAGAGCTCCGGCACAGTTTACTTTTGCTCTTAATTATCATTTCGGGGAGTACAGCGTTTTCGGCTACCATCTTGTGAACGTAACGGTCCATATTATTTCTTCGGTTCTCGTTTTTGTACTTACAGGAATAATTCTAAATTCAAGTACAGTGAAACAGAAAGCAGTACTCGAGAATAAAAAGATAATATATTTATTTTCCTCGCTGATTTTCGCTGTTCATCCGATCCAGACTGAATCAGTCACATATATCGTTCAGAGGATGGAATCGCTCTCTTTCGTTTTTTATACGGCGGCTCTGATATTGTACTACTTATTCAGGGGAGAAAAAGAGACGGTAAGAAAAATCATTAAATTCGCTTTTTTCCTGCTAGCCGGACTATTGGCTGTAATGACAAAGCAGACAGCTTACACTCTTCCTTTGACGATCCTGCTTTTAGAGATTTATTTTATCAGGGATGAGAATGGATCCTGCAGTAGAAAACTGATCTTCACACTGACTGCGGTTCTTTCTTCAGCCCTAATAATCGGGCTTGCAGCGGATATATTACCGAAAGAGTATATGTCGGACACTACGAGATGGCAGTATATGATCACCCAGTTCAAAGTGATCCCGAAGTACATTTTCCTGATGTTCATACCTGTCGGGCAGAATATAGATCATCATGTAACTGTACCTGAAAGTTTTTTTGAACCAGCGGTTCTTTTGGGAATATTATTTATAGGAATTCTTTTTTTTACAGCATATTATGCCTATAAAAAAGATCAGAAACTGATAAGTTTTTCTCTAGCATGGTTCTTTGCGGTAATTTCTTTAAGGTCAAGCGTACTGCCTATAAGTGACCTTATGAGCGAGCACAGACTTTATCCCGCCATGTTCGGTTTCGGGCTGTTCATTGCTGTAGCTGCGGTCTTAACGGCTGAAAAAATCACCAACAGTTACAAATACCATTTTGTTATGATAACTCTGTTAATCATTACGACTGCATATTCGGTATCGACGGCAAGAAGAAACGAAGTATGGAAGGATGAGCTTTCATTATGGAAAGATTCCGTAAGCAAATCTCCCGAAAAATTCCGTCCGAATTACAATGCTGGCGAAGCCTATAAAAAATCAGGTCTTTCGCAAACCGCTCTCGGCTACTACCTAAAAGCTTTTTCCATAAGTCCGGACAGCTACGGATTATGTAACAACATAGGAAACATATATTCAGAAAAAAAAGATTTCGATTCTGCGGAAAAATATTATCTGAGAGCTTTATCATTAAATCCCGAATATCCGAAAGCGCTGAATAATCTGGCCAACATATATTTTAAAAAAGGCAATATGAAGGAAGCTGAAAAGCTTTATGTTTCCGCATCGGATAAAGATCCGCTTTTCATTGATCCTGTTTTAAATCTGGGTCACCTTTATTTTATTTCAGAACATTACGGCGAGGCTGTCAAAAAATATAAACGGGTTCTTGAGCTCGATCCGGATCATGAACAGGCCAGAAACAATCTCAACATAATAGAAAACAAACTTGCAGGTCAAAGAGAATGATCGCAAGAAGAACCCTGATAAGAATGACTGTAGTGATGTTTATACTGCTTTTCTTTATTTTGACAGATGTAATACTCGGCTGTTTTCTTCTTAAAAAAGACGAGATAAGAATATCCGATCCTTATTTTCATCACGGACTAAAGCCTATGTCGCAGAAAACTGCGGAATGGGGAGGCAGGAAGTACAGGCTTGTCACAAACTCCCTGGGATTTAAAGACAGCTCAAATAGATATATTGAAAAAAAAGCGGGTTTGAAACGGATATTATTCTTGGGAGATTCATTCACAGAAGGTCTCGGCTATGATTTTGACAGTACTTTTACGGGCATAATCGCAAACGAGCTAAAGGGTAAATATGAAGTTTTGAACGGCGGGGTAACATCATATTCTCCTAAGCTTTACATGCTGAGAACGGAGCATCTGATCAATTCGGGCTATGTATTTGATCAAATAGTGGTAATGCTCGACATATCGGATATTCAGGATGAAGTCATATATGAGAATTTTATACCTGTGCAAAAGATCAGCTTACTTAAAGCGTCCGATATAAAATTATCTAACATATCTTTTTCTTACAGTTTCTTTTTTCGAGGAATTATTAAAAAAGTAATACCTTCTCAGGCAGGATCGGGAGAAGACAGAATTCTCGAACAGAAGATCAGCGACAGGGGAAGATGGACTTATGATGAAAAATGCTTTTCAGCTTGGGGCGAAAAGGGATTTTATAATGCCGAAAAAAATATCAAAAAATTATCTGACCTGTGCCGAAATGAAAAAATTAAATTGACTATAGCGGTATATCCGTGGCCGGAACAGATAATTAATGACACTGTCGAATCGAAACAGGTCGTATTCTGGAAAGGATTCTGTTCAGAGAATAATATTGATTTTATTGATTTATTCCCTTATTTTTTCGAGGATGAGTGCAGGGAGTGTACGATCAGAAGAAATTTTATTGACGGTGATTGCCACTGGAACTATAACGGGCATGAACTGATAGCGGAAAGAATTCTGGAAAGAATTAATTAAACGGTGATTAAATGGAAAATAACAAGATATCAAAAGAACAGAGCAAAGACACGGGAATAATAATCGCGCTCATAGTGCTTCTTTCCGGCACATTTTTAGAATCCTTTTTACTGGTCAAAGCCTCGATAGTCATCATTTTCATATCATTTCTGATCCCGGCATTATTTTATTACCCAGCAATCGTCTGGTTCGGTTTTTCAAAAATTATCGGCTCAGTCGTCTCAAAAATAGTTCTGGCTATAATATTCATTTTAGCCGTCATTCCGGTCGGGCTGATTAGAAAGGTTATGAAAAAAGACACGATGATGATCCGCAGCTTTAAAAAAGGATCAGTAAGCTCATGGTCAGTAAGAGAACACAAATATTCAGAAAGCGATATATTAAAACCGTATTAGAGGCTTCCCGATGGATTTTTTAAAAGAACTCTTTGATTTTATTAAGACCAGAAAAAAATTCTGGCTGGTCCCGGTAATTATAATACTGTTATTTTTCGGTGCACTCTTATTCGTAACAGCAGGATCGGCTATAGCACCTTTTATCTACACGATATTTTAGAGGAACAGATGTCAAAAACAATACTCGGCATTTCAGCATATTACCACGACAGTTCGGCGGCTCTGATAATCGACGGAGAGATAGTTGAAGCCGTTCATGAAGAACGGTTTACCCGGATCAAGCACGATCATTCATTCCCAAGAAGATCGATCAGATATATACTGGATAAATCAGGTATAAAATTATCCGAGATTGATTCAGTGGTCTTTTATGAGAAGCCGTACTTAAAATTCGAAAGGCTTCTCGAGACCTATCACGAGTTCGCTCCGAAAGGATTTCAAAGCTTCAGTTCCGCAATGCCTGTCTGGCTTAAGGAAAAAGTGTTCATGACGGGTAATATCAAAAAAGAATTGGAAGCTTTCGGGAATTCAGAAAAGGTCAGATTATATTTCAGCGAACATCATCTGTCTCACGCCGCAAGCGCATTTTTCCCGTCACCTTTCGAAGAAGCGGCGATAATAACAATTGACGGAGTAGGAGAAAGAGCGACCAGCCTGATCGGACACGGTAAAGGAAATTCTATTAAGGTTCTAAGAGAGTTGAATTTCCCGCATTCCGTCGGATTGCTTTATTCTGCGTTTACCTATTTCTGCGGTTTTAAAGTCAACAGCGGAGAGTACAAACTTATGGGTCTGGCTCCTTACGGTGATCCGGATTCGGAAAGAACAAAATATTACGAAAAGCTTATAAAAGATTTTCTTGTGGATGTAAAGGATGACGGCTCAATTATATTGAACATGGAATACTTTGATTACGCTACCGGCCTCAAAATGATCAATGAAGCCAGGTGGGAAAATCTTTTCGGTTTGAAGATCAAGTCCGATAAAGTAGAATACTCTCAGGAATATATGGATCTTTCGCTCTCGATCCAGAGAGTGACAGAAGAAATTGTGATGAATATGGCCAGACAGGCAAAAGAACTTACCGGTTCAGAAAACCTTGTTCTTGCAGGCGGCGTAGCGCTGAACAGTGTGGCTAACGGTAAAATATTGAGTTCGGGTCTTTTTAAGAAAATGTGGATCCAGCCGGCCTCGGGAGACGCAGGAGGGTCGGTAGGCGCTGCTTTGGCTCAATATTATATAGGTATGAAATCTGAAAGAAAAATTGACCCGGCTGAGCCTGATTCAATGAAAGGCGCGTTTTTAGGCCCGGAATATTCCGACGATCAGATCCTTATTACATTAAAAAGACACGGCGTCAGGTACAAAAGCTATGATAATTTTAAAGAGCTTGCCGCCTCAACAGCCGGGCTGCTGAAAGAAGGAAATATCATAGGCTGGTTCCAGGGAAGAATGGAATACGGACCCAGGGCTTTGGGAAACAGAAGCATTCTCGGGGACGCGAGAAGGTCCGATATGCAGAAAAGGATGAATCTTAAGATCAAGTACAGAGAAGGATTCAGGCCGTTCGCCCCGTCGGTACTTGAAGAAGACATAAAAGAATTCTTCGACATAGATGTTCCCAGTCCTTATATGTTATTCGTTATACCTGTTACAGAGAAAAGAAGAAATCCTATACCGGAAGGCTATTTCAAGAGAGAGCTTTACGAAAGGCTCTATCACGAAAGATCGGATATTCCCGCAGTAACCCATATAGATTATTCAGCCAGGATACAGAGCGTGAGTAAAAAAACCAACCTGAAGTATTGGACAGTTATCAATGAGTTCAAGAAGCTTACAGGCTACGGAGTGATAGTAAATACAAGTTTTAATGTCAGAGGTGAACCAATTGTAGCGTCACCTTCTGACGCTTTTTCCTGTTTCATGAGAACAGAGATGGATTATCTCGTCATGGGAAGTTATCTGATTGACAAAAAAGATATGACCGGCCTTGACCGGGCGCAATTCAATACCGAATTCGGTTCGGATTAGCACTAATAAATTATTTTTTAGTTGACAATTTGAATTAGTTTTGCAATATTATCAAGTAATTAGGAAGCGATTCTTAAGGCTGACAAACTAAGGATTAAGGAAAATGAGGAAAATTATCATGAAATACATTTCTGTCGCTGTGCTGCTTATAGCTTTTGCAATGCAGGTATCATGCAAGAGCAGCGACGAACCGAAATCGGGTACACAAATAAGCGAGGAAAAAGCGGAACAGGCAGTATCCGAAACAGAAGCTGTAGCAGATGAGCCGGACAAAGAGGAAGCCGCACCAGCAAAAGCAGTCGATGTGCCAAAGTCCGTTCAGGTAGCTGAGGCTGTCAAACCTGCAGTCGAAGAGAAAAAGGATATCGCCCAGGTGAAGGCCGAGAAAAAAGAAGAACCTAAAGCTAAAAAAGCTGTTGAAAAACTAACTGACGAAAAAGGCGTCGTTTCGTATGTTGAAGGGAATGTTAAAAAGAAAAATATTGAAGAAGCCGATTTCAAAACCAGCGTAGCTGAAAAAACTACCGTAAAATCAAGGGAATCATACAAGACAATGGTAAAATCAAGAGCCGAACTTGAACTTTCAGGGCTCGATATTATCAGACTTGCCCCGAAAACAACTGTTGATCTGGTAGCTCTATATGAAGAAACAAAGGACGGTAAACAGAAAACGGACATAAAATTAGCCGAAGGAGACCTTTGGGCGCAGGTAAATTCATCCGACGAGAAAAGCGAATTCATGATGGATACCGATATAGCGGCGGCGGCTATCACCGGTACAAATTTCAGGATGTCGAAAGACGGCGAGTTAACAGAAATGAAAGTTTATCACGGCGAAGTAAAGATTTCCAACGCGAAAGAAAAGATGGACGATCTTGATGCGAAGTCAGTTAAAGATTTCAAACAGCCGGGCCAGGTTTCAGGGCCTAAGCAGATATCAGGTCCGAAACAGGTTTCACTGGAGGAATGGGTATATATAGTTAAGAACATGCAGCAGATCACTTTCGACAGAACAGGAAAGGTCGTATCAGCCGGAGAATTCAAAGCTACAGATAAAACTGAAAAAACTGACTGGGTCGAATGGAACAAAAAAAGAGACAGACAAAAGGGATTAAAATAATTAATTTGTAGGAGTGCAATATGAAAAAAGTATCTTTGATCAGCTTTCTTGTACTAATGATAACATTATTAGCACAGGGCGAAATCGACTGGGAAAGAAGGGTAATTTCAGCGACCGGGATCGGAGCACCGAATCCTAACGCGCCAAATATGGCAGTTAAAAGAGCCGGAGCAATTAATGCCGCAAAAATGTATGCGATCAGGGATCTGATGGCTACGATAAAAGGAATGTACCTGTCCAGTGAGCAAACTGCTGAAAATTACATGATGACTTCAGATGTAGTTAAAACTCAGACAGAAGGAATTGCAAGAGCTTTCCAGATGGTCGGGGAACCGCAATATTTTGAAGACGGATCCGTTCAGGTTACAGTGGAGATGAGCATTGACGGCAAACTGAGCGATCTTATGATGAAGAACGAAACATTCGGCGATACAACTCCTTTGGTAGAACCTGCAACTTACAAATTATCCGAAGTTGTCGCAAGTCAACCGGAAGTATATACAGGGCTTATTATAGACTGTTCAGCTATCGAGTTAAGACCGGCATTATCGCCCAAAGTTTACAGCCAGTCGGGAAAAGAGATCTACGGAAGCGCAAATGTCAATAAGGATTTTGCGGTTCAGCAGGGAATGCTCGGTTACCTGAAAAGTATAGATTCAGCTAAGTCAAATTCAAGGGTAACAAACAATCCTTTTATAGTTAAAGCTTTAAGCGTTAAAGGAACTAACAAAGCTGATATAATAATCAGCGATGCCGATGCCGCTAAAATTGAGGAAATGGCTGCAAAACTGAACTTTCTGAGAGAGTGCAGGGTCATAGCTATAATCAAATAAACTATCTGAGGAAAAACGATGAAAAAATTAACTGTACTTTTACTTGTTTCAATTTTAATGTTGACGATCGGATGTTCGCAATCTGTAAGAAAAGATGAACCGGTTTCAAAGGTTCAGCCCGTTCAGGATCGGCCGGTAACGCCTGCATCCGAAAAGGAAGCGATAGTTAAGGAGGCCGTAGCGGCAGCAGTAGCGGCAGCAAAAGCAGAGACAGCCGCTGTTGTTTCCAAAAATGCGAATGAAGATATAACCGATCCTTACATTGATAATGGAATAAACTGGTCGCAGAGAACCGTTACCGGAACAGGGATAGGAGCTCCGAATCCGGATGCTCCCAATATGGCTGTAAAAAGAGCCGGTGCTATAAATGCGGCAAAAATTGTAGCACTTAGAGATCTGCTCGCGACAGTTAAGGGAATGTATCTGTCAAGCGAACAGACAGCTGAAAATTATATGATGACTTCCGATGTTGTTAAAACTCAGGTGGAAGGTATAGCAAAAGCGTTCAAAGTAGTTGGTGAACCGAAATATTTCGATGACGGTTCTGTTGAGGTTACTGTTGAAATGAGTTTGAACGGTGAACTGAGCGATGTATTTATGAAAGAAACTGATTTTGATGAGAACTACCCTCTGGTACCTGAGGCTACATACAAACTGTCCGATCTGACAAAGGAACCTTCTGCTTATACCGGAATAATAATAGACTGTAAAGATGTTCAACTCAGGCCTGCCCTTGCTCCGAAGATCTTTAATAAATCAGGAGAAGAAATTTACGGCAGCGCAAATGTGAGCAAAGATTTTGCAATTCAGCAGGGAATGATCGGATACCTTAAATCGGTTGAATCCGCAAAAGAGAACTCTAGAGTAACAAACAACCCGCTTGTGATAAAAGCAATAGGCGTCAAAGGAACAAATAAAGCGGATATAATCATATCGGACGAAGACGCTGCAAAAATCAAAGACCTAGAAACAAAACTGAATTTTTTGAAAGAATGCAGGGTGATAGCAGTAATAATATAAAGGAGCGAATATGAGAAAATTATTAATCTTAGTTACGGCAGTTGCTTTTTTATTAACAACGAGCTGCAGCAAAGAAACAAGAAAATCAGAATCAGTGCTTGACAATCCTGAAATGCATATCAGTATCGGCATGAAGTATTTCAACGAAGGAAGTTATGAAGAAGCCAAAAAAGAATTTGATGACGCTATAAAGATCAACTGGAAAGAAGAGGATAAAGCCGGTGCTTATGCGGGGCTGGGCATGTATTACGCCGTGAAAGGCAATAAAGACAAAGCTGAAGATAATGCAGAAAAAGCTGAGGACCTTAATCCTAAACTTCCTTTGGTTTTAACATGCTTCGGAAGAACACTTACATACATCAACAAAGGTACAGATACTGAAGACTGGCTCGAAGACGCAGTCGAGAAATTTGACAAGGCTATTAAACTCGCCGATGACCTAAGAGATACAAAAGCTATAGCCGAGGCATATTATTTCAAAGGTCTGACAGGCAAAAGTGCCTACAAATTCACAATGGCAAAAGAAGCTTTTGCCAGCAAAGAATCTAAGAAGCCTCTGATAACCAT